>OLOS01002172.1_pt1 | contig 14055 bp, 10 predicted proteins | sample 1672631 | NCBI WGS metagenome assembly OLOS01 (sample SAMEA3136707, study PRJEB25190) | human gut metagenome | biome: human gut; feature: human-associated habitat; material: faeces | place: Austria | collected 2013 | reverse complement strand
GCGCCGTTGAAATTTTGTTTTTAATTGTTGTTTTGGCCGTAATTTTCAGCCGGCCAGCCCAATCTCCGTCGGTTAAATCAATTTTGGCCTAATGCGCCGCACCAATAATGCTGCTTAAACTGGTAATGCCGTATTTTTGCATAACCTCCGGCAGGGCCTCAATAATGTTTTTGCAGGTAAACGGTTCGGTTAAATTCGCCGCGCCAACCCCAACGGCCGTGGCGCCGGCTAATAAATATTCCAGTACATCCTCGGCGGTTTGAATCCCGCCAATGCCAACCAGCGGCAGCTTTACCGCCTCAAAGCAATCGTAAACCATTTTTAGCGCAATGGGCTTAATGCCCGGGCCGCAGTACCCGCCGGATTTTCTTGCCAGCACCGGCTTTTTGGTTTTTAAATCAATTTTCATGCCGTGGGGCGCGTTAATTAGGCTCAGCCCGTCGGCCCCGCCGCTTTCGCACGCCTTGGCAATTTCGGTAATGTCCCGCACATTGGGCGAAAGCTTAACAATAACCGGCTTTTTGGCAACGCCTTTTACCGCGCGGGTCACCGCTTCGGCGGCTTTGGGGTCCTCGCCCAGGGCGGCACCGCCGTCTACATTCGGGCAGGAAACATTTAACTCAAACCAGCCAATTTGCTCCTCGCCGTTTAGGCGCCGGACAGCCTCGGTGTAATCCTCAATGCAAAAGCCGGCAATGTTGGCCAAAACCTTTTTGTGGTAAAGGTACTTTAGCAGGGGCAGCTCGTCTTTCATAACGCCCTCTACCCCCGGGTTTTGCAGCCCAATAGAAATTAACATACCGCACTCGCACTCGGCAATTCTGGGCTGCGGGTTGCCAAAGCGGGGCTGCAGCGTTGTGCCCTTAAAGCTTAACGAGCCTAAGCAGTTTAAATCGTAAAACGCCGAAAATTCCCGCCCGTAGCCAAAGCTGCCGCTGGCGGCAATTACCGGGTTTTCAAGCGTGGTTCTGCAAAGGGTTACCGCTGTGTTTACCATAAAACCTCCTCCTTTGTTAAAACCGGGCCCTCTAAGCAAATGCGCTTGGGGCCGTTTTTGGTTTGTACGGTGCAGCCGCGGCAGGCGCCAAAGCCGCAGCCCATGCGTGCCTCAAAGCTTAGCTGCCCCGGGGTGCTGGCCTGCTCGCTAACCGCTTTTAACATGGGCAGCGGCCCGCAGGCGTAAAGGTAGGTGTAGCTTAAATTTTGCAGCGCGGCGGTTACAAAGCCCTTTTGGCCGTAGCTGCCGTCGGCCGTTGTAACGGTTACCGGCACCCCTAAGGCTAAAAATTCTTTTTCTAAAAAAACCTCGCTTGCGGTGTTAAAGCCTAAAACAATCTGCGGGGCCGCCCCTTGCCGCAGCAGTGCCCGGCAAAGGCCAAACAGAGGTGGGGCGCCAACGCCGCCGCCAACCAGCACCGGGCGTTCGCCGGCCGGCGCCGGGTTAAAGCCGTTGCCTAAGGCAAATAAAACATCCAGGCTTTCGCCCGGCAGCGCGTGGCTTAGCTTTTCGGTTCCGGCACCAACGGTTTTGTAAATAACGGTTAACGAGCGGTCATCCCAATTGCTAATAGAAATGGGCCGCCGCAGGTAAAAACCTTTAATTTTAAGGTTTACAAACTGCCCCGGCGCGGCAATGGGGGCGGTGTCGCCCAATAGTCGCATACAAAACACCTTGGGGGCCAAGGGGCGGTTTTCGGCAATTTTAAAAAGCTGTTGTTTCATAGCTGCTCCTTTCAACGGTTTATTTACTATTATTTGTAGCTTACTTCTTATTATAATTGCATTATAGCAAATTAACCGGGCAATTGCAAGGGCTGCGGTTGTTTTTAAGGGGGCACAGGTTTTAAAACCAAAATTCCTTTAAAAACAATTTTGCACAAACGGCGTGGCAGTCGTTTTGTTTATTCTTACCAAACCGTTGTGCAGTAAATAGCTTGTTAAAAAACACGGACTATGTAAAACTGTCAAAAATAAACATTAATATGTCAAAAATAAACAATATGCGGTTTTGATGTTGACAAAGCTTTGTAACATGTTGTAGAACAAGCCTGTAAAATAGTCCCCAAAACTTTTGGGGGAACGGGTGCCGAGCGCAATGTGGGAGCGTGTGAGTCGTGGTCGGCTGTTGGTCAGCATATTGCATATTTGCGCCTTTTCCGTTTTATTTTTATAAATGCTTTAGGGAGAAATTAGCAAATGAAAAAATCTATATCCATTGTTTTATCACTTTTAATGGTATTTTCGTGCTTTACCTGCTTGTTAACAAGCACAGCTCAGGCCGCAAGTGTTAGCGCCTGGACAGAGCTTTGGCACCAAGGCTACGAAGACAGCGCCGTTGGCGACAATTTAAAGGTTAGCCAAGAAGTTGCTAAAACCGGCGCATTACCCTCGGCCGAAAAGCCCGGTTTAGAGTGGGGTGTTAATGCGGCTGCCGGCTACTTTAATTATGCCTCAGCCGACGCTATTGACGCAACAAAATTTAATTACCGTAACAACACCATGACTGTAACCAACGCCGAGGCTGCCAGCGGTGAAAAAAGCGTGGCTATAATGGCCGGTATGTTTGCTTTTAGCACCAGCCTTGGCAACTTAACCCCAAACACCAATTACAAAGTTGCGGTTAAGCTAAAGGGCTACGGCGAAATTGCAGAGTTAACTTACCCGGCAATTTATGTAGCGAAAACCCTTTTTGAAAAGAATTTGGGTAATGTCTCCGAAAAACAGCAGTCTGTATGTTTAAAAGATTCGGCCGGCAATTACGCCAGAATTCAAAACTACACCTACAAAACAGATTCGTTTGATACCGTAGAGCTTGAGTTTAATTCCGGCGACTGTGAAACGGCTTACTTAGTGCTGGCGTTTAACATCGGTCCCACCGGTGTAGCTGGCAAAAACCTTTGGGTAGATGACCTTTCGCTTTCCACCTTGCAGGATGTTGAAGTGAACGATATTAACGCCATTGGCACCTTTGAGGGGATTAAAAGCGGCACCAGCCTAAAGGTTAGCAAGGCAAACGCCGAGGCTGGCACTCTGCCTGGAATTGGCGAATGGGGCTGGAATAGTAACAACGGTTACTTTGGCCGAATCTTGGCCCGTGAAACCACTTTGGTTGACGGCACCGCATATACCCCCGCTGCAGCCGGCGGCTTTAGTTACCGTAACGATGCTACCGTTGTGGTTTCCAACGAAAAGGCGCGCAGCGGCAGTAACTCTTTAAGAGTTGCGAACGACTACGGCATGGTTTCGGTTGGTTTAAATGTTAAAAAGAACACCGATTATAAACTAACCTACTATTGCATGGTAACCAACAGCAGTATCAAGTTTAAGCAGCATGGCGTTTACTCTGACCTGCAAATTAAGCGCATTTCAGACGGTTATGTGAATGACACCGCTTCCGGCACACAAAATTCGCAGCGAATTGCCGAGGCTGCCCAAACACTTGATGTTACCAACACCACCGACTGGCAAAAGGTAGAGGTTGGTTTTAATTCCGGCAATTTAGAAAAAGTTTATTACGCATTCGCCTTTGACGGCCCGCAGGTTGTGTTTATTGATGACCTGGCATTAAAAGAGGTTGCCGCGCCAACCAGCCTTGGCGATCTTGAGAATATTGTAGCCGGCACCAGCTTAAAGGTAAAGGATATTACCAAGTTCCCGGAAAACGGTGAATGGGGTGTCAGCAAATTAGCCGGTTATTTTGGGGCAACCTACGAGGGCACTAATTACGATAAATACAACAACGCTCACGCGGTTACCGCTACCGGTAGTTCCGGCGATAATGCCGCTGCCTCTTTTAAAATTGAAAACAGCGGTGACGCCGCGCACGGCAATGTTTTGCGTGTCGCCCACACGGCTTGGGTTGCCAGCATGGGCATAGCGGTAGAAAAAAACACCAACTACATTTTAAGCTACGATATTAAGTATGCGGCAGGTGCAAAATTAAAAGGCGGCTCCTTTATTTCAACAGCAGTAAATACGAAAGCGCTTGACGAAATTGGGGAGGAATTTAAATTAGCTGCTTATAATTTAAGCTCCGTTAACTCAGAAAGCTGGACCTCGGCTTCGGCTGCATTTAACAGTGGAAACCTGGAAAAGGTTTACCTCATTATGAACGACCGTAACGGTTCTAATAATGATTATTACTTGGATAACATTACGCTTACCAAAGTTTCAAACGACAGCATTACCACCTTTGGCGGGGCTTCTATTCGCACAACCGGCAACCCGGCACTTCGCTTTAAGTCTACCATAGATGTAGCCGCAGTAGGGGCCGCTACCGGCGCCACAGTTAGCGAGTTTGGCTTTACCGCCATTCGCAGCGACTACTTAGGTACCGCTGCATTGGTAAAAGACGGCGTTTACGGCAGCAAAAAGGCTGTAACCGGCGTAGCTTACCAGGCCGGCGGCGAAGATAACAAAATTTTAGAGCAAGACGGCAACAAATACACCTTCCGCGCCGCGCTTTATAACATTGGCGTTAATAAAGACGGCTCAAGGTTTGATTACAGCATTTTGGGTAAAGAATTCTCGGTTCGTACCTATGTAGTGCTGCAGCACAACGGCGGCACGCGCGAGGTGCTTTACGGCGAGACCCAAAGCTATTCGATTTTTGAGGTTGTAAAGTTCTTGGAAGATAACAAAGCCACCTACGAGAGCGACTGGAACGCTGTAAACAGCTACTTAAACGCTGCCGACCAAACCGCCGATATTAACAATGTTGCTAATCGGGCCGCCGCTTACGCAGCTTGGAAAGAAAATGGCAGCGGTTACACCGGCGATATTGACCAATAAGTAAGGGGGCAGGAATAATGAAACATTATACTGCGCCTGAGGTTGAAATTAGGCCCGCTACCGTTTCGGTTATTATGAGCAGTAACGACACGGATATGGATATGGCAGATGATTTTTAACTGCCACGAATACGCTTTCGACGGGAGTTTATGGGAGATGCTCCTTTTGCGGGCGGGCAACCGCCCGCAGGGAGTAATACAGGTTGCGGTTTTTGAACAGGTTCCGCAACTAAAAGGGAGAGCACGGGGCAAGCTTAGGCTTGCTCCGTGCTCTTTGCCTATTATTTAATTATAAGTGTTTTTACTTGCAGGGTAAAATTTCTCCGGCGTTTGCAAGCACAATATCAGGTTTGTCTTTAGAGTTATTAAGGATTTCTGGAGTTGTTTCCCCACTCATAACAAGAACAGAGAGTACGCCTGCATTTAGCCCGCTTTTAATATCGGTGTAAATTCTGTCACCTATAACGGCGGTTTCTTGCGGAGTACATTCCCCCTTTTTCATTGCGAGCTGTATCATAAGCGGCGAGGGTTTGCCTATAACAAAGGGCCTTTTGCCGGTCGCGTTGTAAATCATATCGCACATACTTCCGCAATCAGGCACGCTGCCGTATTCGGTAGGACAAACATAGTCGGGATTGGTGGCAATATAGGGCAAATCCTTAGCGCAAAGCATTCTCGATACATCGTCAAGCTTTTTAAAGGTGAGTTCGGTATCAAAGCCCATTACAATACATTCGGCTTTTTCGGTGTCATTGGTTATTTCAAAACCATTTTCACGAAGTTCCGTTTTTAGTGATTCTGTTCCGCAAACATAAAGCCTTTTACCCGGGTGATTTTTCTTTAAATACCAAGCTGTTGCCAGTGACGAAGTAAGAAAATCATTTGTTTCGGCTTTAATGCCGAAGTGACCAAGCTTTTCTACATAAGCACTCACGCTTTTTGAGGAATTGTTGGTTAGAAAAAGGTACTTTTTTCCCGCTTTTTTTATAGCCGAAAGCAAGTCTTTTGTAAAATCAAAAAGTTGGGTGCCAATGTACAGTGTGCCGTCCATATCAAAAAGAAAAAGCTTTATGTGGTTAAGGCAATCGGTTTTCATTTGCCTATCCTTTCAAGAAATTTTTTCGTCGCGTAATCCGCATAGCGGTCAAGCTGACCCTTATCGCGCAAATAAAATAAAATTGTATACCTGTCGCGTAAGTCTACTGCACGCTTTATAGCCTTATAAATTGTATCATAATCGGTTGTAATGTTCGGCATATTCATTTTATTGCAAAATTCTTCTATTTTATCAAAATACGGCAGATACTTTTCAATAAGCGACTTTAAATGCTCATCGGCTGTTTCGGTGTAGAGCAGACGGTACATTTCCGCCATAATCCTTGTACCCTCGCAGACCTCAAGCCCGTGCAGGTTAGGCTTTTCGCCCCTTTCAACGCTTTCAAGCTCCCATACGTGCGCCACTATGTGCTCTGAGCCGGAAGCCGGGCGTGAATTACCCGTAAACGCCATTCCGAGCCCCGTTACCAAAAAGCCCTCCATTATGTTTTTAATGCAATCGGCACTGCGCGATTTAAGGTCATAGCCGTTTTTCATACATTTATCGGTAGCCTCTATTACCTCGTCGGCAATTTCTTTGCAGTAATAATCGCCGTTATAGTCTCGTGCCAGTTCCCAGTCAAGTATTCCGGTGTACTTTCCGAACATATCGCCTATGCCAGAAAGCAGCATATCAAACGGCGCTTCCTTCATAACATCAAGGTCGGCAATAATGTACTTCGGCGTGGTGCATTTAATGGTTGCCTTTGTGCCGTCAAATAGTGTAGGAGACCCCGCAGAGGCATAGCCATCCATAGAAGGGGCGGTTCCGGCTATACCGTATGGCAATCCCAAACGGTAAGACACCACTCTGCAAATATCGTTCACAACACCCGAGCCGACTGCCAAAATAAAATCGGGCTGCGGCGAATATTCAAAAATATCAGAATCGGCTTTAGGGTCTTTTAAGTGTATCAGCACATCACCAATGCTATGCGCATCCGGTAAAACCTCACCTTTTAAAATATGTTTGTGTGAGAATTTGTTGGCAGATCTCAATAGTTGTTCTGCTTTTTCTCCCAAAACGCGGTACGTATTTTCATCACATACCATGTATACATCATTGTAATTTTTCAATAATTCGGGTAGTTGGTTTATAGCTCCGCTTTCTATTATATATTTTTCAAGCGGTGCACGGTGCATACCCATTTCGCAGCTGCATTTTCTTTCTATCATCTTTTATTCCTCCGTATACTTTTTTGTAATGTTCGGAAAATCCGAATAGTTGTCAACTTTTTCAAACCCAAAATCGGAAAGATATATGGATTCATCATTTCCGCCTTCGCCGTAATCATCGCCAAAAAAACAACTTCGTTATGAGCAATACCCAGTTTGTTACAATAAGCGTTTAGCGTATAGTATTTGTTATAGGGCTTGGGAGCCATATCAAAGGAGGATGAACCACCAATAAAAACGGTATATTCAGGGAAGAACTTTTTAACCTCGCCGTAAAATGCACGGCGTTTTTCTCGCAAGCTTTTCAAGCGCGGCGCGGTTTTTAGCCAACAGAGGGGTTTTGTGCTGCGTCAGAGTTCCGTCTGAATCAAATGCAAAAAGCTTTATTTTCATAGAATCATCCTTAATATCTAATTTTCATAGTGCATTAACACTTTGCTTTCGTTCATTAGTGCAACTTGTTTTAAATTAAAGCAATGCTGTTAAAAATAGATTGTGTTCTTGACGAGCACTATTATTTATGATAATATTATAACAAAAATGCGCAAACATGCAATATATGGCGCCAATAATGCGTTATAATCATAAGTAACGCTCAAAATGCGCAAATATGCATAACCAAAATGAGCAATTGGGGGCAAAACATGAAACAAGAACAAATAGATAAATTACTAAAAATAATAGAGGAAAACGGTTTTACAACGGTAAAATACATAGCAAAGGCTGTATATGCTAGTGAATCTACAGTACGGCGACAGCTTGCTGTGATGGAACAAATGGGACTTGTTGTGCGCAGCTACGGCGGTGCGGAGCTGAAAAAAGACAGTATAAATACCTCTATAGAACTGCGGCTGCAAAAAAATCACAAGCAAAAGGATATAATAGCCAAAAAAGCGGCAGAGCTTATTAAAGAAAACTCTACTGTTTTTATAGATGCATCTTCAACCTGTCAGCACATGGCGCCCTACCTGGCCAATAAAAAACAGATAACAATATATACCTACAGCGCACGGCTTTGCGATATTTTAGCTGGTTTTGGGGTAAAGCGCATTTTTTGTTTTGGAGGGTTGTACAACCGCACCTCAAAGGTTTTTACCGGAGAATATGCAATTAGCATGGCACAAAAGGTTTTTTACGATTACTGTTTCTTTTCATCCAGTGGATTATTTGAAGGAACGGTTTCTGATTACAGTGAGGAAGAAACACATATACGCCGTGTAATTCTTAATAATTCTGAAAAAAAGTATTTTTTATGCGATGGTGAAAAATTCGGTATCCGGTCGGCAAATATACTTTGTAAAGTAAGCGATTTAACCGGTGTTATTTCTGACTAAAAAATTCAACACATTTTTTGCCCTTCGCAACCTTTTTGACTGCAAGCCTAAGGGTGCTGCAAAGGCCCGTTTAAGGGTGCTGTTTTTGCGGTAAACTGCTTTCGTACATTTTTAACAAAAAACTTTTTCAAAAATAATTCATTGCTTTTTAACAAAGAGTATTTTTAAATTTATTGCGTTTTGCACAATCAAGAACCACAAGCCCTTGTGGTATTGCTGCAATTTACAGGCAAAAAGAGGCAAAACGGTTTAAATTTTTGGTAGTTTGTAGTAGAAAATTAGACTTTAAATGTTGCGAAAATATGATAAAATATATTAAGTAAAAGTGTATTCTCACAAAATGCACGAAACAATTGGGTGAAATAACCAAAAATTAGCAGTCCACTTTGTGCCGGGTCGGTTACAAAGCGGCTGTTTTTGTGGTTGTTGCGCGCTGTTGGCGCGGGGCAAGCTGGCCCGCGCCGCCTTTGCCGTTTTTTGCCCCCGTTTTCGGGCGGCATATCTTAGTTGGACAGCCGTATATATTATATATAATGTATAATATTCCGCACGGGGCTGTACCTACCTGCAATTTGCGCTTTGGGCCGGTGCCCTTTGGCCGGGCGCGGCAGCGGCTTTTGGCAAAACGGGCAAGGCGCCCAAACCCGGCCGGGCTTTGCCCGCTCAACATGATCCGGAGGTAAAATGAATGAAAAGAAAACTTAGTTTAGCTTTGGCTGCCGTTATGCTGTTTACCGGCATTTCTTTTCAGGCTGCGTTCACCGTTTCTGCCGAATCGGCCGACGGTAGTAACATGATGTCTAAAATTGTTACAAACCGCAACCTGTACAGCAGCTATTGTGCCCAGCGGGAGGATTACCCGAACGCCACCGCCACCGTTACGGTAGACGCCGTGAACTACACGGCTGCCCACGGTGCGCAGGTAGAAAGGGTAAATTCCTTTGAAGGCAAAAACGGCGTTTTAAAATGGACGAACGAGGACGGAACGGTAGATTATAAAATCAACATTCCGGCAAACGGCAAATATGCCGTTAAGTTTGTGTACTACGCCATGCCAAGCCGCAATAACCCGGTTTCGCTCTCCCTTAAAATTGACGGTAAAAGCTATTTTGACGGCATGAACGAATTTGAGCTGCCCCGCCTGTACACCGATGACGGTGACCCGCGTGTAGACGGTTTAGGCAACGAGTTTGCGCCGGAGCAAAAAGAGGTTTTTCGTTTTCAGGAATACTATTTTTCGGATCAAACGGGTATGGAAAGCGAGCCTTACACCCTAAGCCTTTCGGCAGGGGAGCATACCGTAACGGTTGGCTCGGTTGCCGAGCCGGTTGCGCTGGACGCTATTTTGTTTACCCAGCCGGAAAGCTTTAAGCCGTACAAAGAGGTAAAAGCCGGCTACGCCGACTTAGACGCCGACACCGACGGCGAGGTAATTAAATTAGAGGGGGAGGACGCCGACTACAAAAGCACCAACTCCTTAATTAGTCAGTACGACCAAACCGACCCCAGTGTTTCCTCCAAAAGCGGCTCCGATCCTTACTTAACCCGCATTAACTACATTGGTAACACCAACTGGGCCAGCCCCGGTCAGCGTTTGACCTGGGAGTTTGATGTAAAAACCAGCGGCTACTACAAGCTGGCTTTCCGTTACAAGCAAAACCTGGTTTTAAACGGCACCTCCTGCCGCAAGCTGTACATAGATGGCGAAGTTCCGTTTAAAGAGGCCGCCAACATTAAATTTAACTACGGCCTAAATTGGGAAATGATGGAGTTTTGCGACAGTAAAGATAAACCCTATTATGTTTACTTAAAAGAGGGCAAGCACACCATTGCCATGGAAGTAAATTTAGGGGATATGACCTCGGCCGTAAGTGCTTTAAATAATGTAATGTACGATGTTGGTACGCTGTACCGCAAAATTGTTATGATTACCGGTGAAACGCCGGATAACAGCCGCGACTACGACCTGTACCAGCAGATCCCGAATTTTAATAAAGATCTAAAAGCCTATTCCAAAGAGCTGAAGCGCATTGCCGCCGAGCTGGAGAAGATTGCCGGAAAAGACGGTAACAGCAACTCTACCAGTATTCGAGCCATGGCGAACGTACTGGATAATATGCTGAAAAATAAATTTACGGCCCACCAGTACAAAAGCACCTACTATTCCAACTACACCAGCGTAAGCTCGCTGGTTTACACCATGATGGATATGGGTCTGAATTTAGACTACATTCAAATTACGCCCAAGGGCCAATCGGTAACCGACCCCAAAGCCTCCTGGTTCCAAAAATTCGGTTTTTCCTTTAACCGGTTCCTTTCCTCCTTTAGCGGGGATTATGACAACATCTCCGGCGATGTTCAAACCGAGCAGACCATTACCATTTGGGCAAACTGGGGCCGTGACCAAATTCGCGTGCTCAACAACTTAATTCAGTCCTCCTTTACGCCTAAAACCAACATTGGCGTAAACCTTAAAATGTCTAACGCTTCGTACATTCAAGCAATTCTTTCGGGCAACGGGCCGGATTGCTCGCTGCACATGGCGCGCTCCGAGCCGGTAAACCTGGCGTTGCGCGGCGCCATGTACGACCTAAAGCAGTTCAGCGATTACGAATCGGTTATGCAGCGGTTTATGACCAAGGACTCTGCTGTTCCGTTCACCTTCCAAAACGGCGTGTACGCCCTGCCGGATACTATTAACTTTTACATGATGTTCTACCGTACCGATATTTTTGAGCAGTACGATTTAAAAGTTCCCACTACATGGGATGAGTTTATTCAGGTATCCTCGGTGCTGTACCGCAATAAGCTGCAGGCCAGCCTGCCCTACACCCAAATTACAACGGCCGCCATGGTAAATGCCGGCGTTGGCTCGCTTAGCATTTACCCCAGTCTGCTTATGCAAATGGGCGGCAAGCTTTACGACGACGGCTTAACCAAAACCACCATGACCACGCCGGAGGGCATTAAGGCCTTCCAATTCTGGACGGATTTTTACACCGAGTACAAGTTCCCCGTAACGGCCGACTTCTTTAACCGGTTCCGTACCGGCACCATGCCGCTTGGTATTCAAAACTACACATTGTACATTAACCTAACCTTGGCCGCGCCCGAAATTACCAACAAGTGGAAAATGGTTCCCATTCCGGGCTTTCAGCAGGCCGACGGCACCATTAAAAATGTTCAGGCAGGCTCCGGCACCGGCTGCGGTATTTTAAAAATCTCCAAGAATAAAGTGGGCGGCTGGGAATTCTTAAAATGGTGGACCTCTGCTGATACGCAGCTGAGCTACTCCAATAACTGCGAATCTATTTTAGGCGTTGCCGGCCGTGTTCCCACCTCTAATGTAGAGGCGTTTAAAGGTATGGGCTGGGATAAAGACAGCCTAAACGCACTGCTTTCGCAATGGTCGAAGCTGCAAGAGGTGCCCGAGCTGCCCGGCAGCTACTACACCTCCCGTAGTATTGACCAAGCCTATTGGAATGTTGTAAACAACTCTGAGAATGCAAAAGATATGATCATCAAATGGTCTGATATTGCCGATCAGGAAATTACGCGCAAGCGTGAGCAGTATCATGTACAGTAAGGATGGGTATGCAGAAAATGACTAATTCTAACATTACAGCTGACAGCATTCCCGAGCTGGGCAAAAAAAGGGACAAGGGCTTTAAGAACAACGCGCCGTATTACATAATGCTGGCGCCGTTCTTCCTGCTGTTTGCGCTTTTTACCATTTTGCCGGTTTTAAGCTCGGTCGTTCTAAGCTTTTTTGATTTCGACGCCGTATCCTTACCCCGTTTTGCCGGGCTGGATAACTATATGCGCATTTTTGTGCAGGACGATGTTTTCCCCAAGGCGTTAAGCAACACCTTAACCCTGGCAATTGTAACCGGCCCAATAGGCTTTTTGCTGGCCTTTATGCTGGCCTGGATGGTAAACGAATTTGGGCCTAAGACCCGTACCGTGCTTTCCTTCCTGTTTTATTCCCCCGCACTGGCCGGTAACGTTTACTTTATTTGGCAAATTTTATTCAGCGGTGACGCTTACGGCTACATTAACAGCACACTGCTTTCTTTGGGCTTAATTGTAGAGCCGGTGCAGTGGCTGAAAAACGCCAGCTACATGCTGCCCATTATTTGCGCGGTGCAGCTGTGGATGAGCATGGGCGTTACTTTCCTTTCCAACATTTCCGGTTTGCAAAATGTAAACCCCGAGCTTTACGAGGCCGGCGCAATTGACGGCGTGCGTAACCGTTGGCACGAGCTGTGGTACATAACCATTCCGTCTATGAAAAATATTATGATGTTCGGCGTTGTCATGCAAATTCAGTCGGCCTTCTCTATTAGCGCGGTGCCCATTGCGCTGTGCGGTTACCCCAGCGTAAACTACGCGGCCGATACGATTGTTTCACTGATTACCGATGTTGGTACTTCCCGTTACGAAATGGGCTATGCTGCTGCACTTTCGGTTATCCTGTTTATCCTAATGTCCTTAACCAAGGAACTGCTGGGTAAGCTTGTAAATATGGCGGGGAGGTAAAAAAATGCAGGCTACATCAACGTTATCTAAAAAAGATCAAGCCAAAATGCAAAAGCTGCGTTTAAAGGCTTCCCGGCGAGATCAATACAAGCGTTACACCCGCACCCGCGGCGGTAATGCCATATACACCATTATTTTGCTGCTGTTCGGTGCGTTTTCAATTCTGCCAATGATCTACTGCATCATTACTTCCTTTAAACCGCTGGATGAGCTGCTTATCTTCCCCCCTAAGTTTTATGTGGTAAATCCAACGGTAGAAAGCTACACCACCCTGCCCAGCCTGCTGGATAACTTGGCGGTTCCGCTTTCCCGTTACGCGTTTAACAGCGTGTTTATCAGTGTGGTTACAACCTTTTTACATGTAATTGTTGCCTCCATGGCGGCCTATGTTTTAGCCAAGACCGACATTAAAGGCAAAAAGGTTATTTTTGCGCTGGTTCAGTTCTCGCTGTTGTACAACGCCTACACGCTGGCGGTTCCGCGTTACTTAATCTACTCGGCCTTTAGAATGATCGACACCTACTGGATCTACATTTTACCGGCTATTCCGTCGTCCATGGGCGTATTCCTTATGAAGCAGTTTATGGATACCAATGTTCCAGACGCTTTGATTGAGGCGGCGCGGATTGACGGTGCTGGCACCGTTCGCACCTTTTGGCAAATTGCAATGCCAATTGTAAAGCCGGCGTGGTTAACTTTAACGCTGTTTTCTTTCCGCGATCTGTGGGCTATTCAGCCGGGCGGTACCATTTTCAGCGAGCAGCTAAAAACCCTGCCCTTTGCCGCCTCTACCGTTGCGGGCGGCGGTATTACCCGCCAGGGCTGTGCCATGGCCATTACCGTTATTATGATGATTCCGCCTATTCTGGTTTACTTAGTTTCGCAAAGCAGCGTTACCCAAACCATGAGTAGTTCCGGTATTAAATAAAGCAGGAGGAGGATTATTCAATGAAAAAAAGCTTTGCAAAAAGCAGTTTACGCCTATTTGTTTCTCTCCTGCTGGTTTTGCTAACGCTGGTTCCGGTTTGCGGAATAACAGCTTCGGCCCAGTCGCTGAATGCCCCGGCGTACGACAACTATACCTACTGGTCGGCGCCCGGCGCCACCCGCCCCACCACCAC
>OLOS01002161.1_pt1 | contig 14095 bp, 11 predicted proteins | sample 1672631 | NCBI WGS metagenome assembly OLOS01 (sample SAMEA3136707, study PRJEB25190) | human gut metagenome | biome: human gut; feature: human-associated habitat; material: faeces | place: Austria | collected 2013 | reverse complement strand
GTGGGCGCGGTCGTGGCGGCGCTGGCGGCGGCGATGGGCTCGCTGGCCGTACAGGTGCTGCGCTCGGACGACGAGGCGCTCAGGCAGACCGCCGAGGAGCTGCGCCAGATGACCGAGTACATGGTCACGCTGATCGACGAGGAGCTGCGCTCGCGCGAGCCGTATGACAAGCGCAGGAACGACCCTGCCGCCACGCGCAACGACCTTGACATCGCGCTGCGCGTTGCGAGCGACATCCCGAACGAGGTCGTGTACATCATGTGCCGCTGCATCGAGCTGATGAAGGAGGTCGTCGACCGTGGCGACGATCTGACCGCGTGCAGCGCGCTTGCTGCTGTGCATCTGAGCGTGGCGGCCATCCGCTGTATGCAGGCGGAGCTGCTCTCTTACGCCAAGGAGATGGATGACGACGTGTTCGGCTACACGATCGTGCGCGAGGCCGAGCTGAACCTGGCCAACCACCAGGAGCTGATCGACGGGCTCGTCGAGGAGCTCACGCGCCGTCTGGCCCGCGAGAAAAAGTAAGCCCTTGAGGCTGTCAAAAAGTATTCCTTTTTGACAAAGGGGCTGCAGTCTGCTGCGCGCATAATTTGTGCGTCTACGGCGCACAAATTCCACACTTGCAGCCTGAGAAGTATTTTCTTCGCCGCACATGTCGCCGGAGAAAATGATCGGACTTTCTTTCGCCGCTGCGGCGGCGAAAGGTTACGAGGTTCTTTGAGAAACTGAAAGGACGCCCGCCGGGCGTCCTTTTTCCGGTTGCAAAGCCGCGCCGCGTGTGCTATGATACACACGCAATCTTTGCAGAGTATGTATTGGACAGAGTAGGAACAGCGCGTTAAGTGCGTCGGGATGGGAAGTTGTCCGACGACGAAGGGGTACGCCCCACGGTGCTGCTGCCGCTTCCGCTGCCACCAGGGGAGACCCCGTCGTGGCAACTGTCACGAAAGGAGTCTTAAAATTGCATACGAAATGGACTGCCCGCCGCCTCGCGGCGGACGCGATGTTTGCCGCCATGGTCACGGTTCTGGCCGTGGCCGCCATCAAGACCGGCAACCTCAAGATCACCATCGAGGCGATGCCGGTGTTTCTCGGCGCACTGATGCTCGGACCGATCGACGGAATGGTCATCGGCGGCATTGGCACGCTGCTGTATCAGCTCCTGTCCTACGGCGTCACGGTCACGACCGCGCTGTGGATCGCACCGTATGTGCTGCTCGGCCTGTGCGTGGGCGCGGTGTCCGCGCGGCACGGGTACGCCTGCACCAAGCGCCAGCTCGTGCTGCTGGTCGTGTTTGGGGAGCTGGGCATCACGGCGCTCAACACCGCCTCGCTGTATGTTGACAGCCTCATCTACGGGTACTATTCGCCCGTGTTCGTCTTCGGCACGCTGCCGCTGCGTCTGGGCATCTGCGCGGCGAAGGCGGTCGTGTTTTCGCTGCTGCTGCCGTCGCTGCTGCCGCTTGTGCGCCGCGCGGTGCAGCCGCACGCCAATTGACCGAACAGAAATACGGCAAACCGCCGCTCCGACCGGAGCGGCGGTTTCCCCTTGTCAAGGAACCTCGTAGAGTTTGCGCCCGCAGGCGCAAAGAAAGTTTGATCATTTTCTTCGGCGACATGTGCGGCGAAGAAAATACTTCTCAGGCTGCAAGTGTGGAATTTGTGCGCCGCCGGCGCACAAATTATGCGCGCAGCAGACTGCAGCCCCTTTGTCAAAAAGTAATACTTTTTGACAGCCTTAAACCGCCGCTCAACATGAGCGGCGGTTTTTTGCGCGGCGGCATGAAAAAGCAGTCCGGCATGAACCATGCCGGACTGCTCCATCCAATTGGGGCGGTTTGCCCCGATTCTCCCCCCTGCTGCACAAACGATCTACGCAGCAGCATTGGCACATGGCCAGTGAACCGGCGCCGGGCATCCAATCCGGCGCCGGGAGATAACGATACTCAGTCGAACTTCGGCTGCTCGAGGTAGTCGGTGTATTCGCGCAGGAACTTCTTTTCCTCCGGCTTGAGATCCAGGCCGATCGTGCCGCCCGGGTTCATGTTGTAGTCGGGGTCAAAGTAGTTCTTGAGCACGCGGAACACGCCGTACTCCTTCTCGCCGATGTAGCCCTCGAGCCAGGGCGCGAACATCTTGCCGATGCCGTGGTGGTGGCTCACGGCCGCGCCGGAGCGCTGGATCGCGTCAAGGATCGTGGTGTGGTAGGCCTTGAAGGCGTCCTCATCCTGCATACGGGTGAGGAAGATGAAGTACAGGTTCGCGCCCTGCGGATAGCAGTGCGACATATGCGTCGTGACGACGGTGTTCGGCAGCGCGTGGCAGATCTTGCGCACGTCGGCGTGCACCTGCTCCATGTTCGACCAGTTGACCGTGCACTCGAGGGTGTCGGTCGTGATGCCGAAGTCCATGAGCGTGTCGCGCAGGTAGGGGTCGTTGAAGCGGCCCTTTTCCCAGCTGCGGGTGACGTAGCCGGTCAGCGGCATACCGCCGTGCTTGCGCGCGATCCTGGCGATGTTGCGCGCGACGTTGCGGCTGTAGCCCTTCTCGCCGTCGGTGAAGCCGAGGAAGAGGCAGCGCTCCATGTCCTTGTAGCCGAAGGCGTCGAGCAGCGGCTGCAGCGGCGTCTCATCGACGTTGTAGAGCTTGAGCATGAGGTTGGTCTCCTCCGGGTCGGACAGACGGAACACGGACGAGTAGCCGCACTCGCACTGCATCATCTCGCGGGCGGCCTTCATGGCGGTGTCCCACGTCTTGAAGATGTAGGAGAAGCGCTTGCGGTTTTCCGGCATCCAGCGGAAGATGCGCAGCGTGACCTCGGTCAGCACGCCGAACGTGCCCTCGGAGCCCATCATGATCTGGTTCAGGTTCGGACCGGTGGCCTCGCGGGAGTAGTGGCTGGTCTGGATGACGCCGATGGGCGTGGCGTACTTCTGGCTGAGCACGATGTCGGCAATGGTGCCGTAGTACGTGCTGTTCTGGCCGGCGCCGCGCGTGACGGTCCAGCCGCCGACGCTCGAATACTCGAACGACTGCGGGAAGTGGCCGCAGGTGTACTGACGCTTCGCACCGAAGAGCTCGGGCGCGCTCTGCAGCGTCTTTTCCAGATCCGGACCGGACATACCGGCCTGCACGGTGATGGTCTGGTCGATCTCGTTGAAGCTGATGACCTTGTTGAAGTTGCGGCGCATATCCAGCGAGATGCCGCCCTTGGTCGGCTCGACGCCGCGGGTGACGCTGCTGCCGCCGCCGTAGACGTACAGCGGGATGTGGTGCTCGGTGGAGTAGGCGACGATCTGCTCGACCTGCTCGCTCGTCTCGGGGTAGAGCACGACGTCGGGCACGCTGTCGATGCGCTTGTGGCGCAGACGCAGCAGGTCGTAAGCCGTGGCGCCGTAGGCCACGCTCAGACGGTCGTAGTCCGTGGTGGAGAGGTTCTGCTCGCCGACGATCGCCTTGAGCGCGTCGATGTGCTCGGGCGCAAGCTGCACCGGGTGATCGGGCAGCTCCACGGGGTCAAAGCCGGTGTCGTCGGAATACGCCTTGAAGTCGTCGTCCGTCATCTGGAACTTCTCTTTCATGAGCGTGTACAGCGACTCCTTCGGGTATTTGAAGAAGTTCGGATCGCCCCAGCGGAAGATGGAGCGGTAGCTATTTTTGGGGGCGGGGGTGAGCAGCCAGTTCGGCTCGAATCCTTTGTACGGTTTGTTGCTCATTGTGCAATCCTCCTCTTGACTTGGATCAGTTTCTGATAGATCGGGCGCAGGCGCGGATAGATCTTGCGGTAGGCCTGCTCATAGATTTCGTTGTAGATCTCGTGGTTCTTTTCGTTGGGCCGGAAGGTGTCCTTGACGTGGACCATGGCCTTGGCCGCCTCGTCAAAGTCGGCGAACACGCCCTTGGCCACGAATGCGACCATGGACGAGCCGATGGAGCACGCCTCATGCGTCTGCGAGCGCACGACCGGCAGACCGAACACGTCCGCCGCGATCTGGCAGACCACGTCGCTCTTCGCGCCGCCGCCGCCGATGCGGATCTCGCGGATGGTCAGACCCGAGCGGTCCTCCATGATGCGCAGCGCCATGTAGAGCTCCAGGCACAGACCCTCGATGATGGCGCGGTAGAAGTGGTAGCGCGTGTGGTAATCGGAAAAGCCGATGACCGCGCCGAGCGAATCCGGATGCAGGATGCCGGCCGTCCAGTACGGCTGCAGGAGCAGACCGTCGCTGCCGGCGGGCAGGTCGCGGATGCGCTGGTCGAGCAGGGCCTCGGGCGCCATGCCCATTTCCTTGGCGTCGATGGCGTCGGCCGTGCCGAACTCCTTGACGAACCACGACAGCAGCCACAGACCGCGGTAGATCTCGATCTCGGGGTTGTAGTGGTCGTTGAGCACGCCGGGGTAGGCGGGCAGGAACTGCTGCGGCTCGACGTACTGCGTCGTGCTGAACTGGATCGTGGCCGTCGTACCGAGCGAGATGGACGCCTTGTCGGAGTCGACCACGGCGAGACCGAGCGTCTCGCAGCCCTTGTCCGAGCCGGTCGAGATGAGCGGCAGTCCGGCGGGGATGCCGGTCAGGGCGCAGACCTCTTCGGTGACCGTGCCGATGACCGTGCCGGACGGCACGAGGTCGCACAGCTTTTCGTTCGGCACGTCGCAGAAGCAGCGCGTGAGGCTGCCGGGCTTCATCCAGCGGCGGTTTTTGTAATCGAACGGGATGTGTCCGATCTGGTTCGAGGCCGAGTCGATGAGATTGCCCGTGAGCTTGTAGTTGAGGTAGGTGGGCAGCATGACGTACTTGGCGGTCCTGGCCCAGATCTCCGGCTCGTGGCGCATGATCCAGTTGCCGGCGGAGGCGGCGTAGACCACCTTCGCCGTCGGCTCCATACCGGCGAGCTTAAAGACCATCATGTTCTTGGCAGGCATGGCGCCGTTCGGATCGACGGAGCGCTTATCCAGCCAGAGGATGATGTCGCGCAGGGGGTTGTTGTTCTCGTCCAGACACACAACGGTGTCGCGGATGACAGTGATCGTCATGGCGATCACGTCCGGCAGCAGGGCATTGCTGCGTGCACACAGCTCGCGGCAGCATTCGCACATACGGTTGAAGTAGAAGTCCGGCTTCTGCTCCGCCCAGCCGGGCTCTTTTGAAAAGTAAGGCTCGGCGTATTTGCTCTGAACGACGTCCACGATCCGGCCGTCCGGGTCCACGAGCAGGGCGCGCGCGCTCTGTGTGCCGATATCACATGTCAGCACCAGCGGTTTGCTCAAGTTGATTCCCTCCTATGATATAGTTTGCTCTCTCTCCTATACTGTAAGTGATTTTCGCGCTGATTTCAATCGGGTTTGTGCTTGAGCAGGCTGCTCGTGGCGATGACGTCCACGCCAAGGCCGAGCACATTCGGGATGACCACGTCGCCGCGGGCGATGCGTTCGGTCACGGTCACGGTGCGGATCGCGTCCATGACGTCGAAGATGCGGTCCTTCGGGATGTCCGCCGATACGCGCACCGGCAGCACCGGCGCGTCCGGGAAGGCGGTGCGCACGGTCGAGCAGATGGTGCGCTTGGGCGCGGTCATCTCCGAGATGGCAAACTCCTTGCCGCGGGGGCAGGTGTTGCCGGTGACGGACCAGCTGTCGCCGTCGCGTTCGATTTTCAAGGTGCAGCCGCGCGGGCAGCCGATACAGGTGAGTTCTTTCATGCCTTTGCCACCTCGATCTCAAAGTGGACATCGCTTGCATCTGCGATGCCGAGCTTGTCAAAGTCCAGCGTGAGCTGCTGCATCTCGGGCGGACGCAGGAAGGGATAGCGCCGCGACCAGACCTCATTGCCGTCGACGGTCAGCACCACGCGGCAGGGGCCGAGCACCTCCGCGCTGCGGAAATACAGCGTGACGGCGCTGTTGTCCTGCGTGCGGTCGAGCCGCTGCGGGACAAGATAGCCGAAGTCGTTCGAGATCGTGACGGCGACCTCGTCGCGCGTGTGCGCGGCAAAGTGCGCGGCGCTCTTTCCGGCCAGCTCGCCGGAGGCGGACACGTAGTCCACAAGGTCGTTGACGTGCAGCGCGTTGCCGCACGAGAAGATGCCGGGGATCTCGGTCATGAGCTGCCCGTCGCAGACGGGACCGCGGGTGTGCCCGTCGAGCGGGACGCCGAGCGACTCCGCCAGCTCGTTTTCCGGGATGAGACCGACGGACACGATGAGCGCGTCGCAGTCGATGCGCTGCTCCGTGCCGGCGATGGGGCGCATATGCGCGTCCACCTCTGCGACCTCCACGCCCGTGAGCCGCTCGGCACCGAACACGCGCGTGACCGTGTGGCTCAGGTGCAGCGGGATGTCATAGTCGTGCAGGCACTGGTGGATGTTGCGCGTCAGACCCGAGGGGGTGGGCTTGGCCTCGTACACGCCGAGCACCTCCGCGCCCTCAAGCGTCAGGCGGCGCGCCATGATCAGCCCGATGTCACCGCTGCCGAGGATGACGCAGCGGCGGGTCGGCAGCTCGCCGAGCAGGTTCGTAAAGTTCTGCGCGGTGCCGGCCGTGAACACGCCCGCCGGGCGTGTGCCGTGGATAAAGACCTGCTTTGCCGTGCGCTCGCGGCAGCCGGTGGCCAGCACGAGCGTGCGCGTCTCATCGCGGGCGACGCCGTCGCGGCTGACGGTGTAGACCGCAAAGCCGCCGGACGTTTTTTCCACGCGCGTGACGAAGGTCTGCGTGCGCGCCTCGATCTGCAGCTGTTCGAGCCGGTCGATGAAGCGCTCGACATATTCCGGGCCGGCCAGCCGCTCGCCGAAGCGCGCGAGGCCGAAGCCGTCGTGAATGCACTGCTTGAGCATACCGCCCAGACGCGCCTCGCGCTCGATGAGCAGCACGTGCGCACCGTTTTCGTGCGCGGAGATGGCGGCTGCAAGCCCGCCCGGGCCGCCGCCGATGACGATGACGTCATACATCATGCCTGCACCTCCCCGGATTTCGTCGGGCCGAACGTGATGGGCGCGTCGGCAGAGGATTTGCGCACTGCGCTCAGCGGCACGCCGAGGAATTCGGCGATGATGCGCACCACCTGCGGCGAGCAGAACCCGCCCTGGCAGCGTCCCATGCCGGGACGCACGCGCTTTTTCACGCCGTCGACCGTCGGCACGCACACATTCGAGCGCAGCGCGTCGAGGATCTCGCCGCGGCTGATCTCCTCACAGCGGCAGACGATGACGCCGTAGTCTGGATTTTTTGCAATGTAGGCGGCGCGTGTCTCATCGTCCATCTCACGCAGCACGGGGATGCCCGGCCGGTGGGGGTCGAAGTCGGGATTCGCGGCCACGGGGCGGTCGAGCGCGAGGATGTTGACCGCCATGTCCGCCACATCCACCGCGACGGCGGGCGCCGTCGTCAGGCCGGGGGACTGGATGCCCGCGACGTGGATGAGGTTGTGCGTGCGGCGGCCGCGCTCGATGATGAAGTCCTCCTCGAACGTGGGGGCGCGCACGCCGGTGAAATAGGTGATGATGTCGCGCTCGGTCAGCGCGGGCATCGTGATCTTCTGCTTGGCGAACACGTGCGCGATGCTCTCGGGGTAGGTCGCGGTGTTCTCCTTTTCATAGGTCTCCACGGCATCGGGGCCGATGAGCAGGTTGTCGTGCACGGTGTGCAGGATGCCGCCGCCCTTCGAGTGCGTCTTGGAGACGGTGTCGGTGCCCTTGACGGACGCGATCGAGTGCATGAACGCACCGGCCTTGCGGTCGAGGATGCTGTTCGTGCCGCGGCGGGGGTGGATGGAGAAGAAGCGGTCGTCGGCCATGCGCGCCACTTCCTCGGCGAACACGCCGGCCGCGTTGATGACGAGCGCGGGGTGCAGCGTGCCGCGGTTGGTGTGCACGGCGGTGATCTTTCCGTCCGCGACGTCCATACCCAGCACGGCGGTGTTGAGCGCGATGCGCGCGCCGTTTTGCACGGCGTTTTCCGCGTAGGCGATCGTCAGCCCGTAGGGGCAGACGCAGCCGGAGTCCGGGTTGGAGATGGCGAAGCTGGTCTTTTCATTGAAGTTCGGCTCGCGCTTGAGCAGCTCCTTACCGGAGATGAGGCGGGTGTCCGAGATGCCGTCGTGGTATTTGCGCCACATACAGTAGCACCACACGGCCGGGCGCAGCCAGCCGTGCTGGAAGCAGACGTACTGCCCCACGCGGGAAAACGGCACGTCGAGTTCCTTGCAGACCTGGTCGAACATGGCGTTGCCGCGCCGGATGTACTTGTGCTTGACGCTGCCGCGGCCGAGGTCGATGCCCGGATGCACCTCGCCGTCGTTGCGCCCGGAGGCGCCGAGCGCGAGGTCGCACTCCTTGTCGACGACCAGGATGTCGAGCTGCTTGCGCGCAAGCTCGCGCGCGATCGACACGCCCGAGATGCCGCCGCCGATGATGAGCACGTCGGGCGTCTGCCCGTCGAGCGAACGGTCGCGCAGCGCGGGAACGTGCATGGGCGCATCCTTGCCGCCGGTAAACGTGATGTCGTTGACGACATGGCACGTGGAATACTTCGTTGCGGCCATCTGACCGGCGCGCACAACGTCGTCCCAGCGGTCCAGCGTGCCGCGCAGGACAATGCAGTTATCCTCCAGCGCCGCCGTGACCTTGCCGCCGAAGGCCTGATTCAGTTTCCGGTTCAAAACGGAGATCCGCATAACAGATGTGCCTCCCAATTGGTGAGTCGGTCAGCCGACCGACTGAATAGGACAAATATACCCTTTTTCCGATGCAAAGTCAAGAACGGGCTCTGCGGCAAATCTGCCGAAATTTTTTTGTCATACTGGACAAAACGACCAAAAACGCGTACAATCAAATGCGTATGATTACACAAACGCAGAAAAGAGGAACACGATATGGCCGCACCGCGCAACGACAATGTCAAAGAGAAGATCCTCGACGCCGCGACCGGCCTGCTCGATACGCAGACGTTTGCCGACATCTCGCTGGCCGAGATCGCCGCGGCGGCTGGCGTGTCCAAGGGTACGCTGTACTACCATTATAAAAATAAAACGGATATCCTCTTCGGCATCACCAACCGCTATCTCGACCGCCAGTGGGACGACCTGATCGCGTGGACGGAGAACAAGGACAAGGACACGTCTGTGCACCGCCTGGTCAAATACGTGGTCGAGCGCAACACCGCCTCCGCCGGGATGCGCCTGCACCTGATCCACGCTGCCATGCTCGGCGACGAGCTGCTGCGCGCCAGGCTCATCGAGCGCTATGCCGCCTTCGAGCGGCTCATCGCCGAGAAGATCGCCGAGCGCACCGACGCCGTCTCCGCCGATTACCTGACGCAGCTGATCCTGCTGGCGTCCGACGGGATGATCGTGCAGGAGGCGCTGCGCAACGATAACTTTGACGCGGCCGCCTTTGTGCGCCAGAGCGAGGCGTATCTGCGCGTGCTGCACCCCGCAGGACGGGAGTGAGCGGCGGCGTGCAAAAAACTGTGCCGAAACTCACCCTCTTGTCCGGATTTGTGAAAGAATTAGCGCGTAAGCGGTTGACACCGCACGGAACACATGATATTTTTGTAATGACTGTGGGGTAGAGTGGGCTTTGCCTGTTTTGCCGGCGGCGGAGGTGTGCCGCGACCGCATTTTTGTATGTCGAAGGCAGCGGGATGTATCCGCATTCCGACGTCTTTTTACATAGCTGCAATGGGAATTATTTTGAAAGAAGGGACAATATGAAAGACCTGAAACATCTGATTTTCTTCGAAAATCTCCTGCAGGATGCGCAGAACGAGCTCGTTACGCAGGCGGTCAATGACGGGAAAATCGCCCTCGGGTACAACTGCTATTACATCCCCGAGGTTCTGCTCAACCTGCCGGGCTGCTTCTCGAGCCGCCTGCGCGCGCCGCGCTGCGAGTCCACCGACGTTGCGACCTACTACATGACCAGCCGTGTCTGCCCGTATGTCCGCTCCATCCTCGAGCGTGCCATTGAGGGCGGCTACAACTACCTCAACGCGCTCTTCGGCGCCGAGTGCTGCGCGTCCATGGAGCGTATGGAAGAGCACTTCTTCCTCATCAATCCCGTGAAGAACGATCGCTTCTTCGTCACGCAGATCGATCCCCCGCTCAAGGGCGATAAGACCAGCTATGACTACTACAAGGGCCAGCTCAAGCTCAAGGTCGTTGACCAGCTCGCCGAGCGCTACGGCGTGGACACCTCTGATGCCGCCATGCGCGCGACCATCGAGAAGTTCAACGAGCTGTGCGACGTCATCACCGAGATCGGCAACTTCCGCAAGCTGCCCAACCCGCCCATTACCGGCTATGAGTTCCATGTCATCCAGCTCGTGAGCCAGGTCTGCCCGCATGACCTGATCCTCCCCTACCTGAAGGAGACGCTTGCCGAGATCAAAAAGCGCAAGCCCGAGCCGGAGTTCCCGTTCCGTGCGCGCATCGTGGTCGCCGGCTCCGAGATCGACGATCCCGAGTTCACGAAGCTCCTCGAGGGCTGCGGCGCGATGGTCGTGGCCGACCGCTACTGCTTCGGCAGCTTCCCGAGCCGCGAGCGCATCGAGATCCGCGACGGCGAGACCGCGTTCGACGCCATCGTCCGCCACTACCTGCACTGGAACCAGTGCGCCCGCTTCATGGAGGGTGCGAAGATCGACCAGCGCCATGCTGAGGTCAAGCGCCTTGTCGACGAGTTCCATGCTGACGGCGTGATCTACGAGAACATGAAGTTCTGCGAGTTCTGGAGCTATGAGAAGGTGCTCGCCTCCCATATCCTGACCGAGGAGATGGGCGTGCCGTGCTGCACGATCGAGAAGGAATACGCGCTCGGCTCCGTCGGCCAGCTCCGTACCCGTTTCCAGGCCTTCGTTGAGAGCCTGGAAATCAAGAAAATCAATTCTTGAACAGGAGGGGAATGAAAACTATGAATTGCCCTGTTACGAAATTTATTGACTCCAAGATGCAGAGATTCGACCCCCTCTGGCAGGCTCAGAACGGTGTCGGCGGTCTCCGCAGCCGTTACTATGATAAGACCGGCGTCGCCAAGTACCGTGAGTGGCGTGGTCTGCACGACACCATGGTCGACTACCGTGCATGGCTCAAAAACGTCATGTCCATGGCTGCCATGGTCGCCTCCGCGCCGATCCCGTGCCTGAAGGGCTTCTGGGAATACCGCTGGATGGGCTCCTACCTCGGCACGTTCATGTTCATCGACCGTCTGTTTGAGGGCTACCGCGGCCCCGAGCTCGTGATCGCGCACATGAATATGCACGCCATCGTGCAGAGCCTGACCAAGAAGATCGCCCTTGTGCTGTCTCACGACCTGCGCATCGGCGGCAAGGACAGCGATAAGATCATCCCTGTGGACGAGGTTATGCCGCCGCTGTTCCTGACCGGCTTCAAAGACCTGATCCCCATCCCGCTGCAGACGCTGCCGGAGTTCATCATCTGCGATGTTGACCAGCAGCTCGAGCCGTACTACATCGACGTAGCCGAGTCCTTCGGTCTGCCGGCAGACGTCTGCTCTCGCTGCGCGGCGGAGACCGGCGTTGCCCTCAACGACGACTTCCCGCTCTTCGGCAAGGCCATGATCTCCACGAACATGCCCTGCAACGCCTCCGAGGCGACCTCCATGTTCCAGCGCCGCCGCATCGGCCTGCCTGACTTCCAGGCGACCATGGCGATGATCCACAACGAGCCGGCCGCCCACCCGTACTCCGCGCAGGTCCTGCGCGACTGCATCGAATTCGTCGAAAAGGAATACGGCGTTGAGTATGACTGGGATGCCCTGTTCAAGCGCGCCAAGCACATGAACGAGCAGAACCGTCTCGAGCTCGAGAAGTGGGATTACTTCAAGACTCCCTACTGCCCGCTGACCGGCATCAGCGAGACCCTGTACCGTCTGTATGCCTGGGCCTCCGCCAACGGCCAGGAGGACTACTTCACCAAGAACGACCGCAAGGTCATGAAGATCCTGCGCAAGTGCTACAAAAATAAGTACGTCCCGTACGGCGGCACCACGCGTCACCGTGCGTTCCTGTGGGGACCGTCCGCCGTGTACTACACCGACTTCCCGACCTGGACGCAGAACTGCTGGGGCATCAACATTGTCCTGAACATGGACTCCACCATGGGTCACAACATGATCAGCACGACCGACCCCGATCAGGCGCTCATGGATCTGGCGCTGTTCAGCGAAAAGGGCGTTATGCGTCACATGGCCGTCGGCGGCTGGGACAACGTCAACTCCGTCTGGGAGTGGGCCAAGAACTTCAACTGCGACATGGTCCTCATGAACGACAACATCGCCTGCAAGGGTATGCTCGGCGTGCACGCCATGATGGAGGAGCAGGCACGCGACCTTGGCTTCCACTTCATCTTCATCGAGCACGACCTCGAGGACTGCCGCACCGTGCCGCGCCGCGATATGCGTAAGTGCGTCAACGAGTATATGTCCATCGTGCTCAACGAGCAGCCGCTCGACCCGACGCTGGTCGACTTCGACGACTCCGCGGCGTACTAAGAAAGGCAGGTACCGACTATGAATATGAAACTCGCTGCAAAGATCATGGGCAAGGTCGGCCTTGTCGGCTTTATCGGCTTCGTTGCGACCTTCACGATCTATATGTTCAACCTCGAGAACAAGCTCATCTACTATGTGCTGCGTCCCTTCCTGAACAAGCACTATGACGCGCAGGTGCGTGATAAGCGCATCGTCTGAGCGCTCGCAGAGCAACCACAAATCAGCAAAACCCCGCTGCTTCGGCAGCGGGGTTTTTGCGTGTGCCGCAGGCACACGCTCCACAGAGGACCGCTTCGCTGGGTCCTCTGTGGAAGAGATTGCAGCTCGCTGCAGCGCACGCATTGTACACCAAAGGCGCCCAATGCGCACGTTTGCGAGCCGAGAAGTATTTTCTTCGCCGCACATGTCGCCGAAGAAAATGATTGGACTTTCTTTCGCCGCTTCGGCGGCGAAACTCTACGAGGTTTTTTGGCAAGCTGCACCCCCCGCTGCTTCGGCAGCGGGGTTTCGTGACGTTACGGAGTTTTTCGGTCGTCCGGCTGCGGAGGCTCGACCGCGGGTACGGGCGGAGACGAGGCTTTGTGACGTCACAAATGCCGCAAGGCGCGAAAAAGCCCGCGTGCATTGCACGCGGGCTGATTTCGCAGGAACGCAGAGCCGATCTTACTTGATGCCGTACTTCTTGTTGAACTTATCCACACGGCCGCTGGTGTCAACGAGCTTCTGCTTGCCGGTGTAGAAGGGGTGGCACTTGGAGCAGATCTCGATGGAGATGTTCTGCTTCGTGGAGCGGGTCTCGTACACGGCGCCGCAGGCGCAGCGGATCGTGGTCGGCTGGTAATTCGGATGGATACCGTCTTTCATAGTCATTCACCTCATAATAAGCTGTCTTGAGCACGGGCTGGTCCATGGTTACAAGACGCAACCTGAATTCTACCATGCCGATGACAGAAAAGCAAGCGTTTTTGTAATTTTTTTATGCGTCCGTCTCCGGAACGTCGGCGCTGCAGCCGCAGTGCAGGAAATACAGCGTCCTCCGGCAGACCGGACGGCCGGTGATGCGCGCCATTGCCCCGGCATAAGCGCGCAGCTGCGCGGCATAGTACGCCGTGCGCTCCGGCACGGCATCGGGGTGGATGCGGTCGGTCTTGTAGTCCACGATGACGAGACCGTCCGGTGTCTCGAACCACGCGTCCACCACGCCCTGCAGCAGCACCTGCTCCTCACCCGCGCCGGGGAAGAACGTCTCCGCCGGGCACAGGAGCGAGAAGCGAAACTCCCGCCGCAGCGTGCCCGCAGCCTCTGCCGCCGCAAGCGCCGCGCCGAGCGGTGTGCGTATCAGCTGCAGGAGCGAGGCCGTGTTCACCGCCTGTGCCTCACGCGCCGTGAGCAGACCGCGCGCAGCGAGGGCCTGCACCTGCGCGGCGATGCCATCGGGCGTCTGCGCATCGGCAAAGCGCAGATATTGCAGCGTGCGGTGCGTGGCCGTTCCGCGCTCGGCTGCGGTGAGCTTGCGCTCCCGTGCCGAGAAATCCGGCCGGCGAAAGACCTGTGTGCGCGGCGCATCCCGGAGCAGCGGCGCACCGGCG
>OLOS01002155.1_pt1 | contig 14109 bp, 10 predicted proteins | sample 1672631 | NCBI WGS metagenome assembly OLOS01 (sample SAMEA3136707, study PRJEB25190) | human gut metagenome | biome: human gut; feature: human-associated habitat; material: faeces | place: Austria | collected 2013 | reverse complement strand
GTCCCGGCCCCCGGTCTCCCCGGCCCCATTCCACTCACCCGCTGCGGTATTGCTTCTGCTGCCTCATTACAAATGTGGATTGGATAGTATGAGTGCGGGAAGGGATGTCTGGCATACCATGGTTTGTATGATGGTATGCCGGGCTTTTTTGTTGTCTGGTTTTATTTTGGGACGGTTTTGTGAATGGGGAGGGTGTGTGGTCGGGGGTGATATGGGATTTTTCTGTGTTTTTTGGGGCAATGGGGATGGGGGGGGGGCTGGCTTTTGGGGTCAGCCTTTTTCCATCATGATTTCCAGTATTGTCCGGTCCGTTTCTACCATTCCGGGGTTGCTGACGCGTCCCATGTTTTGGATGGCTTCTTCCGGCGTACAGGCGCAGATTCCGTCCGTGGGTTGGAGGACTGTGCCTTCCATGGCGAGGCAGGCGCTCATGAGGGCCGCGCTGCTGGCAGTGGCCAGCTTCAGGGCGCAGCCGATTTTTCCGCCGTCGCATATCATTCCGGTCAGGTTGCCGCTCATGTTGATGATGGCATTGCCCATCTGATGGTGGCTGCCGCCCATGAGCCATACCATGGCGGCGGAAGCAGCGGAGGCGGCGGATACACCGCAGCCGCAGGTGGCGGATAATTTCCCGGTGAATTCCTTGATGTAGACATTGAGGGAGTGGGAGATGGTCAGGGCCTTGACCAGCTGTTCCTGGGATGCGCCCAGATAGTCTGCTGTCTCCAGCACGGGAAGGATGGTGGTCAGGCCATGGTTGCCGCTGCCCGCACTGCTCATGACCGCATAGGGACAGCCGCACATCCTTCCTTCGGCGCTGCTTGCCATCACGGTCATGATCCGGGTCATCAGGCTGTTGCCCATGATATCGGTGGTGCTGTATTTTTTCAGTCCGGATGCAATGCCTATGCCAAGTTCGTGTTCCAGGCCATATTCTGCCATCCGGCTGTTCATGTCGGCGCCTTCCTTCATGAACGCCAGTTCCTCCTGGCTGCATTCTTCTATCAGGGATACGATGGCGGATATGGACATCCGGGTCAGCTTCTTATGAAGCTGTGTCTGGCCGGACAGGGAGTATTCTTTCTGGTCCAGGATTTCCGGGGTGTTTTGCGGAAGCATTTCCCGGGCAGTATATACAATATTGGAATGGGTATTGCGGATGGTGCTGGTTCCTCTGCCTGTGGTGGTGGTGACCACGGCATGGGCATAAAGCTGTGCTTCGTTGGATTTTATCTCAATGCTGACCTGATTGTCCTCCACCAGCCGGATGGAACGGCTGCTGACGGCGGGAGTCAGGTTTTCTAAAAGCTGCAGTCCCTTTTCCGGGTTGGACAGATAAGCGCCCAGGGCAGCCGCATACTTGAGGCCTACCCGGTCAAATCCCGGTATGCCCACGGACATCCCGTTTTTATAGATACCTGGATTCATTTCCACGTGGATGGAACGGATATCGCCGCCCACTGCTTTGGCTGCACTGGCGGCTGCCAGGGCAACGCATACTGGTTCCGTGCATCCCAGGGCCGGAACTACCTCCTGTTTTAATAAAGTAATCAGTTCTTCACGATTCATCTAAGTCTCCTCCTGCTGTTATCTGTGATTAGGTCCGTGCTGCGTGGTTCATGCGACGTGGTCCATGCGGCGCAGTACCGGACATTCAGACATTTACCAGACATCCGTTTTGTGATATGGATATCTTCAATGAATATTACAAGCAAGAAACGTGCCGAATGCTATATGGGACGATTGTAATGGAATTGAATGCATTTTGGGGGGCTTTTTAGGGAATTATCCGATTTATGGTTGAAATTATGGATTTATTGGAGATATAATGGTTTTAATGGTTAAAGTGGAGGGGAATATATGGTAAAACAGGTTGCGATTGTGGCGCTGGACCCAAGGGCCAGTGCGTTTTATGGAAATCAGGTGCAGGAGTTATTTGGGGAATATGTGAAGGTGCGGTCTTACAGCGTGATGGAGGGGACCATTTCCAATATGGAAAGGGCTGACCTGTACATGATGTCCACGGATGCCTTTGACAACAGGGAGGAGGTTCCGCAGTACATACCCATTGATGCCCAGATCAGTGAGATACATGTGACCTATATGTGGGAGACCATACGGCGGCTGCGGACCATTCCGGCCGGCACAAGGGCGCTGTTTGTCAACATGACGGAAAAGATGGTCCGTGAAGCCACGGCTACCTTGAACCAGCTGGGCGTCAACCACATCAGCTTCATTCCTTTTTACCCGGGGGCTGAACCGGTGGAAGGCGTGACGCTGGCAGTGACTCCGGATGAGGAGCGCTATGTGCCGCAGGGGGTGGAACATGTGATGAACATCGGGCACCGGTGCCTGACGTCGGAAACCATGATTGAAGCCGCGCTGAAGCTGGGCCTGGAGGAACTTCTGGAGACTCCCAGGTTCCAGGAGTATTTTGGGAATGTTGTCACCAGTACCTATAACTTTGATATGATGTTTGCGCGTTCCCGAAGGCTGGAGAGCCAGTTCGACATCCTTATGGAAATATTGGACGAGGGTATTATCGGGATTAATGAGCGGGCGGAGATATTTGCCATGAATAAAAAGGCGGAGGAGATTACAGGGCTGAAGCGTTCCCTGGTGCTGCATAAGCAGGCGTCCTCATCCTTGGCTTACCTGCCTCTGCTCCAATGCCTGAAGTCAAAGGAGAAAATAGAGCCAAAGGTAATCCGGATTAACGGGGTTAACGTGGGTGTGACCGTGGTTCCTGTTTTAAGGAAGGATGACTGTATCGGCGCATTTGCCATTCTCCAGAGATTCAATGATGCTGAGAACCGCCAGCATGAATTGAGGAACCAGCTGATGCACAAGGGCTACCGGGCCAAGTATGGCTTCGATGATGTGGTGGGGGTGTCGGAGGGCATTGAGAGGACCAAACAGATACTCAGGCGCATGGCGGCCACGGAATCCCCGGTTCTCCTCATCGGGGAGACAGGCACCGGCAAGGAGCTTTTTGCCAATGCGGTCCATCAGGCGTCCAGGCGGTCCAAGGGGCCTTTTGTGGCAATTAACTGTGCCGCCATGCCTGAAAACCTGTTGGAGAGTGAACTGTTCGGATATGAAGAGGGGGCGTTCACAGGGGCGAAAAAGGGCGGAAGGCCGGGATTATTTGAGTTTGCCCATCACGGCACCCTGTTTTTGGACGAGGTGGAGGGGATGAGTCCCGCCCTGCAGGTAAAACTTCTGCGCGTGCTGCAGGAGCATGAAATCATGCGGGTGGGAGGCAATAAGATCATCAGCATTGATGTACGGATTGTGGCGGCTACCAATGAATCCCTGGAGGAAAAGGTGCAGGACGGAAGCTTCAGAAGGGATCTGTATTACCGCCTTAATACCCTGCCTGTACTGATTCCGCCCCTGCGCCAGAGAGGTGATGACGTATTCCTTTTGATGGAGCGTTTTAACAGCGGACTGAAGGGGGATTTCGTGCTGTCGGATGAAGTGAAGGATCTGTTCCTTCATTATAGCTGGCCGGGGAATATACGTGAGCTTCGGAACCTGGCAGAATATTTCAGCTTTACAGGCAGTCCGGTCATAACGGTGAAGAATCTTCCGCCAACCTTTGTATATGAGAATAGGGAAATGAAGGATGGACAGCGGGAATCTGGTAAGGCGGTGAGGACGGCTGGTCCTGAAGTGCCCGGGGGATTGGAACCGGGAAATTCTGAAACATCCGTATCTGAGGCAGCTGTTTCTGACCGTCCCCGGTCCTGTCATCGTCCTGAACCGTGGCAGCAGGCCATGGAGGAAAGGGGGATGGAGCCGGAAGAATACTGGTTTGTGCTGAAGGTCCTATACCAGTGTACAGAGGAAAGAAAGGCCATAGGGCGGGAGGGCATTCTGGAATGTGCAAAGAAAGAGAAATTCTTTCTATCGCAGATTGGCGTGAGGACAATCCTTGGCATACTGAAGGAATATGGCCTGGTGCGGGTCAGCAGGGGGAGGGGAGGGAGCCGTATGACCTGCCTGGGACGTGAAATCTGGGAAAATAGGGAGGATTATATAAAACCATATGGAATTCTATAAACCATATGTAACTATATTCAATCATATAAAACTATATAGAACCAAAATGAATCAATTGCAACCAATGCAACCTAATGTAACCTAATAAAACCAAAAACAACCCAATACAACCCCATAACCAACCCCTCACTCCCAACAGCAATCATTTCCCCATATATAAAATAATTCCCCGCCCATTTTCATCCATGTATAAAAAGGCTTGATTTTCCAGGAAATCAGGCCTTTTCAATTCTTCCCCATCTGCTGCACCTCGGAAGTTGGCACGGGTTTTGCTTATATATTTAATAGGTCCACAGAAACAGGGAAACCAAAAGAAAGGCGGCATAAAAATGAAGTATGATTTTGATGAAGTTATCGACAGAAGCCGGAACAGGGCGGCAAAGTACGATGAGCGCGTGAAGAAATTCGGAAGGCAGGATGTGATTCCGCTCTGGGTTGCGGATATGGATTTCAGGACGGCGCAGCCCATTATAGATGCGCTGAAGGAAAAAGCAGGGCAGGGAATCTTCGGATATACCTCCAGGCCGGATTCTTATTTTGAGTCAATACGGGGATGGCAGAGAAGGCGCAATGGATGGGAAATCAGACCTGAACTCATGAGCTGGAGCCTGGGCGTGGTGCCTGCGCTGTCCTCCCTTGTAAAGCTGTTTTCAGAACCAGGTGACAGTATTTTAATCCAGACTCCGGTGTATTCTGAGTTCTACGATGTGACTGAGGCCTGGGGGCGGAACGTGCTGGAGAACCAGTTGGTGGAAAAGGACGGGGCCTGGTCCATTGACTTTGAGGACTTTGAGGAAAAGGCAAAGCAGGCCAGGATGTTCCTTCTGTGCAGCCCCCACAACCCGCTGGGGATTGTGTGGACCAGGGAAGAACTGGACCGGATGGCACGGATCTGTATGGAGAATGATGTGTTGCTGGTATCGGACGAGATCCACTCAGACCTGGTTTTCCATGGAAAGAAGCACATACCCACAGCAACCCTTTCAGATGAAATCGCAGGAAAAGTGATTACCTGTATATCAGGAACCAAAACATTTAACCTGGCCGGACTCCAGGCATCCGCAACCATTTTCCCCAATGAGGAGATGAAAAAGAAATTCGATACGTTCTGGATGGCCATGGATATCCACAGGAACAATGCCTTCAGCTCAGTGGCAATGGAAGCAGCCTTCAATGAAGGGGAGGAGTGGCTGGAACAGCTGCTGCCATATCTGGAAGCCAACTTTGATTTCATCCGTGCGTACTGTGAAGCCAATATTCCCCAGATTAAGCCCACTGTCCCGGATGCGACGTATCTGGTGTGGCTGGACTGCCGTGCCCTTGGCATGGACAATGAAAAGCTCCGCAGATTCATGATTGAGGAGGCGGGCCTTGGTTTGAACGAGGGTTATACATTCGGACGCAGCCTGTCCGGTTACATGCGGTTAAATGCGGCCTGCCCTAGATGTGTCCTGGAAAAGGCGTTAAACCAGCTTAAGGAAGCTGTCAGCAGGCTGTAAAGACATAAGAGAAGGAGGAGAAAGGTATGAATAAATCAACGATATGGAAAAATTACCGTTTTCCAATCATATTATTATCAGGAATCACCATCGGGGCAGTGCTGGGGATTGTTCTGGGGGAAAAGGCAAAGGTACTTGCGCCATTGGGGGATATTTTCCTGAACCTGATGTTTACCATTGTGGTGCCGATGGTGTTTGTGTCCATAGCAAGTGCGGTGGGCAACATGGTCAACATGAAACGGCTTGGCAGAATCATGGGAAGCCTGGTGACCGTGTTCGTGGTAACAGGCGCCATTGCAGGCGTGCTGGTCCTGGTGGTGGTCAATGTCTTCCCGCCTGCGGCAGGTACGAGCATACAGTTTGCCAGCGCGGAGATGGAGGAAATGTCCAGTGTGGGTGACATGATTGTGGGCGCCCTGACCGTGGATGATTTCTCAGGACTGATGAGCAGGAGGAACATGCTGCCAATCATCGTATTCGCAATCCTGTCCGGTTTCTGTGTCAGCGCCTGCGGAGGCGAGGAAAGCCCGGTTGGGAAGCTTCTTAACAATCTGAATGCCATTATCATGAAGATTGTCAGTATCATCATGATGTACGCACCCATCGGGTTAGGCGCTTACTTCGCTTCCCTGGTTGGGGAGTTCGGCCCCGGACTCATCGGGGACTATGGACATGCCATGCTGGTTTATTATCCCATGTGCCTTTTTTACTTCTTTACCGCATTTCCTGCCTACGCATATTTCGCAGGGGGCAAAGAGGGGGTCAGCAGGATGTTCAAGCATATCCTGAACCCGGCGGTTACCGCGTTTGCAACGCAGAGCTCCATTGCGGCCCTTCCGGTAAATGCAGAGGCCTGCGACCGGATCGGCGTCCCGAAGGATATCCGCGATATCGTACTTCCCATGGGCGCTACCATGCATATGGACGGCTCCGTGTTATCTGCAATTGTAAAAATCAGTTTCCTGTTCGGCATTTTCAACCAGTCCTTTACTGGTGTGGGGACCTATGCCATGGCCATGGCAGTTGCCGTGCTCAGCGCATTCGTACTGTCTGGCGCGCCGGGAGGCGGCCTGGTTGGGGAAATGCTGATAGTAAGCCTTTTCGGCTTCCCTGCAGAGGCATTTCCACTGATTGCAACCATCGGTTTCCTGGTGGATCCGGCTGCAACCTGCCTTAATGCAAGCGGTGATACCATTGCGTCCATGATGGTGACGCGTATGGTGGAAGGAAAGGATTGGCTGAACAGGCGGATAAAAAAGGAAAAGGAAATGAAGCCTGAGGCGCCAGGATTGGAACGTGCCTAAAAGAATCTGAAGCATATATTTCCGGGCCTGTTCCGGAACATATAGATAAGTAAAACAAACCTGAGAGGAGATCATGAATCATGAAAATCACTGTAATTGGAAGCCACTTATGTCCCGACACTTTATATGCCCTTTGCAAGCTGAGGGAAAAGAACGCGGAAATGGATTTTAAGAACCTGTCCGCCAGCCTCCCGGATCTGAAGGCGTATCTGGCCGTGAGGGAGAACTGCGGATTATATGAGCAGGTACGCCAGGCAGGAGGAATCGGAATCCCGTTCTTTGAACTGGAGGACGGTACCCGGACAATGGACCTGGATGAGGTTCTGGCTAAATTATAAAGATTAGGGCAGTTGGCGGGAATGAATTTTCAAACACGCCCTAAGATTGCGTGCCGGTTACGCAGAGGTACACTGGGTTATGGACAGAGGGAGGCATATGCTTCCCTCTTTTGGTATATCCTCATTGCCCGCGTCTCCCTTTAAGATAGATGCCCCACCAAAATATGACCGCCAGCAGCCATCCGGCGCCGGTAGCTGCCGCAACCCCGCTAAGCCCTGCTGCCTGGGCAATCATCCGGGATAAGACGACGCGCAGCGTAAGGTGCATGACTGCCCCGGCGATGGGGATGATGACCCGTCCATTTCCCTGAAAATATCCCACCATCCCGTTTCCCACAAAGCATAAGATGTAAAAAAGGGAGATGGTCTTCAGATAACGTATGCCCTCTGAAAATGCAGTACCGCTGTCCGTTCCCAGCATGAAGCCCATGGCTGCCGGTGCTGACATATACATGACGAGGGAAGACAGGATGCCGAGAAGCAGGAGCAGGAGGGTTCCGGTCAGGAATCCCTTTCTGGCCCGCACTTGGTTCCTGCTGCCAATATTCTGGGCAATGAACACAGACATGGAGGCTGAGCCGCTGTCCCCAAATGAGTTGGCAAACCCTTCAATCCGGCTGGTGGCCGTATAGGCTGCAATTGTCCCGGTACCCAGGGAATTGACAGTTCCCTGGACCAGAAGCTTTCCGATGTAGACGCTGGACTGGTGCAGGGCGGTGACGGAACAGCAGCTCCAGGTCCTCTTTAAGAGGGATGGTTCCATGACCATATCATGCCTTTGCATAAGCAGGTCAGGGGCCTTTTGTTTCATATATAGCAGGCAGGGCAGCACGGAAATCCCCTGGGAGAGTATGGTGGCCCATGCCGCCCCGGCAATGCCTGTGTGAAGTCCTGCCACGAACACAAGGTCCAGGGCCAGGTTGACGCAGACCGCGGCAGCCAGGATGAATAGAGCGGCCCTGGTGTCACCGGCAGCCCTGAGCACGGCGCTGCAGAAGTTATAGAGAAATGCCGTCATCAGTCCGCAGAAGATGATGGTCATATATGTCTGCGCCGGCGCCGCCACTTCGTCCGGCGTCTGTATCACCCGGAGTACAGGCGCCAGAGACAGGAGTCCAAGAACGCTTATGGCTGCCGTAAACACACAGCCTGATACCAGGGAAGTAAAAGCTTCCCTGCCAAAATCCTTCCGGTTGCCGCAGCCGTAAAACTGTGCCAGGATAATGGAGATGCCGGTGCAGAACCCATTGATGATAAAGATGAAAAGGTTCATGACCGTACCGGAAACGCCCATGGCTGCAAATGCAGCGGGCCCGGCGTATCGCCCTATGACCAGGGCATCGATGGTATTGTAGGATTGCTGAAGTATATTGCCTGCTATCAGCGGCACGGCCAGGGATATGAGCTGGGACCGGATATTGCCTGAGGTGAGATTTTTCATGAGGGATGTCCTTTCTGATACATACAGGATATACCGGAAGGATATGGTTGTAAAATGCTTATTTTAGCCTTAATATATAAATAGTTATTTATATTATAGGAGACAGGACATGACAGAACGGGAGATAGATGCATTTTTGACCATTGTCCGGACCGGGAGCATTTCGGCAGCGGCAGCAGGGCTTTATGTGACCCAGCCCGCCCTCAGCAGGCGCATCCGCGCCATGGAACAGGAGCTGGGCTACCAGCTGTTCATCCGTAAAAAGGGACTCAGGAACATTGAACTGACAGAACAGGGGAAGGCGTTCATTTCCCTGGCTGAAAAGTGGAAGAACGTGTGGGATGAGAGCAGGGCGCTTAAGGATATGGACCGGTCAGGTGTTTTTCACATCGGTTCGGTGGGAAGCGTGGGCACATACCTGCTGCCCATGGTTCTCGAATGTTTTATGGAAAGACATCCGGACTGTTCCCTGAATTTCCATCAATGCCACTCCTTTGAGGGATACAGGTATGTGGAGGACGGCAGCCTGGATTTGGCGCTGGTGTCCAATGACATGTTTTCCCAGGGAGTCCTTACGGTACCGGCTTTTAAGGAAAAGATGGTTCTAGCGGTATCCGGGCAGCCAGAGGCATGTTCCGGTTCACGGGGAAAAATACTGTCCCCCTCGCATCTTGATCCAGGAAAGGAAATCCGGCTGCCCTGGAACCCGGAATACGACGTGTGGCATGACTACTGGTTTGGCCTGTGGACAAGGCCGCGTGTGATGCTGGACCAGATGCCGCTGATGGAATATTTCCTGAGGGAAAAGGGATGCTGGGTCATAGCGCCTGAATACATAGCCAGGATGCTGGAGGCGCGGGTCGGACTGGATATCTACGGGTTACAGGACGGCCCAGCGGAATCCGTGATTTATTATCTTATAAAAAAAGGAAAATGTTCCAGGTACGCCATGGAATTCCTGGAGATAATGAGGCAGGTGTCAGGTGGCCTGGACGGGCTGACCATGCTGGTCTGATGTACTGGCTCATGCCGGAACATCCAACCCATCCAAGGAGGTTTATATGAAGATACGGATCCTGGTTGACAACAACACACTGATTGACCAATACTATGTAGGGGAACCAGCGGTGTGCCATTACATTGAAATGGACGGCATGCGCATATTATTTGACACAGGATATTCCGATGTGTTCCTTAAGAATGCCAGGGCCATGGACATAGATATGAGGGATATAACACATATTGTGCTGTCCCATGGGCATAATGACCACACGGGCGGCCTTGCCCATGTGTGCGCGGACAGCATGGGAATCCATCATTCACGGCCGGACATCCGGCTGATTGCCCATCCGGGATGCTTTGAACCCAAGGCATTTGACGGGGAGGATATAGGTTCGCCTTGGGGAAGGGATGTGGTTGAAACGTGTTTTGACTATATTCCTGCCGTAAAGCCATGGTTCCTGTCTGAAAACTGCGTGTTCCTGGGGCAGGTTCCCCGGGAAAATGGATTTGAAGGCAGGGATGCAATCGGGGTGAGGAAAACTTGGGACGGCTGGCAGCAGGACATGCTGGAGGACGATTCGGCCCTGGTCTGCAAGGTGAAGGGCGGATTGTTCATCATCACAGGATGTTCCCACAGCGGAATCTGCAATATCGTGGATTATGCGGTCAAAGTGTGCGGGGAATCCAGGATTGTGGGGATTCTGGGCGGATTCCATCTGTTTGATGTGGATAACCGGCTGGAGCAGACCATCCGCCATCTGGAGGGGATGGGGATAAAGACACTTTATCCATGCCACTGTGTATCCCTAAAGGCAAAAATAAAAATGGCAGAAACCCTGAATGTGTCGGAAGCCGGCGTGGGGATGGTAATCATGGAGCAGGATTGAGAGGAATGAATTGTGGAGGGTTATACTGGAAATAATTGTAGGAAGACCGAGCTGAAAAATTTCGGGTTTCCCTGCGTCTTTTTCATATATTCAACTGTCAGACTCCTGTGCAGACAGTATAGGAAATTTTTAAGAATCACTTGAAATCATGATGAAGATTGACTATAATAAAAGTGTAATAAAAAAGGAACAACCACCTCATACAAGAGGTTGGTCTATATCAACGATAGAAAAATCCACCCTCTCAACGGCCAAGTTTACAAGGGTGGTTTTTCTGTACCCGTTTCCGGGATTTAGAAAACGCTACTGACTAATCTTTAAGATTAAGGTCAATAATGCGAGAATGAACATGCCAAAGGCCATTAAATCCTTAAAGTCAAATTTCATCCGCACCACCTCCCATCTTATGTAAAATGGAAGGCCAACACCTTGTTATAACATGATTGTTCCCTATGAAATATTTTACCAGATTATCTTTGGTCTTTCAATAAAGGAATGAATGGGTTCTAAGAAAACAGGGGGGTGAATTGGTGGCTATTATCCTCCGCAATCTCTCTATTAAGATTACACATACTGGCCCAGGATTCCCTCCACCGGAAAAGAGTATCTTTTGAGTCCCAAACTGCTATTATTAGATTAGGGATATTCTGGTATTGATTTTTCAATGTCATCCTTATGGAATAGGTAACTTTTTTGATATCTTGGCTGCCATTGACCATCTTTATCAAGTGAATAGAGGTCTCCTTTTGCTGTCTGTGACTGGTGGATTATGAATTGCAAAGTCGGCGCACATGCCCTGTGAAATAAAATTCTGTTCTATGTATGCCCTTATTAGGGCTGTTTGCTGTTCTAAAGTCAGTTCATGAGGTTAGTCTGTCAAACTTCCGGGTGTCAAAGACCCGTGAAAAAATTGTAGGAAGACTGTACTGAAAAAATTTCCAGTTGACCTTTCATCGACTTTATGTTATCATCGGTACCATAATATTTTTGAACTTGAAAGCGAGGCGTCTTTTTGTTAATTGTATCTGTTAGTGGAAGATAATGAATCTATGGTGTACAGCAGGTCCGTGCTGCGCAGGTGATGATGTGCCGGGTATTGCCCGGATACAAAGTAACCTGTGGGCGTTATTTGTTGTACCATCATCCCTGACAGATGGACATATAGAAGTGTGTGCTGCGGCGTGTGGATGCAGCACCTGGCAGACCTATGTGACGAAACCTGTTGGTGGATGTCCATGGGTTTTTTATTTTCCATTTTTATTCTCATGAAACGGATTGTAAGGAATAAGCAGAATGGAAAGGAATACAGATACAATGAATCATACATTTGACGCGGTTGCATTTACGGAAATCATAGGACAGCTGGAAGGATACGCTAATTCACCCCAGGCAAAGGAAAAGATAAGGGACCTTAAGCCATACCTGGATGAAGGGGAACTGAAACGGAACATGAGGGACACCACCCAGGCCAGACAGATGCTGGACCTCCTTGGCACGCCTCCCCTTCCTGTCATGGAACAGGTTGGCCGCATTGTGGAAAAAGCAGTGCTTGGGGAACTGCTGCTTCCGGAAGAGATGGAAGAGGTAGGGATGTTCCTGGCAGCCGTCAGGCGGATGCAGGCATATCTGGAACGTGGGAAGATGCATCACATCCCGGCTGCATTTTACAGTGATGATTTATCTCCTCTTACGGAACTGAAGGAGGAGATAGAGCGGTCGGTGCGCCATGGCCGGGTCGACGACCATGCATCCGGCGCCCTTTGGGGAATCCGCAAGGAAATCCGCGGCCTGGAGGAAAAGATTAAGGATAAGGCGGAATCCCTGTTAAAAAATAATAAAAAGTATATGTCCGAAGCCTTTGTGGTCACCAGGAACCACAGGCTGTGCCTTCCTGTAAAGAAAGAGTATAAGTCCAGGGTGCCTGGCAGCGTCATAGACAGTTCATCCACAGGGGCCACGGTGTTTATTGAACCGGAAACAGTGGCAAGGCTTCAGGACCAGAGGGAAATCCTGCTGGTGGAGGAGGACTGCGAGGAGAGGAAAATCCTCTACAGCCTGATGGACATGATTGCATCCCAGGAGCCATCCATAAAAGGCAACCTGGAAACCCTGGCAAAGCTGGACTTCATCTTTGCAAAAGGCAAGCTCAGCGCACAGATGGAGGCAAGGGAACCTGCCATCAACACCGAAGGGCGTATCTGCCTGAAGGATGCCAGGCACCCCCTGCTGCCTTCTGAATCCAATGTGCCCCTGCAGTTTGAAATCGGCGGTGAGAAACGCGGAATGATCATAACAGGCCCCAATACAGGCGGCAAGACCGTGGCCATAAAGACCGTGGGACTTTTCACGCTGATGGCCGGATGCGGGCTGCATCTGCCCTGCGCTTACGGCGATGTGGCCATGAGGAACCTGGTGCTCTGCGATATAGGCGACGGGCAGGACCTTGCGGATAACCTGTCAACATTTTCAGCCCATATCACCAATGTGATGGATATACTCCGCAGGGCCACCAGGGACAGCCTGGTAATCCTGGATGAACTTGGCTCCGGCACGGACCCGGCTGAGGGAATGGGGATTGCCATCGCCATACTGGAAGAACTGCGCCTTCGCGGCTGCCTGTACCTGGTGACCACCCATTACCCGGAGGTCAAGTCCTATGCAAGGAAACATGGGGAAATCATCAGCGCCAGGATGGCATTTGACAGGGAAAACCTAAGGCCCCTTTACCGCCTGGAGATGGGCAAGTCCGGGGACAGTTGCGCGCTGTATATTGCAAAGCGCCTGGGAATGCCGGGACACATGCTTAAGGTGGCCGCAGGGGAGGCTTATGGGGATATCAAGGAAAGCCTGAAGCAGGAACTGGGGCTGGAACAGAAGGAAGAAGAGGGCATTAAAAGGATATATGAACCGGGTATCACGGTTATGAAAAAGAGGACGGAGTCCACGGATGTATCCGGGATATTCTCAAGAGGCGACAGCGTAAGCGTGGAACCGGCCGGGGAGCCTGGCATCGTGGTAAAGCCTGCGGACTTAAAGGGAAATGTCCTGGTTCAGGTGAAGAAGGAAAAGCGCCTGGTAAACTACAAGCGCCTGAAACTCAGGGTCAAGGCGGACCGGCTGTACCCGGAGGACTATGATTTCTCCATTATCTTTGACAGCGTGGAGAACCGTAAGGCCAGACATGCCATGGAACGGAAGTTCCAAGCGGGCAGGGAAGTTAAGGTCGAGGAATATTAATCCGTTCATGATGTGGCGGGGGCCGTGGTTGGCCGGTCCTGCCACATCGGATTTACAAGTAGTTTACTGCATGTAAGTTTTTATAAAGGGCATATATGTAACAGTTTAAACTAGATGGTGGGATTGGGCGCATGAAAAATTCTTGCATGTAATGATAAGAAATGTTACAATATAGATATAAAGAGGAACAACCGCCCACAAGGTGGGTTGACCAGTAAGAAGATAGAAACTCCACCCTGCTACTCGCCAAAGTTTAGGGGTGGTTTTTCTATGTTAAGCTAGTGTACTGGCACGATGACTTTTGGTAAAACTCCGCAGGATATTTTTCTGAGAGTG
>OLOS01002151.1_pt1 | contig 14125 bp, 14 predicted proteins | sample 1672631 | NCBI WGS metagenome assembly OLOS01 (sample SAMEA3136707, study PRJEB25190) | human gut metagenome | biome: human gut; feature: human-associated habitat; material: faeces | place: Austria | collected 2013 | reverse complement strand
TTGTCGTGCCAACGGCACAGCTGGGTAGCTACGTCTGGACGAGATAAACGCTGAAAGCATCTAAGTGTGAAACTCCCCCTAAGATAAGATCTCCCATCCTTTATGGAGTAAGGGACGACAAAGACTATGTCGTTGATAGGTCGGAAGTGTAAGTGCAGTAATGCATTGAGCTGACCGATACTAATAACCCGAGGGCTTGACCTACAAGAATGTTGCAGGCAAACCGCCTTGTGAATCTTTCATCCTCTGTTCGGTTTTGAAGGTGCAGATGAAAACCTGTGTGGCCCGATGGTCAAGTGGTCAAGACGGGGGCCTCTCACGCCCCAATCGGGAGTTCGACTCTCCCTCGGGTCACCACTTTTTATGAGCACCATTAGCTCAGCTGGTAGAGCACCTGACTCTTAATCAGGGTGTCCAGGGTTCGAGTCCCTGATGGTGTACCACTCCGTAGGATGTGTGGTACACATCCTACGGGGAAAAAACTCTTGACACGAGGTCAATTTTATAGTAGTATTTGGCGTGAGCCATTTACCATAGTTGGTGTTTTTAACGGTGAGGGTCCACCCGTTCCCATTCCGAACACGGAAGTTAAGCTCACCAGTGCCGACAATACTTGTCTGGAGACGGACCGGGAAGATAGGTCAATGCCAACACAAGGGATTCGCTCAGGCGAATCCCTTGCTTAATGCCTCCTTAGCTCAACGGTAGAGCATCCGGCTGTTAACCGGAGGGTTGTAGGTTCGAATCCTACAGGAGGCGCCAGAGATATTGCCGTCACCGACCGTGGCGGCATTCTTTGAATATGGGCCTTTAGCTCAGTTGGTTAGAGCAACCGGCTCATAACCGGTCGGTCCCGGGTTCAAGTCCCTGAAGGCCCACCATTTTTTCGATCATATAGGGGAATAGCTCAGTTGGTAGAGCGACGGTCTCCAAAACCGTAGGCCGAGGGTTCGAAGCCTTCTTCCCCTGCCAAAGCGCTGCAGACGAACGTTTGCGGCGCTTTTTGCTATGTGCCGCAGTGCTGCTTGTCTGAAAGCAATGCTGCTCGCTCCGGCAGAACTGAGCCGCCGCAGGCGCATTTTTTCGCCGCAGATCGCGGTGTTTACAGTTCTTTGATATATTTCTCATAGACGTGTGATAAAATACAACAGTGAAATTAAGCAGCCTGGAAAGGTGATCGGTCATGAGACAACGGTTTGCAAAATGGATGATGGGCAGAAACGGAATGGACGCGCTCAACCGCCTCCTGTCCGTGCTGACGCTGATCTTGCTGGTCGTCAGCATGTTCGTGCATGGATACGCATCGCGCATTCTGTGGTCGCTGGCCGTACTCGGCTTGATTGTGACCTATTTCCGGATGTTTTCGCGCAATGTCTACCGCCGCCAGCAGGAAAACGGCGCGTATCTGCGTCAGCGCTACAAGGTGACGAGCGCGTGGCGCGGCGCGGTCGACCGCTGGCATCAGCGGCATGATTACCGCTTTTATAAATGCCCCTCGTGCCGGACACGCCTGCGTGTGCCGCGCGGCAAGGGCAAGATCAACATTGTCTGCCGCAAGTGCGGCACATCCTTCCAGCGCAAGACCTGAGGCAGCGGCCGATGTTTGGATATGTGATCGCAAATCTCGAGGGTCTGACCCAGCCGCAGAAGGATCGCTATAAGGGCTGCTATTGTGGTCTGTGCCGGGTGCTCAAGCAGCGGCACGGCTTTTCCGGCCGTCTGACGCTGACGTATGACATGACGTTTCTGGTGCTGCTGCTCTCGGCGCTGTACGAGGCGGAGGAGGAGCGCGGCATGGAGCTGTGTCCTGCGCATCCGCTGCGCAAGCATTTTTACTGGCAGACGCGCTACACCGACTACGCCGCCGACATGAACGTCGTGCTGGCGTATTACAATTGCCGCGATGACTGGCAGGATGACGGCAGCGCTTTGAAGTATTGGGAGTCCGAGGCGCTCAGCCGCCAATGCGCCGCCGCACGTGCGCGCTGGCCGCGCCAGTGTGCTGTGATCGAGCAGTGCATGGCGCAGCTGGGCGAGATCGAACAGGCCGACACCGGCGATATGGACGCTGCGGCGAACTGCTTCGGGCGGCTGATGGGCGAGCTGTTTGTGACAGGGGAGCTCTGGGATGCCCGCCTGAGACCGTTCGGCGAGGCGCTGGGACGGTTTATCTACCTGCTTGACGCGGTGATCGACCTGCCGGAGGACCGCCGCCATGGGCGCTACAATCCGCTGTGCGCTCTGCCGCAGGACGCGGATCTGTATGCGCTGCTGCGGATGCTGCTCGGCGAATGCGCGACGGCGTTTGAGGCACTGCCGGTCTTGCAGGATATCGAGCTGCTGCGCAACATTCTATACTCCGGCGTATGGCTGCGGTATGAGGCGGCCGTGAAAAAACATAAGATCGGGAGGAGCGCCGAATGAGAGACCCATATGAAGTTCTCGGGGTTTCCAGAAACGCGAGTGAAGAGGAGATCAAGGCGGCTTATCGCCGTCTGGCCAAGAAATATCATCCGGACCTGAACCCGGACGATCCGCGCGCGACGGAAAAAATGAACGAAGTCAACGCGGCCTATGACGCGATCAAAAACGGGACTGCCAATGCCTACGGCGCGTCCGGCGGCTATGGTCAGGCGGGCGGCTACGGTGCATATGGCGGCTGGGGCGCGCAGCGCGATCCCGGTATCCGGCCGGAATATCAGGCGGCGGCAAATTACATCCACGTTGGCCACTTTGCCGAGGCGCTGCAGGCGCTCTCCGGTGTGCCGCTGGCCGAGCGCGACGCCAATTGGTACGCGATCAGCGCCATGGCCAACGCCGGTGCGGGCAACCGTGTGCAGGCGCTCGCGGATGCGCGCCGTGCGGCTGCGATGGATCCGACCAACCCGGATATCCAGCGGCTGCTGCGCCAGATCGAGAGCGGCGGCACGGCCTATGCGACCTATAGCGCCGGATATCCGAACAGCGGCTTCGGCACAGGAAGCTGGTGCGCAGATATGTTCCTGCTCAACCTGTGCTGCACCCCCTGCTTTTCCCCCTGCTGCTGATCCATATGACGACCCCGGCGGAACGAGTTTTGTTCCGCCGGGGCTTTTTGCGCTCAGACGCCGGGAAAGGTTTTCAGATACCGCTCCGTGAAGGCGCTCAGCGCGTCAAAGTCCATACATGGGCGGTAGACGGCCTCAAGCTCGTTGTGCAGCAGTGCCGCCATGTGCAGCTGCTCGACGGCGCGCTTGAGGGCGAGCTGCTGCTGGCGGGCATCGCTGCGCATGGCGCGGCGCAGTGTGCGCTGCCGCTCCGGATCGGGCAGAACATCGAGACGGATGTGGCGCTGTGCCAGACCGTCCGGCACATCCTCGGCCGTCCCGGCAAGAAAGCCGACGCCGCGCGACGGGACGAGCACGGCCTGTGTGCGTGAGGGGATGAGTGCATCCGGACAGGAGATAACGTCCAGACCGCACCGGACGGCGTGCGCGCGCACGGTGTGCAGAAATTCTTCTGCCAGACCGCATCCGTCGTCGAGCAGGTACACGCGCGAGCAGTGTGCGGCGACGGTGTCCGAGAAGAAAATTTCCCCCTCAGACGTGACGGCGCTCAGAAACAGACGGTCGCACCGGCCGGGCTTTGCGTCCTTGGACGGTGTGCCGAATTCGCGCGTGCAGACGCTTTTGGCACGCCGGCGCGCGGCCTCGCGGTCCTCGGGGAAGACCAGCCCCGGCGTCGCGCGCGGATCGAGCGCAGCGGCCGCCGTCAGGTACTGCTGTGCGCGCAGACGAAACATGGCGCAGTCGGCATTCAGGGCGCGGATGCGCGCCGGATCGAGCGCCTCCGTGCGGCAAAACGCGCCGAGGTCGAGATATTCACCGCTCGCGCCGAAGAGGGCAGGCTCAACGGTGTGCGGCGCCGTGCCGTCAAAGAAGCCGGCGTGCTTTTGCGGGAAATACACGCCGTCGAGCGAGGCCGGGTCGCCCGCGCAGTGCAGCCAGACGACCGAGAGCCCGGCGGCGCGTCCCGCGTCGCCGACGCGGCGCAGGAAGGTGGACTTGCCGCAGCCCGGCCCGCCCTTGAGGATGCAGAAATAGCGCTCCGGCGGCCGAAGGAACTGCCGGTGCAGCGCGTAGTAGCCCGCGCCGGTCATGGCGCTGAGAAAGTAGCGTGTTTCCAGTGCGTTGTTCATGGCGAAACCTCACATTTTCATGGTTGCTACAGCGTATGCAGCCGGCGCAGCCGTTGACAATTTCGCCCCGGGATGCTATCCTTTTTTCATCCTGACGAGGGAGATTTTTTATGATCAAGACGATATTATTTGATTTTGACGGTACGCTCTTTGACACCGGTGAAGGCATCCTGCGCAGCGTGCAGTATGCGCTCGAGGGCTTCGGCATCCATGAGACGGACACGGCGCGTCTGCGCAAGTTTGTCGGTCCACCGCTGCTCGATTCGTTCTCGGAGCTGTATGCCATGACGCCCGAACAGGCGCAGGCGGCGGTCGCACGCTACCGGGAGCGGTATCTGCCTGTCGGCATCTATGAGTGTACGCTCTATCCCGGCATTCCGGAATTGCTCGAGCGGCTGCGTGCGCACGGTTTTCGCGTCGCGGTTGCGACCGGGAAGCCCACGCCGATGGCGCGCTCGATCCTGCAGCGGTTCGATCTTGAGCGGCTCTTTGACTGCGTGATCGGCTGCGAATACGACGGCACGCGCAGCACAAAGGCCGAGGTCGTTGCGGCCGCGCTTGCCGAGACGCAGACTGCGCCCGAGGCGGCGCTCATGGTCGGCGACCGCAAGTATGACGTCACCGGCGCCGCTGCCTGCGGTGTGCCGTGCCTCGGCGTGTATTACGGCTATGCAGAGCCAGGCGAGTTGGAGGCCGCCGGAGCGGCGGCAGTGGTGCAGACCGTCGCGGAGCTGGGCGATCGGCTGCTGCACTGGAACGAGGCATGATGCGAAAACTCCCTGCGGGTTCAGATCCCGCAGGGAGTTTTTCTGCTTTTGTCAGGACACGGCTTTTCCGAGCACGCGCAGGGGAAAGGCGTCCGAGATCTCCAGATCGTGATAGGCCGGGTTGAGCGAGTGCAGCCAAACACGCCCTCCGTCGCGCCGCAGCTGCTTGAGATAGGCGTTGCCGTCGTAGAGAAACACGCCGATCTCGCCGGGTGCGAGCGTCGGCTGCTGGTGTACCCAGACGGTTTGCCCATCGTGAAAGCGCGGCTCCATGCTATCGCCCGCAACGCGCACACCGAAGTTCGCCTCTTCCGGCACTTCCGGACCGACCGGCTGCATCTCATAGCTCTCGCCGTCGAGAAACTGCCCCGTTCCGGCTGAGACGGCCAGCGCGTACAGCGGCAGGCTGCGCAGCGCGGGCACCTCGGGCGCGGCGGCAAAGCGCTTGCTCTCGCGCAGCAGCGCGATGTATTCCAGCGCGCGGCGGCGTCCCTCCGCATTCAGCCCCGCAAGCAGACCGCCGGCATCCCCACCGGAGAACGTGCCCGCGATATCGTCCACGTCCAGCACGCGGCAGAGCGTCAAAAACTGCTGCGCGTTTGGAAGCGTGGTGTCATTTTCCCACTTTGAAACCGCCTGATTCGACACCGGCATCCCGGCCTCGGCCATGGCCTCGGCCAGCGCCTGCTGGCGCATACCGTGCGCGCGGCGCAGGGAAGCGATCGTTTCGCCAAAGGTTTTGTACATATGCAGCACCTCAAGCACAATATATCGCATCTGACGAAAAAACACAAGGAAAATATCCGAAAAAGATAAGAAAACGCTTTAAATATCCTATAAAGAGATTTATAATAAGGACAATCTCTTTGCAGGAGAACGTGAACATGGAACGCATGATCTTACATTCGGATATCAATGCCTGCTATGCGAGCATCGAGCTGCTGCGCCATCCGGAGCTGCGCGGCCGGCCGGTGGCGGTCGGCGGAGAGCAGGAGCTGCGCCACGGCATCATTTTAGCCAAGGATCAGATGGCGCGTGCCGCCGGTGTGCGCACGGGTATGACGCTCTGGGCGGCGCGGCAGCAGTGCCCGGAGCTGACGATCCTGCCGCCGGATTTTGACCTGTACTACGATTATTCACGCCGTGTGCGGCAGGTTTATGCCGACTTCACCGACCGGTGCGAGCCGTTCGGCATGGATGAGTGCTGGCTGGACATGACCGGCTGCGTCGGTCATGAGGACGCGCTGCAGACGGCGCAGGCGGTGCGGCAGCGCGTGCTCGATGCCACGGGGCTGACGGTGAGCGTCGGCGTGTCGTGGTGCAAGGTGATCGCAAAGCTCGGCTCTGATTACCGCAAGCCGAATGCCGTGACGGTCATTGACCGCGCGCGTTTTGCCGACATGGTCTGGCCGCTGCCGGTTGGCAGTTTGCTCTTTGCCGGGCGCAGCTCGGTGCGGCAGCTCGAGCGGCTGGGCATCCGCACGGTCGGCGCGCTCGCGGCGGCGGATGCGGATATGCTCCGGCAGCGCTTCGGCAAGAGCGGGGTGCAGCTGCACGCCTATGCCAACGGCTATGACCCCGCGCCGGTGCACCGGGTGGAGGATCTGCCGCCGCCGAAGTCCATCGGCAACAGCGCCACCGCGCCGCGTGATCTGATCTGCGAGGCGGATGCGCGCGCGGCGCTGCTGTCGCTTTCCGAGAGCGTGGGTGCGCGTCTGCGGCTGGAGGGGTATCAGTGCCGCACGGTGGAGCTGAGCGTGCGCACGGCGGACCTGCGCTGGTGCAGCCACCGCATGGCGCTGCGCCATCCGACGGATCTGACGAGCGAGGTGCTGGATGCGGCGCTGGCGCTGTGTGAGCAGGCGCACCTTTGGCCCGAGCCGCTGCGCAGCATCGGCGTGCGCGCGCTGGATCTCCAGCCTGCGTGTGCGCCGCATCAGATGGACCTGTTCGAGGACGCGGAGCGCCGCGCACGCGCGCGCCGGCTCGATATCACGCTCGACAATCTCCGTGCCCGCTACGGCAAGACCTGCGTCCTGCGCGGCCGCGCCTGTTTTGACCCGGCGCTCGGCCTTGTCCAGCGCGAGGAGCACGCATTTTTGCGCAAATAAAAAGGCACGCACCGTTTTGTAAACGGTGCGTGTTCTGCTTGTCAAAAAACCTCGTAGAGTTTCGCCGCCGCAGCGGCGAAAGAAAGTCCGATCATTTTCTTCGGCGACATGTGCGGCGAAGAAAATACTTCTCGGCCTGCAAACGTGCGCGCCGTCCGCCTTCGGCGGACAGCGCGTGCGATGCAGTCAGGCCGCAAAACCCTTTGTCAAAAAGTATTACTTTTTGACAGTTTCGGCACGCACCGTTTGGAAAAACGGTGCGTGCTGCTGTTTCATCAGAAGCCGAGCTTCATGCCGCCGGCGATCTTGTTGACCGTGGCGTCGGAGGCCGCCTCATACTGGCGCAGCGCCTCGTTGACGGCTGCCAGCACCAGATCCTCGAGCATCTCGACATCATCGGGATCGACCGCTTCGGGCTTGATCTCGATCTTGGTGACCTCACGGTTGCCGTTGACAACGGCCGTGACCATGCCGCCGCCGGCCTTCGCCGTGAATTCTTTTTCCTCCAGCTCCTTCTGCATCCGCAGGAAGTCCTGCTGCATCTTCTGCGCCTGCTTCATCATGTTGGCCTGATTCATGCCGCCATAACCGCCGCGAAAACCGCCTCTTGCCATGTTTGTATCCTCCTGTGAATCAAAAAATTTTTTATCGGATCGTTACGTTCGGGAAGCGTGTCAGCTCCTCGATCTGCCGCTGCTTGATCTGGGGCGCCGTGTCCATCGGCTGCATGACCACGCGGACATTTTGCCCGGTCAGTGTCTGCACGGCCAGACGGAATTTCTCCGCGATCTCGGGCTTGTTGAACATCGGATAAGCCGGGGCTTTGTTCAGGTGCAGGGTCAGCGTGCCGTCAGATAGCTCACCGGTCGCCTGCAGCGGATCAAGCAGAAAATGATAGATACCGACCGGCAGCTCGCGCTCCATGTATGCGCACAGTGCCTGCCAGTCGAACGTGCCCGCTTCTGCGGGCGCAGCCTCCGGTGCGGGTGCGGACACCGGCTCCGGGATCGGCTCGGGTTCGGGCTCGGACTTCGGAACGGGTTCCGGGGACGAATCCGGAATGGGAGCGGGAACGGTCTCCGGCGGCTCCCAAGGGGGGACATCGTCGAATACCTGCTTCGGCTCAGGCTTTGCCTTCGGCGCGGAGACCGGCTGTGCGGGCGGCTCCCAAGGGGGGACATCGTCGAATACCGGTTTCGGCTCAGGCTTTGCCTTCGGCGCGGAGACCGGCGGCGCGGGCGGCTCCCAAGGAGGAACATCGTCGAATACCGGCTTCGGTTCGGGCTTTGCCTTCGGCACGGAGACCGGCGGCGCGGGCTGCTCCCAAGGGGGAACATCGTCGTGCACTGGCTTCGGCTCAGGCTTTGCCTTCGGCGCGGGCGCAGATGCGCGCGGCGCGGGGATCGCCCCGCTGTATACGGTCTGTTCGAGCTTGTCCATGCGCGCGCACAGCGTCGGCACATCGTCGCACAGCTCCGGCCGGCAGAGCCGGATCAGGCACAGCTCCGCCGCGATGCGCGGGTTGGGCTGCGATGCCATCGCGCCGAGCGTCTGCTGGATGCTCTGAAGGTTTGCCAGCAGCTGCGCGGATGAAAACGCACCGGAGAGCTCATCCAGTGTGACCGGGTCATATGCGCCGGAGAGCAGCTCCCGGCCGCCGCGCGGCGCAACGGCCTGCATGAGCAGGTCGCGCTGGAGCATACTCAGCTCGTCGAGCAGGGCAGAGGGGTCTTTCCCATCCTGCCAGAGGTCGCGGAATTGTTCGAGCGCGCCTGCGGTGTCACCGGCGGCAACGCTTCGCAAGAGCTGCGCCGTGCGCAGGTTTCCGGCAAGACCGATGGCGGAGATGACCGCGTCGGTCGAGATGCATTCGTTTCCGCAGCACTGGTCGAGCAGCGTGAGCGCGTCGCGCATACCGCCGTCCGCCATGCGGGCGAGCAGCGCGGCCGCATCCGGCTGCAGGTCCAGATGCTCCTGCTGCGCGACGAAGTTCAGGCGCGCGGTGATCGTGTCGACCGGGATGCGCTTGAAGCTGTGCCGCTGGCAGCGGGATAAGATCGTCGCCGGGACTTTGTGCAGCTCCGTCGTCGCGAGGATGAACATGAGGTGCTCCGGCGGCTCTTCGAGGATCTTCAGCAGGGCATTGAACGCCGAGTTGCTGAGCATGTGCACCTCGTCGACGATATACACACGCTTGCGCACGCTGGCGGGGGAAAACACCGCCTCGTCACGCAGGGCGCGCACATTGTCGACGCCGTTGTTGGACGCGGCGTCCAGCTCGACCACGTCGAGGATCGACCCGTCGTCGATGCCGCGGCAGGCGGCGCACCGGTTGCACGGGTTGCCGTTGACCGGATGCTCACAGTTGACCGCCTTGGCCAGGATCTTGGCGCAGGTGGTCTTACCCGTACCGCGCGTGCCGATGAACAGGTAGGCGTGGGACAAGCGTCCGGTCTCGACCTGCTTTTTCAGCGTCTCGGTAATATGTTCCTGACCGACAACGTCGTCAAACGTCTTCGGCCGGTATTTGCGATAGAGCGCCTGATACATCATTTGCGCGCGTCACCTCCGGGAACGGAAAACATAAAAAACGTGACCATTGACAAGACTGCACACCCACCTTTGAATAGACGACATGCCCGTTACCACAGCAGCCAGCTCGGGCTCGGCGCCCCCACGGCACACGGAGTGACCTGCTTAATGCTGCTCGGTTCCCCGCCTGACATGGTTCACAAGGCTCCGTTGCGCGGGACCGAACCTTCAACGCCGCTTACTGCGGGCAGACGACACATCGACCTATCCGGGGGCGGGAATTCATCCCTGCTATAGCGGATTGCAGGTACAGGACACCGCTGGCTCCCCGACTAGTGCAGCCTTGTCAATGGCCACGTGCAAGTATTCTACTACAAAAGCGGGAATTGCGCAAGAGCGGGAAGCAATTTTCTTTTTCGGGACTTTTTCGCACAAAAATGCGCCGGAAGAAAAAAAGGTCTTTACAAATGTGAAAAATGTGCTATAATGAACAAGCCTTGTGGGGGCGTAGCTCAGCTGGGAGAGCGTTCGGTTCGCATCCGAGAGGTCAAGGGTTCGAATCCCTCCGTCTCCACCAAACTTCAGAAATCCTCCCCGTGACCGTTGGGTCATGGGGGGGATTTTCTATCATTCAAAGAAAAGAAGCGAGATCACGCATCCGCTGATGGGAGGAATTCGCATGAAAGCACAGATCATCGCCGCACTGCTTTTTCTGGTTCTGGGCATCGTGTTTGCCTGCGGAAAAGGCACATTTTTGATCGCAGGCTATAATACGCTCCCGGAGGAGAAAAAGGCACGGTATGATGCGCGCACGATCCTGAGAGACATGAGCCGGATGATGTTTTCCTGCGTGGGCTGCATGGCGGTCGGGATCCTCGGCTCGATCGTGGACGCACCTTGGCTCGTGGTGCTCGGCATCGTTCTGACGGTTCTGGTCATCGCGTTCTTTCTGATCCGCATCAACAGGGAGAGCGAGCGGTAACGCCCGCTGCACAAAAAGTCACCCCCGCGCTTGTCGCAATGACAAGCGCGGGGGTTTTTGCATACATGAGCGGCCGGGTTTTTGCTGGCATCAGCGTAAAGGCACGCGAGCGGCGTCATTCCTTTTCGCTGAGTCCGCGTTCAAAGCGGAACTTGGCCTTTTTCTCCGGCACCTCAACGGGATACTCCCCCGTGAAGCAGCCGGTGCAGAAGCCCTCGCCGCACTCGGCCAGCTTTGTTACGCTGTCGGTGCTGAGATATCCGAGGGAGTCGACGCCGATGATCTGCGCGATCTCCGGGATCGTGTGGTTGCATGCGATGAGGTTCTCGCGGGAGTCGACGTCCGTCCCGAAATAGCAGGGGTTGAGAAACGGCGGCGCGGACACACGCATATGAACCTCCGTCGCGCCGGCCTCGCGGACGAGCTTTACGATGTGGGCGCAGGTGGTGCCGCGGACGATGGAGTCGTCGATCAGTACCACGCGCTTGCCGCGGATGGTGGAGGAGATGGTGTTGAGCTTGATGTTGACGGATTTCTCCCGCTGGCTCTGCTCCGGCTGGATAAAGGTGCGGGCGATATACTTGTTTTTGATGAAGCCTACGCCGTACGGGATGCCGGACTGCTTGGAATAGCCGAGGGCGGCGTCCAGGCCGGAGTCCGGAACGCCGATGACCACGTCTGCCTGAACGGGGTGCTCCAGCGCCAGAAAGGCCCCGGCGCGCTGCCGCGCGGTGTGGACGCAGCTGCCGTCTATGACGGAGTCCGGACGGGCGAAGTAGATGTACTCAAAGACGCACAGCGAGCGGGGGCACTGGCCGCAATGGGTGGTTATGCTGCGCAGGCCGCCCTTGTCCGCGATGACGATCTCGCCGGGACGCACGTCCCGCACGAACTGTGCACCGATGCCGTCCAGCGCGCAGCTCTCGGAGGCAAAGACCCAGCCGTCTCCCAGCCTTCCGATGCAGAGCGGCCGGAAACCGTGGGGATCCCGGACGGCGATCAGCTTCTGGGGCGACATGATGACCAGCGAGTACGCGCCCTTGATCCTGTCCATGGCGGCAGAGACCGCCTCCTCGATGGAGGAGACCCGCAGACGCTCGTTGGTGATGGTATAGGCAATGACCTCGGTGTCGCTGGTGGTGTGGAATATCGCGCCGTTGAGCTCCAGCGCCTCCCGCAGCTCGGCGGCGTTTGTCAGGTTGCCGTTGTGGGCGAGCGCCATGCTGCCCTTGATATGATTAATGATCAGGGGCTGGGCGTTTTCGCGGCTCTTCCTGCCGGTTGTGGCGTAGCGGACGTGACCCACCGCCAGCTGGCCTCCGCCGAGCTTTTGCAGGCGCTCGGGAGGGAAGACCTCACCGACAAGGCCGAGGTCCTTATATCCCGATATGACGCCGTCGTCGTTGACGGCAATGCCGCAGCTCTCCTGTCCCCGGTGCTGGAGCGCGAACAAGGCGCTGTAAGTCAGTCCGGCAACATCCGTCCCGCCGCTGCTGTAAATGCCGAAAACGCCGCATTCCTCATGAATCTTTGAAAACATAGGCCCGCGCCCCGTTACGCGCCGAGCATACGGCGCAGGATCTCCTGATATGCGCCCTCCACATTGCCGAGGTCACGGCGGAAACGATCCTTGTCCAGTTTTTCGTGGGTCGTCTCGTCCCAGAGGCGGCAGGTGTCGGGGCTGATCTCGTCGGCGAGGACGATGCTGCCATCGGGCAGGCGGCCAAACTCCAGCTTGAAGTCCACAAGGTCGATGCCGATGCCCTTCATGATGCCCTTGAGCAGGTCGTTGACCCGGAAGGCCAGCGCCTTGATCTGCTCCAGCTCCTCGGCCGTTGCCAGCTTCAGGGCCAGCGCATGGTAGGAGTTGATGAGCGGGTCGCCGAGACTGTCGTTTTTATAAGAGAACTCAATGGTGGGGGCGTCAAACACAATGCCCTCCTCCACGCCGTACCGCTTGGCGAAGGAGCCGGCGGAGATGTTGCGGACGATGACCTCGAGGGGGACGATGGTGACCTTCTTGACGAGGGTCTCCCGGTCGGAAAGCTCCCGCACGAAGTGGGTGGGCACGCCCTGCTCCTCCAGCAGCGTCATCAGGTGGTTGGTCACCCGGTTGTTGATGACACCTTTTCCGGCGATGGTGCCCCGTTTTTCGCCGTTAAAGGCGGTGGCGTCGTCCTTGTATTCGACGATCAGCAGTTCGGGGTCGTCGGTGCGAAAGACCATCTTGGCCTTGCCCTCGTACAGCTTCTCAAGCTTCTGCATAGCAATACCTCCATGATGAATTGATTTTTTTGGCAGAATGTTTTTATACTGTGATATTAGACCGAAAGGATCAGAAAAACAATATTTTTTCAAGGCATTTTTGCGATTTCGGATGGTATCACAATGAGAGCGGGAAAATGCCGCCTTGTTTATGTTCGTTTTGCTCCCCCCCACGGTTTGGCCTGCCGCGTGACGGCAGCGCGACGCTGCTGGATATCCGCACCGAGGGCGAATATCGCCGCGGTCATCTGGAGGGCTTTCGCAATATCCCGCTCGATTCCCTGCGGGCGCATTTGGCGGAGCTTGACCCCGAAAAGCCGGTCTTTGTCAACTGCCAGACCGGGCTGCGCAGCTATCTTGCCTGCCGCATCTTGGCGCAGCACGGCTTTTCCTGCGCGCACCTGTCCGGCGGCTACAGCTTTTACCGCGCCGTCACCGCAGAGCAGCTGGCGCAGAGCGCCTACCCCTGCGGCATGGAAAAATAAATATTCCCGCTTGCCTGCGAAGCCTCGCTTGTCCCTCCGGACAGGGGAGGCTTCCTGCGTTTTCCCTGTGACACAACGGAGAAAAAACGGCGAAGACCGGAAAATGATCCCCGGAGAGCTTTCGGAGCGGCAGAAAACATGAGCGGTGTGCCGCATTTTCGGCGAAAAGCGGCATGGGCGCTCAGGAGTGTGAAATTTGTTGCAAAACAGGGGATATATGGTATACTTGACATATCGCAACTGGTTCTTGACCCCTTGAGCGGCAGCAGTATACCTGTGACGGAATATAAATTCTTCTATGGCGATAGGGTGATCTTTACCGCGTTTTGTGCAGACGGCTGGGTCATTGAGGTGCACGACTATCGCAAGCAAAACGACCGTGCGCCCCAAAAACCGAACAGCGGCAAAAAACGAACAGCTCCGGGCCGAATGACGGCGATTTCGTGCACCCGGATGATTTCTACGATTGGTATCGGGACGACTTTGCGGATTTCGAGGAAGCCGAGGATTACTATTACAGTCACGGCGGCAGGTGACTTTGGCTGCTGCGGCAAATTCTACCGCGATTCGACAGGCGGCTGCTTGTGCATGGCGGCGCATACCTGTATACTGAAACCGAAGGAGGGGTGTGGATGAACGATTACGGATTTGGCCGTTACATCTACCGGCTGCGCTCTGAGGCAAAGCTGTCGCAGGCGGAGCTTGCGGCGAGACTCGGCGTCACCAACAAGGCGGTGTCCAAATGGGAGGTCGGAGTTTCCCATAGTTAAAGATACCACACCAAATATGATGAACCCACGCTTATA
>OLOS01002140.1_pt1 | contig 14165 bp, 8 predicted proteins | sample 1672631 | NCBI WGS metagenome assembly OLOS01 (sample SAMEA3136707, study PRJEB25190) | human gut metagenome | biome: human gut; feature: human-associated habitat; material: faeces | place: Austria | collected 2013 | reverse complement strand
GCATCAAGATTCTGTGTCGATGTCACGAGATTTACAAGCAGATCACCATTTGTGGCAGAGCGTCTGATCACCAAATGTCTGAGCAACCCTGTGTGCTGCATCTTTTTATAATAAGGAAGTCCTGCTGCCCTGCAGAATTCCACTGTATATTTCACGATCTTGTTCAGATCGTCATTTACTATATAACAGTCATCCATCTGGACTATGTCGTATGTGCTGTTCTTCTTGTGTAGTCCAAGCGCCAGCGGGCCATCCTTGTACTCGTCGCCAAATGAGAATTCCATCTTATTTCTGTAGCCCTGAGTTACCGGTGACGCAAGTATCCCCTGCCACTCATAAGGATGCGTCTCACCATCGATAACGCCATCCAGAAGTCCCTTCACCAGTTCCTCTTTCACCTTCAGCTGATTCTCATAGCTGAGTGTCTGGTAACTACATCCACCGCACACACCAAAATGAGAACAAACCGGTGATGAATCCTCAAGCTCCGATTTCTCCAGAACCTCAAGGAGCCTTCCGTCTGCCTTGCCCTTCTTTAGCTTTGTGATGCGGCACGAAACCTTTTGCCCCTTTATCGCACCCTTGACGGTCACCTTCCTGTCGTCCATATGAAAACTTCCTTTGTTCGGGAACTCATATGTATCTATCACACCTTCAACTATATCATGTTTCTTCATATCATTTTACCTGCCATTTTAATCTCTCAAATATGCCCTACTCCCAAATGTTCTCCCAGAAACTCTTTCTCTTCTTCTCCTCCGGTATGGAACATCAGCCATTTAAAGCTGCCTTCGGCAGGGCTGATGCTACATGTCAAATTTTCTTCGAAAACTTGACACATTCGACTCCAGCCTTGGCAGCTCATTCTCCGCAAAGAAAGGCGTTCCGTGCTGGTCAAAATCCAGCAGCATGTATGTTCCTACTCTGTTATCCCTCGGCAGTGCCAGACTTCCCGGATTCACGATATATGAATTCTTATAAGTCGTCAGATCCCGCCTATGAGTATGTCCATACATCACGAAGTCATATCCCTCCAGATCTATGAGTTCCTCCAGGTATGCTGTTCCGCTGTTCACTCCATACCTGTGTCCATGGGTTATAAATGCCCTCTTGTCTCCGATGTTGAACTCATCATATATCGGGAGTTCCGCATTGTAGTCGCAGTTTCCCCTCACCATGTGGATCTCGCAGTTGAAGAGATCATGTATGAGCTCCTCATCGCCCTCAACATCACCGAGATGTATCAGCATGTCCACATCTCCAACTATATCGTATATCTGCTCTATGCAGCTGCTTTTGCCATGGGTATCACTTATTATCAGAACTTTCATCTCTGCCCCCCTGTTTAAAATCTAACAAACACGGTGATTTGCAATCATCTGCCATCAATTATTCTCTCTATGCTTTCTGATGACGTCCTTCATCAGTCTGAGTGCATTTCCGCGGTGGCTTATCTCGTTCTTCTCCTCCGGGTCAAGCTCCGCCGTGGTCTTGCCCTTTTCAGGCAGGAAGAATATCGGATCATATCCAAATCCATTCTCGCCACGCTCCTCATATCCGATTATTCCCTCAATGGTTCCGCGTGTCGTATACTCACTTCCATCTGGAAATACCGCTGCTATTGCACACACAAATCTTGCTGTCCTCTCAGGATCCGGAACCCCGGCCAGCTTGTCTATTATGTACTGGTTCTTTATCCTGTATGATGTGTCCTCGCCGAGGAATCTCGCGCTGTATATACCAGGCGCCTTGTCCATGTAGTCGACCTCCAGGCCTGAATCATCGGCAAGCACCAGACATCCAGTCTCCTTGCTGATCGCCCTCGCCTTGATAAGGGCATTCTCCTCAAATGTCTTTCCATCCTCGACTATATCAACATTGATTCCAGCCTCCTTCATGGACTGTATCTCATAGCCAAGATCCGCAAGTATCATGCGGACCTCCTTCATCTTGCCCTCATTGCCAGTTGCAAATATAAGCTTATCCATATATACGACTCCTTTCCTACTCCACTGTTCTCGTAAATGCCTTCAGGCACACATTACATTTCCTGTCCTTCTCCGCGCTGTACCACTGCTTGCCATACAGACTCAGATATCCCTCACCGTCTTTTATGTCGAAACTGTCCGTCAGCGAGTCCGCATCATACTCTATGGCTATCGGATATTTCGTATCCGGCGTAGTTATATGAACCACAACTGCGAATTTCTTTCCATCAGCAAGCTTCTCCGCCTGCTCCAGATCCACAGTATAATAACCTGCATACTCAACTTCGCCTGATGCCACAAGCTTTCGATCAGCCAGACTGTCCTCGTCCTGAAAATCCGTCACAACATAGACTTCATATGTGGTCTTGGCGCCTGTTGCATAAAATGCCACCGCAGCAAGCTCCTCGTTCTTGCCCGCCTTGTACACATTTGCAAAATATGCCTCTTCATTGTCAAATCCTAACACGCCGACCCAGCCAAGCTTGTCGGCCTGATATATCTTGTCGTAATTGTCAGCCGGCTCCAGCTTCGTGTACACAACGCTTGTCTCGCATATATGTGCATCATAATAGGAAATATAGAAATATCCCTCATCGCCAAAGTCCGTGCCCCAGCTGTTCTTACAGATAAATGCGCCATCCTTCTTCGGCGTTTTGTTGAAGTTGTTCCTGCTGTAATTGTCATCCCAGCCCACTATGACAACATCGTGGTTGATTCCCTCCGTGCCGTCATAATAATATGAGCTGTGGTCTCTGTTGTAATATTCAGAATCGCTGTCGGCATCCACCATGTCACTGTATATCGCGGTCTCAACTCCGCCCTTCTTATACACAGCTTCCTTGACTGCATCAAGATCCTTGTCCTCTATTATCTCAGCTTCCTGGAGGTGCTTCACCGCCTTAAGCTTTGAATTGGTCTCGTCATCGCCGTATGGATCATCCTTTTCAAGCACAGGTCCCTTCCACGATGCCAGATAGGCTATACTCATTCTGTACTGTCCGCCCTCAAACTGCTCTATGCCAAATCCGTTGTTCTTCGTCATGTTGTCCACAGAGAACTGAAGATTCTCATCCGGCATGAGCGTTGTCTCAAGAGCTGCCAGAGACGCAAATGCCCAGCACGTGCCAGAATCGCCCTGATCTCTGACCTCTGTGACACGTCCCTCTTTTCTCATATCATACGCTGCAGGAAGTGTTGTATCCTCGCCCTTTTTCTGCAGTGATATCTGACCGGTGGAATAGTTGTACTCACAGGTGTAATCTATGGCATCGCTTATATACTCTATAGGCACATACAGCTTGTCATTATTTTTCACCGGCTGCGTCTGCAGCGTTACCTTCTCTTCGTCAAAGCTTGCATCTGCGGAACCAGCCACGATCCTGACCGTATGGTCGTTTCTCTTTATGATGATACCGCCATTTGCATATTCATCGACAGTGCATCCCAGCTTGTCCTTCACAGCATCGATCGGCAGCATGACGTGAAGGTCAGAACCTATATATGGAAGGTACTGCTCATCCGGAACATCACTGCCATTTATCTTGAGTTTCAGTCCCTCTAAATTGTAGTTTTCTGCAAGCTTGCCCGACAAGACCTGCGCCGCATGCTGTTCTTCATCGTTCTTTTCAAGTCTTCCAACGGGATTCTGCATTCCATAATACGCCAGTATTCCAATGGCGCATATAAGGACTATATATACCAGCTTTTTCAACTGTCTTCTCTCCTTCTTTTAGGTGGCTTCGGTCCCATAAACTGATAGAAATAGGACTTTATCATGCCGTTGTATATCTTGCGGTTCCTGTCCGCCTTTCTTCCAATATATTTCTCCGCGTCCGCATATGACGTTATGAGGAACATCGACCAGTCATCCAGATTCCTGTAGCTCTCGCCTATAGTTCTGTATAGCTCCGGAAGAGCCTCCTTCTCCTCAAGTCTCTCTCCATAAGGCGGATTTGTTATGATGAAACCGTACTTCTTTGGATTTCTGAGGTCCTTCACATCCCTCTGCTGGAAATGTATGTGCTGATCAACCCCTGCTGCCTTCGCATTTTCCATGGCACACTTTACCATGTCTGAGTCAAGATCATATCCCTGAATATTCATCTTTACATCCCGGTCTATCAGATCATTTGCCTCGTCGACCGCGCTGTACCAGATCTTCTTGTCACACACCTTTCCCCACTCCTGGGCAGTGAATTCCCTGTCCATTCCCGGTGCGATATGTGCTCCTATCATGGCAGCCTCTATAGGGAATGTACCACTACCACAGAAAGGATCTACTAGAACACGGTCCTTGTTCCACGGCGTAAGCATGATGAGCGCCGAAGCCAGTGTCTCCGATATAGGCGCCTTGCCAACAAGCTTTCTGTAGCCTCTCTTGTGAAGTGATACCCCTGAAGTGTCAAGTGCTATGGTTACTATATCCTTAAATATAAACACACGCACAGGATAGCTTGCTCCGTCCTCTGTGAACCAAGATACCCTGTATGTCTTCTTCATCCTCTCAACCATAGCCTTCTTTACTATGGACTGTATATCCGAAGGGCTGAACAGCGCACTCTTGTTTGATGTCGCCTTTGATACCCAGAACTTCGCATCTCTGGTGAGATACTTCTCCCAGGCGATCGCCTTTGTCCCCTCAAAAAGCTCGTCAAATGTGGTGGCTTTGAAGCTGCCACATTTGAGCATTATCCTCTCTGCCGTTCTTATAAATACATTTGCCCTAGCTATTGCGTCCTCATCACCAGCAAATGTTATTCTTCCGTCCTCGACCTGGACTATCTCATATCCAAGATCCTGTATCTCTCTTTTCAGTACAGACTCCAGTCCAAAATGGCATGGAGCAATCAGTTCAACTCTGCTCATCTATCGTCCTTTCCTTATATCAGCTATCTGTCATCTCTGTCTTGTGAGCGGTCCCTTATACTGTGCAAGACCACCTATCGTGTTGATTACTTTGTAGCCGTCCTCACCCATGGCAATGGCTGCCCTCATACTGCTTATACCGCGCTCACAATATACGATCAGGTACTTACTCTTTGGAAGTGAATAAGCCCCCTCCTCGATCTGTTCCAGCGGTACATTGATCGCCATCGGAATGTGCCCGGATGCAAACTCCTCACGGCTTCTGACATCCACTATTATACCACCCCTGGCGACCGCTTCGTGGATAATGTTGCGAATAGGAATACTTGTGAACCCCACTCATACCACCTCCCTCATACATATAGAAAATCCTTTCTGTTATATGATATGAGGCAGATATATTTGCGGTCACAAACAAATCCGCAAAACCTATACTGCTTTTTCAAGCCAAGAAGTCCCGGCAGGCGCAGCTACCGTCTGTCGGGACCCCATTTACTTATTTATTACTTCTTCAGCTGTGCAAGACGCTCGGCAACCTGCTCAGACATCTCTGTGTACTTTGCAAGCTTTGCCTTCTCCTCCTCGACCTTTGCGGCTGGTGCCTTATCAACGAACTTTGGATTGGCAAGCATTCCGGATGCTCGCTTGATCTCTCCGGCAAGCTTTGCAGCCTCCTTCTCAAGTCTCTCGATCTCCTTGTCTATATCAACAAGCTCCTCAAGAGGAATGTATACAGCAGCGTCGTGGATCAGCGTTGATACAGCGTTCTCATCGATTCCTGTCTTGTCCTCCTGTACATGTACCTCGCTGGCATATCCCAGTGTGGCAAAGAAGCTCTTTGATGACTCGAATATGTATCTCACGTCCTCCTTGGCAGATACGACATAAACCTTTGCCTTTCTGCTAGGTGGTACGTTCATTCCTGTACGAAGATTTCTGATGGCACGAACTGCTGCCTTGATCGTGTCAACAGCTGCCTCGTCGGTCTCGAAATTCCACTCATCTGTGTACTCAGGCCATTTGGAGATCATGATCGACTCCTCCTCGTCCTGAATATTACAGAATATCTCCTCTGTGATGAACGGCATGTATGGATGAAGAAGCTTAAGTGCCTGGATAAGTACTGTCTTAAGTGTCCAGAGTGCCGCTGCCTTTGTCTCATCCTCATCATTGTAGAGACGAGGCTTAACCATCTCGATGTACCAGTCACAGAACTCCTCCCAGATGAAGTCGTATACCTTGGATACCGCGATACCAAGCTCGAACTTCTCCATGTTGTCTGTCATCTCTTTTGCAAGAGTGTTGACCTTGGACAGGATCCAGCGGTCAGCTATTGTCAGGTCAGACAGCTTCACAGCTGAGAAATCTGCCTTCTCCATGTTCATCATGATAAAACGAGTTGCGTTCCAGATCTTATTTGCAAAGTTTCTGGAATTCTCGACTCTCTCCCAGTAGAAACGCATATCGTTTCCAGGAGCATTTCCCGTGATAAGTGTCAGACGAAGTGCATCTGCGCCGTACTTATCAATAACCTCAAGTGGGTCGATACCATTTCCAAGAGACTTACTCATCTTACGTCCCTGGTCGTCTCTTACAAGTCCGTGGATCAGTACGTGCTTGAATGGGCTCTTTCCTGTCTGCTCAAGTGCTGAGAATACCATACGGATTACCCAGAAGAAGATGATATCATATCCTGTTACAAGCACGCTTGTAGGATAGAAATACTCGTACTCAGGTGTCTTGTCTGGCCAGCCAAGTGTTGAGAATGGCCACAGTGCTGATGAGAACCATGTATCAAGTGTGTCCTCATCCTGTGTGAGGTGTGTGCATCCGCACTTTGGACATACTGTAGGTGTCTCACGGCTTACAATGGTCTCGCCACACTCGTCGCAGTACCATGCAGGGATTCTGTGTCCCCACCAGAGCTGTCTTGATATACACCAGTCACGGATGTTCTCAAGCCAGTGGATGTATGTCTTGTCAAACTGCTCAGGCACAAATGAGAGCTCATCAGTCTTGATGATGTCAAGCGCTGCCTGTCCCATCTCCTTCATGCGGACGAACCACTGAGGCTTGATCATCGGCTCTACAGTTGTCTTACATCTGTCGTGTGTTCCTACGTTATGGCTGTGTGGAACGACCTTTACGAGGAGTCCAAGTGCATCAAGGTCTGCCACCATCTGCTTTCTTGCCTCGTAGCGGTCCATGCCTGCATACTTGCCGCCCAGCTCATTGATGGTTGCATCATCGTTCAGTATATTTATCTCCTCAAGGTTGTGACGCTTTCCAACCTCGAAATCGTTAGGGTCATGGGCAGGTGTGATCTTTACACAGCCTGTTCCGAACTCCTTGTCAACATATGGATCTGCGATAACCGGGATCTGTCTGTCTGTAAGTGGCAGCTCCAGCATCTTTCCAACTATATCTGTGTATCTCTCATCATCAGGATTTACAGCAACGGCTGTATCTCCAAGAAGTGTCTCAGGTCTTGTGGTTGCTATCTCAACAAATCTTCCAGGCTCCCCAACTACAGGATAGTTGATGTGCCAGAAATATCCGTCCTGCTCCTCATGGATAACCTCTGCATCTGATATGGATGTCTTACATACAGGACACCAGTTGATGATCCTTGAGCCCTTGTAGATGTATCCCTTATCATACAGTCTTACAAAAACTTCCTTTACAGCTCTAGAACAGCCCTCGTCCATGGTGAATCTCTCTCTGTCCCAGTCAGCGGATGAACCCATCTTCTTGAGCTGGCTCACGATACGGTTGCCGTACTCCTCCTTCCATGCCCATGCATGCTTGAGGAACTCCTCACGGCCGATCTCTTTCTTATCTATTCCCTGCTCCTTCAGCTTCTCTGTAACCTTGACCTCGGTTGCGATGGCTGCGTGGTCTGTGCCAGGCTGCCACAGTGCAGAGTAGCCCTGCATTCTCTTGAATCTGATAAGTATATCCTGCATGGTATTGTCCAGGGCATGTCCCATGTGGAGCTGTCCCGTTACATTTGGAGGCGGCATTACTATCGTAAATGGCTTCTTGCTCCTGTCAACCTCTGCATGGAAATACTTCTTTTCCTCCCACTTTCTGTAGAGTCTGTCCTCTATCTGGGAAGGATCATATGTCTTCTCTAACTCTTTCATCTCATTCTTCCTTTCTATTGTTTCTGATTTCTTACTGTTTGATAAATCCGGACCGGACTTTTTATGCCGGAGCTTTCTTATTCCCCATGCACTGCACAAAAAAACCCGCTCTTCGGACATCCAGCCTGAAGGGCGAGTATATATCGCGTTACCACCTTGTTTTGTATCTCATCTTATCCTATAACGGGAACGCCCCGGCATGACCTACTATACTTTCAGCCACGCAGCTCAGAAGCTACCTTCACACATCTCTGTCGGGAACGGTCTCACAGCCCAGGAACCATTCTCTCTGTCCGACTCCACATGCTACTCCTCTTCGTCACAGCATTTGCATATATTTATTTTGAATAGTACAACATAGGCTGGTGCTGCGTCAAGCACAAAGTCAACCTATCTGGTTTCTGAATTGATCCTTCAATGTGCTCAGCAGGGAATCCATTCTCCTGTCGTAATCCTCAATATCCCCATGCATTCTGTTGTACACAGCTTTCTGAACCTTGTTGTATATGGACATCTCATGCACATCCTCCTTGGAATCAGCGATCTCACTCATGAGATCGTCAAGAAATCCCGCTGGCATTCCGCGCTTTCTTATCTCCCTCTGCAGTGTGGCAGTGTCCACAGTTACCGCCATGACGCAGAAATATTCTATGAGGGATTCGTTGTTTTTATTCAGCGAAAATGCTCTGATAAAGCACGCTTTCGCCTCCTCTAGCTGGAGATTTCCAGCCAGGGCAACGCCCTTATTGTGATATATATTTCCAAGGAATTCGTCATATTCATCATGACTTTCCTTGTACTCTATGATCTCATCATATATGGCATCAGCTTTGATGTAATGCTTATACATCATGTAACTGTCTGCTCTCCTCTTATCCAATTCATAAGGCTTCAGAGTCCGTATACGCTTGCACTCTCCGAGGAATTCCTTTATATCCTCCGTGCCATAGAATTCGCCAAATGTCAGGATCTCCACCATGACATCCTGAATATATGCATTTTTCTGATTGAGCGCATCCACCTTGTCCGCCAGATCGTACATCTCGATCTCATCCCTGAGCCATGCTGTGAGTCTGTCAGTCAGATCATCCTTTCCGACCAGAACCATATTGTTGAATATGTAGTAACACAATTCCTCATATGTGTATACACTCATCTTGGTATTCAGAAATGTATACGGATTGTCTGCTGTTTTCGTCTTACAAATAATTATTCCACTCATCTGTGTATCACCTTTTATCTATATCAGCTGTCATACAGTTTACTCACCAGGATCAAAATGCTGTCCCCTGAGATATGCAGGTATTGTAAACCTGCTCTGCTCCGGTTCGTCTTCGTCAGAATCCAGATAATCTTCGTCATCATCATCATGAATCTTCATTCCATAGACATCTATGTCTTCATCCTCTGTCTCATCGGATTCTGCCACATCTCCAACATCTTCCTTGACATCACCCGCATTGTAGACGTACGCCGATGCAGGCTCTGTCTCCGGGATATCTTCATCTGCCAGTTCAGACTCCACTGCTTCGTCTTTTTCCTTGGCGCGCTCTGTCTCCTGCTCATCACCGTCTGCTGCTTCGTCCTCTAACTTCATCTCATCACTGTCCGCTGCTTCGCTCTCAGATTCCTGCTCATCGATGCCTGCCGTTTCTCCAACTGGTGCCGACATATCACTGTCAGTCACTTCAGCCTCTGTATCTGCTATATCAACATCCACCTCTTCGCCCTCAGGCTCCGGTGATGCCGTGCCATAATACACAACATCCTCTGTATTGTCACTATCATTCTCTGCCCTGTATCTTAGGTCATCCAGATCCATGTGTATCTCATGCTTCAGCGCATCCTGTGCGGCAAGCTCCTCCGCCTGTATCCTCTCCTGTCTTTCTCTCTCAGCCTCGGCATCACTGTCCACAGAATCCTCACCGATCAGCTCCTCAGTGTCTCCCTCTGCAGCCTTGATCCGCTCATGTTCTATCTTCTTTGCGTGTTTCTTCTTTATCTCAGATATATCAAATTCTTTTCTGTATATCTTATTTGTAGTAGGATACAGATTGCCAAATCCCATATCCCTTATGACTATCGCACCCTTATCAGCGCCATAATACTCAACCTCAATTGATAACTTCGTAGTCTTTGGAGGTCTCGCCGGAAGACCGTATATCTCTATAGTCTCGATATACTCCTCCTCGGTAAGTATATCCTGATAAACTATCTGTATTCTCCGTGTGTCATCAAGAAACACCACCACTCTGCCTCTTGTGTTAAACCACTCAAGACCTCCATACACAATAGGCCAGAATGTGTTCTTCTCATCCATGAGATTGATGCCGATATTTGTCTTGACCGTCTGCTCCGTATCAATGAAATACCGGCTAAGTGATTCCGTATACACTCCGCCAAGAGATCTGTAACATGCCCCTTTCGTATATATATTCTGTCCGACAAACACTCTGCGCCCCTGACACAAAACCGTCGCTGACTGTTTCATCCAGTTCTCAGAGAACCCAAGTCCTGTTAAAAATACCGATGATATAAACACCTGCTCTGTACACTCTTTTACAATGTCTGCAAATGTCTCATCCATGTCCTCATGGTATCTTCCAAATCTCCTGAGATTCATTTTGTCGTGATAGTTTATGTGCTGCGTTGTGACTATGAGTGGATATTTTCTCGTCATATCTATTCTGTAGAAATCAAGTCCAGCTCTTCCAAAATCAAACAATCCCACGCTGTTATTTCTGAGTGGTTCAGGCTGTGCAAATATATAACAGAGCCCGCTGTCCAGATGGCTCACTATATTGAACTGGTCATGGCTGAGCCTAAGTGCAGTCTTAAGTCCTCTGACCGCCTGTATTATACGCGGATCAGTGTCCGCCACCGTCACTGTAAGCCTCTTTATAACAAATCCACCAAGGGTATCTGTAAACTGTTTGATGTGGAGCACAAGCATCTTCACCATCAGATCAGAAGCCTTATAACCTCTCCCCTCAACTTCTATATTCTCATTTTTTAAAGTGCTCTCATAGATTCCGTCAACTACAGTTCCTTTGTCCTCAAATCTATAAGCTGAGGCCCTTGCACCGACACACCATCCTGACAAATCTATAAACTTATAACAGTCATTCTGATTATCACCCATTCTCTTATGATACGCACTGTAAAACATGATGTTTGGAAGCATGTATGTGTCCTTTGCCTCCTCATGATATACAGATTCCGGCTCACGCGTATCTGCATTGTAATAACTTAGCTGTGTATATTCCGGTCCCAGATCGAGACCTAGATACAACTGTGTGTCAGCCATCTAAAGTTCCTCCTTATGAAAATATGGAGCAGGCGCATCTTTGTGCGCTTGCGCGCAGCGCCTCCTTATGAAAAGTTAAAGCAGCATCAGGTTTGCATCGAAGAAATGGCTGTCATACAGGTATGTGTCCATCGCCTGTATCAGCTCATGATCATTCCTCGTCTCCTGACTAACAAGCATGTTGTTGATGAGTTCAAAGCTGCTGCCGCCGCCCTTATGGAATGTCTCGTTCTTCAATATGTCGCTCTCAACGACCACTGAAGTTCCGACAACCCCATCTATCGAATATATGAGCGATTCGCCATGGAACACCACGACCTCCTTCACGTACACCCCCGGTATGATCTCATTCATCCTCTCGGATTTGTAGTTCGCCATACTGCTGCTCTCCTGGCCAAAGCTATAGCTCACCCATACCTGCTTGCCACTCTCGCCCTTGAATACGACATATGTCTTGAATTTCATGTCACCCGGAAGTTTGACTATTGCTTCAAACTTTCTGAAGAACGGCAGTATCTTGCTGAACTCAACAAACTGTCTCACCGTAGTTCTTATCCACTCCTGCTGTTCTTCTGTATATCGTCCTGTCCTGTTGCTGAAGTAATAGAGCAAGCTCATTTTTGATATCTCATCCTTTATATTGCCCTTTGCTATCTCAAGGTACAGGTCCTCCATTATATTGGAAGGTATCTTCTTGTCCTTTATAAAATACTGATGTGCGCAGTATCTGAGGAATGCCTTCACAACCATGCCCCTGCTTCTGCCGCGGTAGTACACATCAAATATATCATATATAGACTCTATATAACCATCCGCGAACATCATCTGTGCAAGGATATTCTCCGACAGCATATCGATATTCCTGTAGTTGGAATTTACCGACTTAAACAGATTTGCCATCTCCTCAAGTGAGCCGTTATAATTATTTATAAGATATGAAAGTATCTTCTGTCCTGCATATCCGCGCCTGTATATATACACACAGATTGATATGAGCAGCCTGCTCTCATCATATCTCTTGTCATCTATTCCGTACTCAGCAATCTTTATCAGCTCATCTATGTCCACGTCCACATAACCAAATCTATTCATTCCCTCAAATGCATTTTCGTACATATCAAGGGTTATATAGTATGTGTTTATCCTGGACGCGTACGATGGATCAACATAATCCAGATCGATCTTCGACATATATCTGCCAAGAATGTCCGCATCAAAGTTCTCGTGGTAGTACTCCACCATATGGGTGAGAGCCTCCTGCCTTACTCTGTAACTGACCTCCGGACAAAGCACGATATCTCTAGTCAGATTGATCTCTTTCGCATCCCTGTGGGTAAATATATCTATGTCATTGTAGAGGAACAATAGGTATCTGTAATCCTTGAAACTGTACTCATGACATATATCTAGATAACTTCTTTCATCAACTATCCGCTCTACCCTGTACGGAATTGTACCTACATATCTTCCGCCGTTGTCATCGAGCAATGTTATCACAGCAGATGGGGATATGATCTCAACATACGCCTCTCCATTAACTACCGGCACCTTGACCTCGCCCCCCAGTTCCCCATGGGATACAAGGATTCCTGTTATGTTCTGGTTGTCGCACACTATCTTTCTCTTAAATATTATGTTTATGATCTTAGAGGCAAATTCCGGCTTGACCGTTTCGGGGTCAAGGAATTCATCATATATGACTGTGAGATCATCACTCACCTTGCCCTGGAGTATCATCTTCTCCATGAACCGCTCTATGGCAGGAACAAAATCACGATATACCGACATCTGATCAGCCTTGTTCATGATGACACTGGCATAAATATATGCCAACTCATCATCTGTCAGCACATTCTTGTAGCTGAAGTATCTGAGTATCGCCTCAGGTATCTCATCATAGCGTCTCCTGTCCATACTCCTGATAAAGCACTCGTTGAGCCCAACATACTTGAGATCCTTCTCTGCAGCATCACTGTAATACCTGTGATATCTAGGATCGTACATCCTGTCTTTGATGAGTATACCGCACATCGCCTCAAGAGTCGTTTTATCATGACGCATATCATATATCTGCTCAAGCATCTTAAATGAATGTTCATCAAATGTCTTCTGTCTGGATGCAGTCTTGACAAATTCCACTATGACATCCTCGGACACAAATTCATTTCTCATGCCCCATCTGAGCGCTGCGATTTCGAGCGGCGCAATCTTCTTCATCATAAGAGGCTGTTTGTTGAACATATCACATATCTCAAAATAGATCACAGGGCTGTTCACGCCTTCGTTGAAAAGCTTCTGTATATCATCATAGAGAACCCATTTATCCTCTGTATAATTCACATCCACGAACAACAGAATCCAGAAATAGAAAAGCCTGTTATTCTTACTCGTCTCAAACTTCTCGCGAACCATTATTGCAGTCCTGTCGATGAGAAATTTTTCTCTTCTGAGCAGTGATTTCAGGTAGCTCAGATAGCACTTCTCCATGTCGTCCATACTAGTAAAGTTGGCATCAGCATCTATTCTGAGGAACTCCTGCTCCACAAATTCAGTATGCCCCTCGAGAATCTGCATGTGCAGCAGTCCAAGTCTGTACATTCCATATTCAGGTCTGTATTTTATGAGGGTATTCAGGGCATTCCTCGTCTCAGCGATATATTTGCCAAGGTCTATCTTGTCTGTTCTGAAGTCTATATATGCGCGTATCAGAGCCTCCTCAGCCCTCTTTATCGTGAATCTGGTCTGCCTGCTCTTCGGTGTCATCTTGACGACCTCCGGCTTCCTGATACTGACCCTGATCTTCATGTTCTGGTATGTGTTCCATATATATATGTATCCCGCAGACTCACCGTCATGTAT
>OLOS01002120.1_pt1 | contig 14257 bp, 25 predicted proteins | sample 1672631 | NCBI WGS metagenome assembly OLOS01 (sample SAMEA3136707, study PRJEB25190) | human gut metagenome | biome: human gut; feature: human-associated habitat; material: faeces | place: Austria | collected 2013 | reverse complement strand
TGCACAAGCGGGAGATCCGCAAGCTCCACGATCTGCAGAAGCAGGACGGCTATGCCCTGATCCCCCTGAGCCTGTACTTCAAGGACAGCCGGGTGAAGGTGGAGCTGGGCCTGTGCAAGGGTAAAAAGACCTACGACAAGCGGGACGCCATCGCCAAGCGCGACGCCAAACGCGAAATGGAGCGGGCTGTCCGCGAGAAAAACCGATAAAAGGAGCGTATCCATGAACAATCCCATCGTCACCATCGAAATGGAAAACGGTAAGAAGATCACTGCCGAGCTGTATCCCGATATTGCGCCGCAGTCTGTGCGGAATTTCATTTCTCTGGCCAACAGCGGGTTTTACAACGGGCTGATCTTCCACCGCTGCATTTACGGGTTCATGATCCAGGGCGGCTGCCCCGACGGCACCGGCATGAGCGGTCCCGGCTACTGCATCAAGGGTGAATTCGCCGCCAACGGCGTGCCCAATGATCTGCGCCACACCCGGGGCGTGCTGAGTATGGCCCGGGCCCAGGATATGGACTCTGCCGGCAGCCAGTTTTTCATCATGCACAAGGACGCGCCCCATTTGGACGGGCAGTATGCCGCCTTCGGTATGGTCATCGACGGCATGGACGTGGTGGACGAAATCGTCTCCCAGCCCAGGAACATGATGACCAACAAGCCCAAAAAGCCCCAGGTGATGAAGTCCGTCACCGTGGATACCCAGGGTGTCACGTATCCGGAGCCGGAGAAGCTGCCGGATCCCTTCCATAGATAAGCTTTTACACGGCATCCGGGCCGGCCTCCGGCCCGGGCGCCTTCCATCTCATACGGGGCTGTACCGGTTTCGACGGGGGTGTGGAGGCAGGATAAGCGGGCGGCGGCGCCTGACCGCCTAAAAACGGGCAACTTAAAATTAACTGACAACAATCGTATTGCTGTCGCTGCCTAACTAAGGCAGCCGTCTGAACCGGAGAGGCCACAGGCCGGGGAGGGCGTCGTTGATGTGGCGGACGTGCGGCGGGTAAGAGTTGCCCCGCCCATGCATCATGACTCTACTGAACTGCTCAGTCTGGCCAGTGCCTGTGCAGGGAGGGAATGCTGAAACTGTCCTGCGCCCGGAGAAGGTCCTGTCAAAGTGCTTTCGGACAGGGGTTCGACTCCCCTCAGCTCCACCATATGAAAAGACCAGAAACCATGCCGGTTTCTGGTCTTTTCTTTTATTCATGCGGGTTTTCAGGCTTTGCGTTTTCGCGGAATGCAACAGAATTTTATGGTTCGTGTGCATTGTTTGCGTTAAAAATGCACACGGAAATGCACACGAAAACCGGACTACTTGTCCGGGTAAAGAATGGCCTCCAGCCCTTCCTCGATGGCATCGTCATATAGCCGTTCGTCCTCGCGGAAAATGTGCTGGTATGTGGTCTTGAGCATGTTGGGCGTGGCATGCCCCATACGCTTGATGCTGTACTTGTCCGGTATCTTCGCTTCCAGCATAACGGAGGCGTTCACATGGCGCAGGTCATGGAACCGATAATGTGGAATGCCCGCCTTTTCGCATATACGGGAGAAGCCACAATAAATCGCATGGCCGGTCAGTTCAGTGAGATGGTCTGACGTGTGCGGCGCGGTGGCCAACAGCTCTTGCACGGGTCTCGGGATATGGACACGGCGAAAGCCACTGGTGGTCTTTGGTCCCTTCTCGACGGACCCATCTTCCCCCTGCACAATGGCGCTGCGGATCGTGATATACTCCCCGTCGATATCCGACCAGCGAAGCCCGCGAATTTCGGAAACACGCAGGCCAAGGCAGATGGCCAGCATGATAGGTAACTCATACTTCGTTCCCAGGCAATGCTCGACGATGGCCGCAACCTCCGTCTTGGCAGGAATCTGGATTTCCTGCTTTTCTTTTTGCGGAAGCCGGGTCCGCAGAGCGGGTGCGTCCGGGAGTATCTCAGACCGGATAGAGCTGAGAAGCCCGTGGGCATTGAATATGGTTTTGGGGGCTTTCCCCTCTTTCGCCATGCGGTTGACCCAGCGCTGAATATCTCCTTGGGATAGATCGGCCACCTGAATATCTGCGATGGGTGGAAACAGGTTCTTCTGAATTCTGCGGTAACCGGCGATGGTTGCCGGGGACAGTACGGCGCTGCGACGCTCCAGGTACAGGTCCACAGCCTCTGCCACAGTAACCCTTCTGGCGGGCTTATTGGCGTCCTTCATCCTGGTTTTTATCCCGGCGGCCCAATACTGCGCCTCCTCGGGCGTGTCGAAGGTCTCCCCTACCCGCCTTCCGTTTACCTGCACCTGCACCCGGTATCTGCCGGATGGGAGCTTTTCAACCTTTGGTATCTTCATCTGCGTACCTCTTTCTACCTCCTGCAAACGATAATAATTTTACACATTCCGGGGAATAATTACAGAATAGACTCATATGTGCGCAATGTCAAGCGGAGAAATAGACAATACGCGCAAAAACTCAACAAGTGATGGCCTGAATTCAGGCCATTTTTCACACGAGGGGGCTAATCTGTGGTAGTATGTGGTCGGGATGAATGAAAAACTACGCGACAGGCGGGAATATCTTGGACTGACACAAAGGGAACTGGCCAGAATGGCGGGCGTGGGGAAAACCACCATCACAGAGGTGGAAGGAGGTGACAGACTGCCCAACGTGGTGACCGCGCTGCGCATCGCCAAGGCCCTGATGACATCTGTAGAGTATCTATGGGAGGACGAACTATGAGCAGCGACGAGGAGAGAAGGAGCCTGATCGAGCAGATCGTGCGCCTGCTGGGGCAGGCCACGGAGGAGCAGCTGCGGATCCTGTACACCGCAGCGCTGTACTTAATCTAAAAGACAAACAAGAGACAAACAGGAGGGGGACCTGCCACGGCGGCGGGTCCCCCTCCTGTTTTGCTTATTCGCCGCCCTCCGGCGGGGCGGACTGCTGCCGCTGCTGAAGCAGCTGGTCCAGCATTTGCTCCATGAGCTTCCACTGGGCAGGCTCCAATCGGGCCATGGTGGTCAGCAGCTGCCGCTGGAACTCGCTGCCCGGGTCCCGGATGATCTCCATGGCAAACTTGGTGATCTCCTCCTCCCGGGACAGGGTGGAGAACATCTCCCCTTCCCCGGTGCGGAGCCAGTGTTCATTGACGTTGAACTCCCGGCAAATATCCGCAATTGTACGGTCGCTGGGGGAGGCGTCGCCGTTGGCAAGCTGGGAAACAAAGGGCTGAGAAAGTCCGATTTTTCTCGAGAACGCCGTCTTGGTAAGACCGCTTGCCTGGATTACTGCCGCAATGCGGGTGTTGACTTCACTCATAATTCACCTCCTTGGGCTTATTAAAGCACGGAGCAGACAAAAAGTCAAGGAAAGAATATTGGCTATCAATGAAAAAAACTATTGACAATATAGATAAGCAATGCTATATTATAGGCAAGCAATGGAAACGCATTGCTTGACAAGGCGCCTGCGACTACTTGTGATTGCGCTTGATGTGCTGGTTGTAAAACTCCCCGACAGAGTCTGCGTGTATAAACTCCATATACAGTTCCGGACGGATGCTGTTGTAGGTATAGACCCGACCGGACTTCATGCGGACAAAAAGCTGCTCCTGGGAGAACAGATAGCCAACATGGGATATGCAGGAGGACTCCACAGCATAGAGGGTAATCACTCGCCCATCGTGGTAGTAGGGGTAGGTACGGGCCAAGTTGAGGTTGGAGAGCGGCTCCGGGGCCGGTCTGGTTTCAACAGGCGGTTTGGGACCGGGCACGGATGATAGCTCCGGCGCAACTTCACGAGGTTCATTCTCCGCCCTGCGCGGCAACGTGGGGCGGGGAATGGGCTTCACCTCCGGAGGCGGAAGCGGCTTAGGCGGTGTGGGTTTTGTGGGATTCAAATCGCCCAGCGAAAGCCCCAGCACACTAAGAGCATATACCATCCGTCGATAGTCAGGGACCCACGGAAACTTGGAAATGTTGGGCTCACAAATGGAACAACGGTGATACATCGAGCGGTGGATACCCAGAAAGTAATCCTGCTGCGTGTTTACCGTTGGCATAAGGGACGCATACCGGCAAGAGGGCCTGTGGACGACTCTGGAACTCGCATTGCACGCAACCGCACAAAGGTCAACGCCCGGGTGGCGTGGGTCGGGAAGATGGGGCTCGCCATCTTTGTCTATGTAAGCGCCCGGCGGGGCACCAACGACCTCGTTAATGGGGAGAAGCTCCTTGCTGAGAATCTGCATTCGCAGAGCGGCCCGTCGGCGACGGATTGAGTCAATTTGCTCCTGAAGCTCACGGGCCATCTGGCGGGAGCGTCCGCTCCTTCGGAACTGCTGTTCTTCGACATGGTGTTTGATTATCTTGTAGGCAATCAGCGAGACAGGAATGGAGAGCAGCAAAAGAACGGGAAGGCAACGGGGGAGGCACCTGGTGCTCCGACTGGGAAACCGAGTCACTTCCGCCAGAGGATGAGCCGCTGTTCCAGCCGGTTCGATCATCGTAGTTATAAGGACACCTGCCGTCTGGGTGCTGATGGGCCGGGTAGCCGTGATGATAATGATACTCCCCGGTGGAGCGGTCATAGTGGCCGCCGTTAGCGTCTGTGGCTCCGGGGTGGGCATAGGCGGCGGTACAGCAGGACAAAAGCAGGATGCAGGCGAGAATTGGAATCAGATACCGTTTTCGCATGAAAATACCTCCCTTTTATGACATCATACCACAGCGGCAAGGGAGGAGCAAGGAGGAACTGAAAGGGGGTGAGGGGCGATGAAGGACATGAATCAAATCTGGGAGGATGCAAAGTGCGGAGTCCAGAGGGAACAGAAACGACGGGACAGAGTCCGTGCATTGGAGGCGGACTTGTATCCCGCGCTCCTGGACATGATGACCGAGGCCCCACAGGAACGCATGGAGGAAATCGCGGCAGATGCCGGGATGCAGACGTGGCCGGAGGCGGTATTCGGCGACCCGCCGGAAATCTGGCGCCGGTGGCAGCAGGAGGCAAACACGGCGGAAATAACGGGAGCGTTTGAGGCGATGAAGGAAATCGCAGACGCCTACGTGCAACTGCGGCGGCGACTCCAGGCCATGAACATCGACGCCTGCGGGGTGGTGTGGCAGCCGTGGAACATGAAACTGACCGAGCCAAAGGCCTCAGTCGGGAAGGATGGAAAGCCAGCGTTCTGCGAGGACCGTGAGAAGGGATGCAGCCAGGGACGCGAAGCGGCCAATGACGGCGGCCACGATCATCACATTGCGGTCACGGCGGCGCTCGCGGGCCTCCTGGGTGCTGCGGCGGGACTCCTGATCGGCCTGGGCCTTCTTCTGCTGCGCGGACTTCTTTAGCTCCAGGCGGGCCGCGTAGCCATTGGGCGTTAGACGGACTGCCTCCGAGACGCGCAGGGGGCTGCCGGATGCGCAAGGCGCTTATTCGGCAGAGAAAATCTGACGGGCGTTTTTCGGCAGGATGACCAGGAACTCGGCGCCGGGGAATTTCTCCTTCAACAAGCGGAAGAAGTCGGAAAAGCTGACGGGCGAAATCACATCAAAGGAAGTTTTTGGGAGGAGGTGGAAATCTTGAGCGAGGCTGAAAAGAAGATCATCGACATTCTGGCCGAAAAAGCAGCTCGGGTAGGCGAGCAGGAGCAGCAGCTGGTGCTGGCCTATGCGGCGGGCCTGGCAGACGGTGCACGCTCCGCCAAGGCGGACTGATGGGGGCAAGAAAGGAGGAAGCCAATGAAAACGGATCGAGAGCTGCTTAAAGAAGTCAAAATGCTGGCTGGCGGCGGGAGCCGGGAAGAGCGTTTTGACCTGCTGCGCCGGATTGACGCTGCGAGGAAAGACCTATCGACGCCGAAGGCCCGCGAGACTTTTAACGTATGCCTGTCTAAGCACGGCCGGGCGGTCGTTGCAGTATGTGTGGCTGCCACACTGGATGCGAGAAAAGACCGGTTGGACGGTTGGAATTGGGTTTGGGCATATGAGGTCCTGTCGGCTCTGCCCAGAGGCATAACACTGCGCAGCCTTGAGCGCGCCCACATTGACGACGGTCTGCACCCTACCGCTATTTGCGATTATGCCGGACCCTTCATTCGGGAAACAACGGAGAATTAGGAGGAAGAACATGCCAAAGACAAAGCCGCTTATCCGCGATGAGAAAGCGGAACGCGCCGAGACCCGGCGCAAGCTCATCCAATCCAAGATGGGGGCCAGGGATATCCGCTCCCGGGTGGAACTGTCCCGCCGCATCGGCATCAGCGAAACTACACTGCGCGGCAAGCTGCGGTTAGGCTGCTGGACCGCTGATGACCTGGCAAAATGGACAAGGTGCTGCGATTCTCCGCCGAGGAGCTGGCGGCAATTGTGCGCGGCTGAGCTACTACAGAAAGGAGGAGAACAGCCAATGGCTGACAAAAAGAAAACCGTCTGCTGGGCCATCCAGCACCCGGAGCTGGGCACGGCCTGGGTAATCGCAGAAGACTATGAGCAGGCCACCATGAAGGCGGCGGAATGGTGGGGCGTTCCATGGGGCAAGCACGTGGCCCAGATGCGGGAACTGACCCGGGTTCCGTATATGCGGCACGTGTGCCCCAAGTGCGGACAGATCTATAACAGCGACGAGGCCGTGTGCGAAAAGTGCCTGAAGATCCAAGAAACAGAGCGGCAAGAGACCGCACGGCGGCTGAAGGCTACCTGGTGGCAGGGCAAAAAGGACGCCCCGTTCGGGCGGTAAGCAAAGGAGGAAAGCATGATCGACGAAAGAGGCCTGCTGGCGGCCATCAAGGACGCATGGCGTACAGGCGGCTACAGCGTGGTGGGCAACGGCGGCGAGCTGGTGCTGCAGGGCAGCGGCTGGCTGGCGGTGCTGCCCCGCGGCATTGTCCCCCGGAAGGTGCTGGCTCTGCTGGTGGAGCACCTGGGCGAGATCCCGGAGAGCGCCGCCTGGAAGGTCTACAAGAAGCAGGGCGCCCAGGCCCAGATGGTGGACATGGCTCTGGAGGCGGTGGACACCATCCGGCGGGAGCTGGAGAGTGAGTCGAATCCCCGGGAGGCCCACCGGACGGCCATGACCTGGAAGCACTGGGAGGTCTGGCAGACGGAGGACCTGAAGGTGGCAACCTTCGACCCGGCCTTGGTGGCCATGGGCGTTGGAGACGCTATGGCCTACGGCCAGCGCCTGGTGTGGGACGACGAGGGCGGCCTGTTGGTGGTGGCCCCGCGCCGGGACGACATTGAGGATGCACTGCGGCAGCGGCTGGAGCAGCTGCCTCTGGCATAACCCGTTTTACAATCGACAAGGAGGACGAGCCATGCGCAAGATGACGACCATCATATGGAATGAGATCAACCTGCGGAAGCAGGAGAAGAACCTGCCCGAGCGGAACACCAAGTGCTTGCTGCTGATGGACGGCGGCATCGAAAAGGCCACCTTCAACGGCCTGTGCTTCACGGCCCCGGGTTTGCAGATGAAGGCCAAGACCGGTGTGCTGTGGGCCCCGGCCACCGGCCACAAGGCCCAGTGAGGCGCGGGCCATGGTGTGGACAAGCCTGATCCGGTGGAACGAGATCCACCTGAACGCCAACCCACGCCGGAGGCTGCCGGAACCCTACCAGCGGTGCCTGGTGCTGCGGCAGGTCCGGGGGCGCGTGCTGTTGGATGTGGCCACATACAAGGCAAACGAGCGGGTGTTTTCCACACCCACCCAAGACATTCCTGCCGAAAACGGCATGCTGTGGGTCCCGGCCGGCTGCGTCCGGGCAGATAGGAGGAGCGTATGAGTACCGTTGCGTGGATCTTTTGCTACATAGGCGTGGGAGCCGCCGCGTCCGGACTGCTGAGACTGGTGGACTGGATGGAGGGAGGACAATGAGACCACATGAGATCGTGCGGGCATTGCGGCGGCTGCGGGTGGAGACCGGCAGCCTGGCGTGCGCCGGCTGCGGCTATGAGCACAACTGCGGCATCCACGGATGCGCCATCATCCGGGGCGCCGGAAACCTGATCGACAGCCAGCGGGCCTTGATCCAGGCCCTGAAACAGGCCAACGACGACCACAGGGACATGCTGGCGGCCCGGGAACGGGCCGCATCCCCGGAGGCGGTGGACCGGCTGATGGAAAGCATCTGCGACCGGTGCCGCTATGAGTTGGAGGCGGACGGCCAGGACGAATTGGACGATGTCTGCGCCGGATGCACCATCCGGGCGGACCTGGAGATCATCGCGGGGAGGGGGACAGAATGAGCGAGAGCTACATGCGGAAGGGCCTGGAGGCCCAGAAACCCACGGAGGTTATGGCGGAGGGGCTGCGGTTCTATGCGGACGAATTCCTCCGATGGGGCATCGGGAAGCCCGCAGAGGACACTCCCCTGACACTGGCGCCGTCAAGCTGATGCTGCCGCTGCTGGAGGGACAGCTGGACCAGAGCACGCGCAGAATGTACGATGCGCTCTGCCAGAATTTCTCGGCTATTGGGATACTGAATGTGAAGAAAGGAGGAGATGGACATGGTGGCGACACATGAAATCAAGCTGCACCGCAGATACTGCGACCGCGTGTGCAGCGGCGACAAAACGGCGGAACTCAGATACAATGACCGCGACTATCAAAAGGGAGATATCATTCGCTTTATTCCGACGGACGACAAGGACCTGGTTGCAGAGGATCCACCGAGGCACGAAATCCAGCAGAAGGAATACCGGATCACGCATATTCTGAGCCATGCAGACGGTTTGTGCCCCGGCTATGTGGTACTGAGCATCAAGGAAAATAAATAAAAAATGCCCCGGCGGAGACGCGAACTCCGTCGGGGCGGCGGCCAATGAGAGGCCGACTATCAAGTACACCCCTATTATAGCAGGTAGGGGCGGGAATGTAAATAAGGAGGAGCCAAGTGGATATGATCTACGCCCAAGAATCACTCGTTGACGAGATCATCGTGGACAACTTCGCGGGCGGGGGTGGTGCGTCAACCGGGATTGAGCTTGCCACGGGCAGGCGGGTGGCAATCGCCATCAACCACGACCCGGACGCCATCCGGATGCACCGTACCAACCACCCATACACCGAGCATTTGCAGGCGTCCGTATGGGATGTGGACCCGGTAGCCGAGTGCCGGGGCCGTCCGGTAGGGCTGGCGTGGTTCTCGCCGGATTGCAAACACTTCTCCAAGGCCAAGGGCGCGGCCTTGGTGGACCGCAAGATTCGCGGACTCGCTTGGATTACGCTGCGCTGGGCGGCAAAAGTACGGCCCAGAGTTATTATCCTGGAAAACGTGGAGGAGTTCCAGACATGGGGGCCGGTGCGGAAGGGCAAGCCGGTGAAGAAGCTGGCGGGCACCACGTTCCGGAAATTCATCGACCAACTCACTGAGCTGGGATACACCGTAGAGTATCGGGAGCTGATCGCGGCGGACTACGGTGCGCCTACCTCTCGTAAGCGCTTCTATCTGGTCGCCCGCTGTGACGGGAAGCCTATTGTCTGGCCGAAGCCCACCCACAGCAAGACCGGCGCGGATGGACTGCCCAAGTGGCGCAGCGCGGCGGAGATCATCGACTGGAGCCTGCCTTGCCCATCGGTATTCGCGTCCAAGGCGGAGATCATGGAAAGATATGGCTTGAAGGCGGTGCGGCCGCTGGCGAGGAACACCATGCGGCGGATTATTCGAGGGGTGGACAAGTTCACCATCCGCAGCGGCAAGCCGTTCATCGTACAGCAGAAATTCCAGAACGCTGCGCAGAACATCGAAAAGCCATTGACGACTGTTACGGCGGTAGGAGCGCATGAATTGTGCAAGCCGCTGCTGGCTCCCGTGACGGTGACCAACACCAGCAACAGCGTGGGGGCGACTGTCGGCGAACCGATGAACACGGTGAGAACCGGCGGAGGCGGCGGCCAAATGCTGGTGACGCCGTTCCTTGCGGAATGCAACCATTCCGGCGGCGGTCATATCGCGCCCGTGGGAGATGCATACAAGACCATCACCGCCAAGCACACGGGCGGTATCGCGGCTCCGTCCCTTATCCAGTACCATACAGAGCAGACGGAGGGTGTCCGGGCGTCCGGGCTGGGAGCGCCCATCAATACCGTGGACGCCTCCAACCGCTACGGCCTGACCTGCGCAAATCTGGTGGAGTATTACACCGGCGGAAGGCCGTTGGACATTACGGACGCTATGCACACGGTAACAAGCCATGATCGCGAGGCCGTGGTGGCCGCCCATGCGGTGAAGTTCAAGGGCGACAATCTGGGGCATGGGATGAACGAGCCGCTGCAGACAGTGACCACCAGCGCCGGAGAGTTCGCCGTGTGCAAAGCGTATCTGGCGAAGATGCACGGCGGTGATAACTTGGGGCACTGGCCGGAGATTCGCGACCTGCTGAACGAGTATTGCGGCTACACGCTGGCGGAGGACGAGGTGCTTCTGCTGGAGATCAGCGGCGCACTGTACTACATCGCGGATATCGGACTGCGAATGCTGTCGCCCCGTGAGCTGTACAACGCCATGGGCTTCCCGCCGGATTACATCATTGACCGTGACTATTTGGGCAACGAGTACAAAAAGAGTGCACAGGTAGCCCGCTGCGGGAATGCCGTGTGCCCACCCATGGCGACGGCTCTGGTGAGGGCAAACCTCCCGGAGTGGTGCGGGGCGGAGATCACGACCATGGCGCAGCTGACGGACTGTGTGGCGGTGTGAGGAAAATTATGAATACAGAAGTTATGTTTTCCAGCGACAAGAGCTGTTGGGAGACGCCACGGGCGTTATTCGAACAATTGGACGCAGAGTTCCATTTCACATTGGATGCTGCTGCCAGTGATGAAAACCACAAGTGCGGGCGGTACTTTACGGAAAAGGAGGACGGCTTGCGGCAAAACTGGGGGGGGCGAGACGGTGTTTTGCAACCCTCCGTACGGAAGCCGGGAAACCGGGCTGTGGACAGAGAAATGCTGGCGCGAGGGCCAGAAGCCGGGCACAACGGTGGTTCTCCTGATCCCGGCACGCACGGATCGCGCCAGTTTTCACGATTACATATTGAGGAGCGCGGAAATACGATTTCTACGCGGGCGGCTGAAGTTTGAACTATCTGGGCGTCCTGCGGGGACGGCACCTTTTCCGAGCATGATAGCGATTTGGAGAGGAGGAAGTACATGAAAGTTTACATTGCCGGGAGAATCACCGGGGACCCGCGTTATCGGGAGAAGTTTGCCGAGGCGGAGGCTGCGCTGCGGGAGGTGGGGCATATCCCGCTGAATCCTGCGGTGCTGCCGGAGGGCATGGAGGCGGAGTGATGTATATCCTTGAATGCAGGAGAATGTACATCGTGCCGGAAGCGCTGACGAAAAATAGAACCTGCCAGTCATACCGCTGGGAACAGGTGTGTATGTGTAGCGATCGGTCGGTGCTGGAAGATGTACGCAACAAAAAGAACAACCCAAGGGACTGGAGAATTACGGAAACGGCGGAGGCTGCGTTAAGGAGAGATGAGAATGCTTGAAATCTGTCCGATGACGCTTAGGGAGGCCAACGCCTACGTCGAGTAGCACCATCGGCACCACGGCCCCGTGGTGGGACATAAGTTTTCCATCGGATTGTCAGACGGTGATAAGATCATCGGTGTGGCTATCGTCGGACGCCCTGTGGCGCGGCATTTGGACGATGGGTGGACTCTGGAGGTCAACCGGCTATGCACAGACGGGACACACAATGCTTGCTCCATGCTTTATGCTGCGGCATGGAGGGCAGCACGGGCGATGGGCTATAAGCGGCTCGTGACATACATCCTCGATACGGAAAATGGGGCAAGCCTGCGGGCGGCGGGCTGGAAGTGTGTAGGCCAAGCTGGCGGACTGCGGTGGACTGGGAGGCGCAGGCCGGAGGTTGACCTGTATCCGGCACAAATGAAAATCAGATTTGAGAAGGAGGGCTGACAATGGATGATTACATAAGCCGAGACATGGCGATAGCACACCTGACCAAGGTGGAAGTGCCCAACAGACTGGCCACAATGACGGATGCAAAGCGGGAAATCGCGGAGATGCCTGCCGCTGATGTGGCCCCGGTGGTGCATGGGCAATGGATATCGTTAACCGAGTGCTCGAATGCGGGGGGTATATTGTTCAATTTGTCACAAAAAGTATACAAGGAAGATTACGCTTGGTGTAATAGAAAAAATAAAGTAAGGTCGTCATACTGCCCCAACTGCGGTGCGAAGATGGACGGAGGTGCAAACGAATGATCTGCCTTTATGCGGTCATGATCCTCTCTGAGCTGGTGGGCGCTGGCGAAGCCCTAAAGGCGGCATCGCCTGAAACCATAGCTACTGCGGCGGACCCGGACACGGCGGTTTTCAAGACATGGTTTGCGGCCATCCAGCAGGACTTTCTGCGCCTGCGGGAGGCGGAGAGCCAGGTATCGGGCCGGGAGGCGGAGAAGGGGCAGAAGCTCCGGAACGCCGTGCGGGCGCTGCTGAGGCAGCAGGAGGAGATATGGGCATGAGAAACACCAATGACGTCATTCGCGACCTGGACCGGTGCGTGGAGGGATCGTGCCAAGGATGCGCCTATGAGGAGCACTCCACCGGCGGGGAGTGCTGGATCCTGCTGCAGGGCGACGCTCGGTATGCACTGACAGATATGCAGAACCGATGCGCACGGTACGCCGAGGAGATCATGGTGCTGCGGGAGACGCTGAAAAAAGTGCGTGGGGGATGGAGAGACGTGGTCCTGGCGCACGCGCTGCGCTGCTCCTCCGGCGTGCCGACCGGCAAAGAGGATTGCGAGCACTGCAAATATGGGCAGAGGATCGGCGATGCGTCAGACGGTGCTCCTTTGCCTGACGAGCTGATCGCCATCGCAGACGAGTGGACCTGCGACTGTGATCGCATCGCCGTGGATGCCGCGAAGCGGCTGGAGGAGCTGGGGGTGATGGTACTGGAGGTGCTGCCGGATGCCTCTGCCGCCCGCACCAGAGGTGGAGTGATGGAGCGACTTAATTGCCTGCGATGCCAGTATCGGCACGACGATAACGGAAACTGTACTGCGGCCGGCGGATTCTGCACAGCCGTTTCTGCGGCGCACTGCCGCCTGCTGCAAGAATACTTGGGCACGGGACTGACGCCGGAAGGCGTGGAAGCACTTACGCTGTCTATGATGGGCAAGGCTGTCGCTGAAATCAAGGAGTTTGATGGCCTGCCTATTGATCGCCTGAAAGAGCTTGCCGAAGCCGACAAAGAGGGCCGCGTGGAGGTGCTGCCGGATGCCTAAGTCAAAAGGAAGCAATTGCGGAGAACCGTGCCGGACGTGCCGGTATCGGGCGGACGGAGGGCCATGGGACTGCAACTATGCCGATATCATGGGCGTGACCAAGCGGAAGACCCACTCGGACGCCCCGATGGGCGCCCTGGCAGGGCCGGGGTGCCTGTGCTATGAGCGGGGGCGGCGGATGGAGCGGCCCTGCCGGGTGGGGCGGAAGAAGCCCAGGCCGGAGCGGCCCCAGGCGGCGCTGAGCCAGGACGCCCGGTGGGAGAGCATGCGGGCCATGCATCGGCAGGGCGGCAATGACGTGCAGATCGCCAGGGAGATGGGATGCTCCGTCTCCGCCGTGCGCCGGTGGCGGGTGCGGCAGGGACTGCCGCCCAACAGCCGGGACGGATGGAACAAATGAAAAACAGTTGCCCACAGCATGTGGGCGGCTCATCAGACGGCCCGGGGGAGGACCCGGACCGCCTGATGAGCTGGATGCGACACTTATTATAATACGCGCGCGTGCGCGTATCTTGTGTGACCTTTAGGAGCCTAAGTTAACGGACACAGCCAAGAGGAGGAGCGTGATGTGGGTGATACGGACGTACAAATGCGGGCGGGTCATTGAGAAAAGCAAGTTCTGGGCCCCGGCGGGCACCCGGGTACGGGGCGGCCGGGTAAAAGGCAATACCTCTGCCGCCAAGCACGACCAGAACGCGCGGCAGGCGGTGCGCGTGGTGGCCCGAATTCTGAACTGCAATTTCCACCACGGGGACCTGTACGTGACCGGGAAGTTCGATGACGAGACCCTGGCTCAGATCGGCGGGGACTACAAGACCCTGACCCGGCTGCTGGGGAACTTCACAAAGCGCCTGAAGCGGCACCTGCGCAAGCAGGGGGTGGAGCTCAAGTGGCTGGCGGTGCCCAGCGAGAAGGACGGGGAAACCGGCGAGGAAAAGCGGCTGCACGTGCACATGGTCATCACCGGCCAGGGCATCACCTGGCGAGACGGCGC
>OLOS01002116.1_pt1 | contig 14274 bp, 13 predicted proteins | sample 1672631 | NCBI WGS metagenome assembly OLOS01 (sample SAMEA3136707, study PRJEB25190) | human gut metagenome | biome: human gut; feature: human-associated habitat; material: faeces | place: Austria | collected 2013 | reverse complement strand
AGCAAAAGGAAAGCCTCGCAGAGGCGATTTTGCGAATGGACTCTGAATAGTTACATTTTTATAGAAAGGAGGGATTTACACGATGAAAGAACATAAGACAACACTGGCCGTCATGATACTCCTGGGGGTGGCAGCCTGCATTTTGATATTCCTCAGGCTGGATGCGGCGAACCCAGGGGAGCGCCTGGAGCCGCTGAAGGTTACTGTTTTGAAAATAGGAAAAGCGGATGCCATTGTGGCGCAGAACGGTGACCAGACGGTCGTGATTGATGCGGGGGAGGAGGAAGATGGTGCGGAAATTGTGACATTTCTGACACGTCAGGGCATTTCACGCGTGGACACGCTCATCATCACTCATTTCGACAAGGATCACGTGGGAGGTGCAGATACGCTGGTGGAAGCCATGGAGATCGGGCAGATCCTGCTTCCGGATTATGAGGGGAATCATACAGAGTATCTTGACTTTATGAAAGCCCTCAGGCAGCAGGGAATCGAACCGCTCAGGCTGACCGGTTCCATGGAATTCAAGCTGGGTGAGGCGGATGTACGGGTAGAGCCGCCGGAGTCCTTTGAGATTCCTGACAATGTACTGGAGTACGACAATAATTTATCCCTGGTTACGACCATTACGCATGGAAATAATCGTTTGCTGTTTGCCGGTGATGCCGAGAAGCAGCGAATCAGGGAATGGATTTCCGGTGGAACGGCAGAAGCCTGTGATTTTGTGAAGATGCCGCACCATGGGGTGTATGAAACAGCACTTCAGGAGCTGCTGGAAACCGTTTCTCCGGAATATGCCGTCATCTGTTCTTCAAATAAACATCCATCCGATACGAAGACGCTGGAGCTTCTGAAAAAATATGGTGTTCGTACGTTTGAGACAAAGAATGGTGACGTAACGGTAACCAGCGACGGGAACAAACTTGAAGTTGTTCAGTGATGGAAGGAATGGGAGAGAGAACATATGGCACAGTCTGTCTTTAATCGTTATGAAAAAAAATATCTGATGCCGGCGGATGTTTATCATCAGCTGCGATGTCGTCTGAAGCCTTTTATGGAGGAGGATCAATACGGGCTTCACACCATTTGCAATATTTATTATGATACTCCCGATGCGGGACTGATCCGCCGGTCCATTGAGAAGCCGGTCTACAAGGAGAAGCTGCGGCTGCGCAGCTACGGGATCCCGACACCGGAGTCCGGGGTATTTCTAGAGATCAAGAAAAAGTATCAGAAGATTGTAAACAAGCGCAGGATCCGGTTGACGCTGCAGGAGGCTTATGATTACGTGGAGCATGGGATTCGTCCGCAGGAGGACAGCCAGATCCTTCGGGAAATCGATTTCTTTCTTTGCAGATATCCGGTGGCCCGGGGCATTTATCTGGCCTATGACAGGATCGCACTGTCCGGGCGGCAGGATCCGGAATTTCGTGTGACCTTTGACCGGAACATACGAAGCCGGCGCACGGATATGGGTCTGGAAAAAGGAGATCACGGAGAACTGCTCCTTCCGGAAGATTATTATCTGATGGAAAGCAAAGTCATGGGAGCAACGCCTCTCTGGTTCACAGAAATCCTGTCCGGGCTTGCACTTTATCCTGTCTCTTTTTCAAAATACGGCAATATCTACAAAAAGGAACACGACAGATTCCAGCTGGATCAGATGATAATTCACAGCACGGAAAACTGGAATAAGATCAGGAGGAAAAAGGTATGTTAAACAGTATTTTTCATGCAGGCGGCTTTTCGATAGATTCTGTTGCCGCAGCCATGGCAGCAGCGCTGATCCTTGGCATTATCATTGCATTGCTTTATAAGATGTCGGCTGTACATATTGGGAGTATTACGATCGTACTGGCGGTATTACCGCTGCTTGTATCATCGGTGATTATGATCGTCAACGGAAACCTGGGCACTTCTGTGGCGGTACTGGGAGCCTTCGGTCTGGTACGGTTTCGAAGTGCACCCGGCTCTGCCAGAGAGATCGGTTTTGTCTTTTTTACCATGGCGGTGGGACTGGCTGTCGGCATGGGCTTTTTGTCCCTGGGGGCTCTGATCACGCTGGTTGTCGGCACGGTCATCTTTGTGCTGGAAAGAGTGAATTTCGGACATAGCGTTTCCAGGGAGCGCGAGCTCCGCATTACCATTCCGGAGGATCTGAATTACAACGGGATCTTTGATGACCTCTTTCAGGAATATACCAGACACGTTCATCTGGAACGTGTGAGGACCACAAATATGGGAACTCTGTATGAATTATCCTATCGGATAGAATTGAGAAGTCAGGAAAAGGAAAAGGAGTTTATCGACGCACTCAGGTGCAGGAACGGAAACCTTTCGATTATTCTGGGACTTGTGCAGCGGGAGAAAAATGAACTATAATCAGGACAAAACACAACAAAAGAAATCCATACTGATTGATGAAGCTCTGTTTCCCGGGATAGGAGAAGGAGATAAGGAGGCTTTTTGCACATTATACAGGCAGACCAGCAGCGAAGTATATTTCTATGCGCTTTCGCTGCTGCATAACCGGCATGATGCGGAGGATGCTATGCAGGAAACATTTTTGAAGATCCGTTCCGCTGCACATCTGTATACGCCGATGGGAAAGCCTATGGCATGGATTCTTACCATTGCAAGAAATGTCTGTATGATGAAGTACCGGCAGCAAAAGCATCATGCGGAAATTTCCATGGGTGAGGTGAGGCAAGAGATTGATTTCAGCCAGATTGAAGACCGGGAAGACCGCATCATTCTCGAAGCAGCGCTGAAGGTGTTATCTCCGGAAGAATGTCAGATCATCATCATGCATGCGGTATCAGGACTGAGGCACAGGGAGATGAGTGAGCTTCTGCAGCTGCCTCTGTCTACTGTTTTGTCGAAGTATCACCGGGGACTCAAAAAGCTCCGAAAAGAACTGGAGGGTAAGCTTTGAGAAGAATCACAGACTCTTATATTGAGACACATTTGAAGAACGATGCAAAACAGCTTTCGACCGGAAGCGCGGAGGAAATATGGCAGGAGCCGGTGGGGAAGGCATCCGGGGATGAATGGTATCTGGACGGGCTTAAGAACTCCCGTCCGGATAAAGAAAAGATCGTACTGTTTCTGGCGGTGATCGGCGCCTGTCTGGCGATCTGGTATTTTTCGGCATGAACGCATAACGATGCACAGTGCAGCGGTTTTCCTGAGAGCATCAGGATGCATATTCTGACAGGTGATGAAGAAACAGACATTAAAGAGATTTGGCATTAAAGCATAGCGCCAAATCTCTTCTTCTATTTGTTGAAAAGAGGGTCTTTTTCTGTCTATAATGAATTCATCAGGAGAGATTGATTGGCCAATCATACCTCTGAAAAAGAAAAGACGAGGTGTGAAATCAATGAAAGAAAAAGTACAGGTTTTTGGCAGGTTTTTAAGTGGAATGGTAATGCCGAATATCGGAGCATTTATCGCATGGGGCTTAATTACCGCATTATTTCTGGAGACCGGATGGTGTCCAAATGAAAAAATCGCTCAGTTAATCGGACCGATGTCTTCGATGCTGCTGCCATTGTTGATTGCGTATACGGGCGGAAGTGTAGTGGCCGGACAGAGAGGAGGAGTCATTGGCGCGATTGCCACTATGGGTGTGATTGTCGGATCTGACGTTCCGATGTTTATCGGTGCCATGATCGTGGGTCCCCTGGCTGCATGGGTAATCAAACAGTTTGACCGACTGGTGCAGAACCGGGTTAAGGCAGGATTTGAAATGCTTGTTAATAATTTTTCCATCGGCATTCTTGGTGCTGTGCTTGCCGTTGTGGCAATGCTGGGCATTACTCCTCTGGTAAATGTACTGAATCGTTGTATGGAAGCAGGTGTCGGGTTCTTTGTAAAGTATGGTTTACTTCCTTTAACCAGTATTTTTATCGAACCTGCCAAGGTATTATTCTTAAACAATGCGATCAATCATGGGATCCTATCACCTATGGGAATCAAACAGGTAGAGGAAATCGGAAAATCTATCTTCTTCCTTCTGGAGGCGAATCCCGGTCCGGGACTTGGGATTCTTCTCGCCTACTGCATTGCCGGAAAAGGAACGGCAAAGAGCTCTGCTCCAGGTGCGGCAATTATCCACTTCCTGGGTGGTATCCATGAAATTTATTTTCCGTACATATTGATGAATCCATTACTTTTACTGGCAGTAATCGCGGGCGGCGCAAGCGGTGTGTTTGTATTTTCCCTTCTGGATGTGGGGCTTACGGCACCATCTTCTCCGGGAAGTATCCTGGCGATCATGATGATGGCAGAACGGCACTGCTATGTTGGTTTACTTCTGGGTGTCCTGATATCGACAGTTGTCTCTCTGGTGATCGCGATTCCGATCTTAAAATTTATGGGTAAGGATGCAAGCCTGGAAGAGGCGCAGATGAAAAAAGACAGCATGAAGCGCCAGGCAAAAGGAATCAGAGATGAGTCAAAAGAGGACGCAATGAAAGTAAGTAAAATTGCATTTGCATGTGATGCAGGTATGGGTTCCAGCGCAATGGGAGCTACGGTTCTGAAAAAGAAGATCGCTGCAGCAGGAATCACGGGCATCGAAGTGATCCATACGCCTGTATCCTCTATTCCAAAGGATGTACAGGTAGTGATCACGCACCAGGAGCTCGGAGAACGTGCGGTGCACAGCAACCCGGATGCAAAGCTGATCCTGATCACAAATTTCCTTGCAGCTCCGCAATATGATGAACTGGTGGAGGAATTAAAGAACTAGTGTTACTGTTCACTCCACCTCGAACTGGCTGACGTGTGAATAGTAACGAACTAGTTACAAAGCTGTTGTTGCGGCAGAAACCGAAAAATGATATGATGAGCAAAAGGGCAAATGTTTATCAAAAAAGGCACGCAGAAAGAGCGTGCCTTGCAGTATGTGCGTAACGAGTCATCAGAAAAACAGGCGGAAGAACAGATGAAGAAGCAAATACATAGAATTGGCAGATTTTACAGTAGTATGATTATGGGGAATATCGGACTGTTTATTTTTGTTGGATTTCTATCTGTGATTTTTCAGGAGCAGGGATGGTTTCCGAATGAAAGTATCTATGCAGTTTCCCAGTTGGTTTATAAAATCGTGATCCCGGTCTGCATCAGTTATGCCGGGGGAGCAAAGATCAGTGGACAGAACGGGGGAATTCTGGCTGTTCTGACGGCTGCCGGAATGTTATATGCAGATGTGACGTTTGCAATTCTTGCCGCAATGATCTCTGCGTCGATTGGAGGATTTGTCTGGAAAAACTGTGAAAAATGGATTAAGGAATATGCCGGTGCCAGTCTTCAGATGCTGTCAAAAAATCTGCTGATCGGAGCTATGGGCGGGATTCTGGCCATTGGAGGATATTATATTCTGGTACCGGTACTTCAGTTTACCGGAGAAGGCATTGCGCAGGGTGTGAATGTTCTTCTTGCTCATAGACTTTCATGTCTTTTTTACCTGCTGATTGAGCCGGCCAAGGTGTTTTTTCTGAATAATGTGATGAACCATGGAATCCTGGTTCCGCTGGGTATGCAGCAGCTTCAGGAACAGGGAAAGTCCATCCTGTTTCTTCTGGAAACCAACCCGGGACCGGGGCTTGGCGTGCTGGCGGCACTCTATCTGATAAAGTACAAAGAGAAGGAAAATTATGCGGCTGCGATAGCAGCAGAGTTTGTGGGCGGAATACATGAAGTTTACTTTCCGGCAGTTCTGTCGAATCTTTGGCTGATGGTTCCTCTGATGCTGTCCAGCGCTGCGGGGGCATTGTGGTTTGAGTTTACGGATGCCGGTCTGAGCGCGCCGGTTTCACCGGGAAGCTTCCTCACCATTTTGCTGATGGCCGGAAAGGGCATGATGTGGAAGGTTGCGGCAGGCGTGCTGATTTCAGCCGGGGTTTCTCTTGGAATCAGCTGGGTCGTCCTGAAATCCGGAAACGCGCGGAAGATTCTCTCACGGAAGGAAGAAGAGAGAAAAGAAGCAGAAGGGCCTGTGGAACTGGCGGATCAGACCAATGCACTTCAGACAGGCGCACTTCAGGAAAAAGAGGAAAAGCGGATGTTTATACAGAAAATAGGGTTTATATGTGATGCCGGAGTGGGCTCCAGTGCTATGGGTGCGGCCCTGTTCAGAAGAAAATTATCCATGAACGGGATTCCAGACTTACAGGTAGAGTCTTATGCCTGTGATCAGATTCCGGATGCGCTGGATCTACTGGTATGCCAGAAAGATTTTGTGAGGATGCTTCCGGAAAAGACAAGGTCAATGGAAATCTTTGCGACAGACAGTCTGCTGGATCAGGCTGCATTTGATAAAATAATAGAAATCATCAGAATAAGAAACGGGTGATGAGATGGATTTTACGCCAAGAATCAAACAGATTTTACAGGTAATGCTTTTGACAAAACAGACAATGTCCATACAGAGCCTCGCGGATAAAGTGGGTGTCAGTAAACGGACCATACAAAGAGAACTCGAATATATCAATGGAAGTCTGAAGTCTTACGAGATTCGCTTTATGTCGAAAACCGGAGTCGGTGTGTGGCTTGAGGGCGCAGAGGAAGAAAAAGAACGGCTGTTTCACGATCTTATGAGAGGCGATTCCTATGATGTCAGTAATCGGGAGGATCGCAGAAAACGGCTGATTCTGGAAATTCTGAAGGATAAAGGGCTGAAGAAACTGTTTTATTACAGCAGTAAATTTAAGGTCAGTGAAGCGACGATCAGTGCTGACCTGGAAGCGGTGGAGGAGTGGCTGAACCGCCATGAGCTTCGTATCGTGCGGAAACCGGGAAGCGGTGTGGAAATTGAAGGGAACGAAGGAAATTACCGCAGAGCGATCCGCTCATTTATCAATGAGAATATTGATACAGCGCTTCTTCAAGAGGCTTATGAAAACGAGGGAGAATTCAGAACAAGCTGCGAGGGACTTTCCCGGAGTAATATCGGGCAGATTCTGAACAATGATATTCTGAAGCGTGTCATTAACTGTATTATGGGTATGGGAGATTCCCGTGTTATGTCTCTGACGGAAAATTCCTATATCGGGCTGGTTATTCATATAGCGATAGCCATTAACCGTATCCTGAAAAATGAGATTATTGAATCGGATGTTCTATGGTCGGAAGAGCTGCCTCAGGATGAGGATTATGAGTTTGCAAAAAGAATCGTGTATGAACTGGAAGAGGAATTTGAAATAGAGATCCCTGACCTGGAGATTTCCTATATCTGTCTGCATATTAAAGGGGCAAAGCATGAAAAGATCCAGTGGGACGGGCAGAAATCAGTAGAAATCGGCAGTCGTGAAGTGCAGCAATTGATCAATGAGATGATTGATACCTTTGATGCAGAGAATGGTTTCCTGTTAAAACAGGATGAGGAATTTATCCAGGGACTTCTGGCCCATCTTCAGCCGACATTTATTCGGATCCTTTATGATATGCAGATTGCAAATCCCGTTCTGGAGGATATCAGACGGGATTATACGGAGATTTATACACGCTGTATCCGCGTCGGTGAGGTGCTGGGGAAGTGGATTGGAAAAGCTGTACCGGAAGAAGAAATCGGCTTTCTTACGGTTCATTTCGGTGCTGCCATGGTCCGTCTGGAAGGAAGGAAAGAGGAGGTACGACACGTACACCTTGGAGTCGTATGTTCCAGCGGGATCGGTATTTCCAGATTGATGTCCTCGAAGCTTGAAAAAGCTTTCAGGGACCGGGTGACGATCACTACCTATGGAAAAAAAGATATTACACCATATATTATTGGTAAAACAGATTTTTTTGTTTCCAGCATTTCTCTGGAAAATATGGATGCGCCGGTAATCTATGTCAATCCATTGCTCAGTGACAATGACATGGAACAGGTGCGGAAAATGGTATATCAGTATGAGCGTACTCCGGGGAAAGAGAAAGAAGAGACCGGATTCTCTGCGCAGATAGAGGAGATCAATCTGGTGGCAGCTCAGATCAATGCGGTGATCAAGTATATGGATTTCTTTAAGGTAGATCATTATATAACCTTTGAGGAGCTCCTGATCGCTATCGGGGAGAAAATGTCACCTTATCGTGATCTGGGCGAAATGATCCAGGAGGACATCCGCAAGAGGGAGAAGATCGGCTCCCAGATTTTCGCAGAATTTGGATTTGCCCTCCTGCATACCAGAACAAAGGGTGTGATCAGGCCAAGCTTTACCGTATGCATGACAAAGGATCTGCAGTCGTTTCGGGATCCTTATTTCAAAAATATCCGGGTGGTCTTTATCATGCTTCTTCCGGTGGATGATCATATTAAAATCAACAGTGAGATTCTGGGATATATCAGTACGGTCCTCATTGAGGATTATGATTTCATGGACACGGTTCTCAGGGGAAGGAAAGAAGAGATCCGGGACGCACTTTCCGTTTGTCTGAAAAAATTTTTCAATAAATATCTGGCACGGATTTCGTAGAAAACGGCTGCCGGGAAAAAGCTGGACCGTGCTCTTTTATCGTTTGGTAAAAGAGCACGGTCCAGCTTTTTGTTATAAAGGATGCGCTCGGATTTCTTTGAATCTGTCACTATTTGATGGTGCCAAATCCGAGGGTCTTTCAGTTGAAAATGCATATAGGTGTTCTTATAATTGAGGCATGAGGAACGGTTCAGAACAGACGACAAGATGATTTGTTGTTCTGAACAACACAGAAAGATGGATAATTCCGAATGGATAAGGAGGGTATATGATTTTCAGAAGCAAAAAGAAAGAAAAGGAAAAGAAAGAGCTGTTATACCGGGAAAACATCCGGGTCGGATGTAAAGCTGATACACAGGAAAATGTTATCCGGGAAGTGGGACAGATGCTCGTGGAGAGCGGTTATGTTGACCAGCCGTATGTGGATGCCATGCTGGAACGGGAAAAAACATTTTCCACTTATATGGGAAATGAACTGGCACTTCCACATGGAGTGGAGGCCGCTAAGAAAGAAATCAAGGCATCCGGGATTGCAGTCATGGTATTTCCGGAGGGAACCCGGTGGGGAAGCGAGACGGTAAAAATTGTGGTTGGTATTGCAGGTGTGGGGGAAGAACATCTCAACATCCTTTCCATCATCGCTGATAAGATGCTGGAGCCGGGAGCCGTAGAGAACCTTGTAAAAGGTGATGCAGATGAAGTTTATAGGATTCTTTCCGGAGAATAACAGTCTTTAAGAAAAATCCGGAAGGGGAAAGGTGAGGAATATGATTGTTACAGTAACAATGAATCCGGCCATTGATAAAACCGTCGAAGTCGGAGAATTCCAGCATGGAGGTTTGAACCGGATCAGAAAAGTGGAATACGATGCCGGAGGAAAAGGAATCAATGTATCCAAAACAATTTGTGAATTAGGGGGGACTACCATTGCTACCGGATTTCTCGGCGGAAACGGCGGAAGAACGATTGAAAATGTCCTGAAGCAAAAAGGGATTTCCTGTGATTTTATCTGGGTTGACGGTGAAACAAGGACAAACACAAAGGTTTTTGAAGAAAGCGGCGCCTTGACGGAGTTAAATGAGCCGGGACCGTCCATCCCACCGGAAGATCTGGAAGAACTTCTGAGAAAGCTGGATGAATATGCAGCAGAGGATACGCTGTTTGTCCTTTCGGGCAGCATTCCGGCGGGAGTGGACAAAGAGATTTACGCAGAGATTATTCGCAGAGTACACAAAAAAGGCTCGAAAGTCCTTCTGGATGCAGACGGAGAACTGTTTCGCAGAGGCCTTAAGGCAGGGCCGGATATGATCAAGCCAAATCGTGTGGAATTGGAAGAGTATGCACAGCTGGATTACCGCGCATCCGAAGAAGAGCTTCTGAAAATTGCAGAGGATTTTACTGGAAAAGGAATCGAAACCATTGCAGTGTCTATGGGGCAGAGTGGTGCAATATTTGTAACCGGGGACAGTAAAGTGAAATGTCCGGCGCTTTCCGTGAAAGCTCATTCTACTGTTGGAGCAGGTGATGCTATGGTAGCAGCCCTTGCCTATGCGTGGGACAGAAAATTTCCGGAGGAGGAAACGATCCGCCTTTGTATGGCTGTTTCCGCCGGAGCTGTCACAACGGTCGGAACGAAACCGCCGTCAAAGGAACTGGTAGAAGAATTAAAAGAACAGGTTGTTATCGAAAGGATGGAAAAATAAAGATGAAAACAAAAGCAGTAAGACTGTATGGAACAAGAGATCTGAGACTTGAGGAATTCGAATTACCGGCAATTAAGGATGATGAGATTCTGGTAAAGGTTATGAGCGACAGTATCTGTATGTCCACCTATAAGCTGGCTGAGCAGGGAAAAAAACACAAAAGAGCACCTCAGAACATTGACACCAATCCGGTGATTATCGGTCATGAGTTTGCAGGCGTCATTGTAGAGGTCGGTGAAAAGTGGAAGGATCAGTTTAAACCCGGACAGAAATTTGCCCAGCAGCCGGCACTGAACTATAAAGGAAGCCTGGCTTCTCCGGGATATTCCTATGAATTTTTTGGCGGTGCCTGCACATACTGCATTATCCCGCATGAGGTTATGGAGCTGGGATGTCTGATGCCATATGAAGGGGACAGCTTCTTCGAGGCATCTCTGGGTGAACCGATGAGCTGTATTATCGGTGGTTATCACGGAAACTATCATACCAACAAGAGAAACCATGATCTGGCCGTTGGAACAAAAGAGGACGGGAATATTCTGATTCTCGGCGGCTGTGGTCCTATGGGACTTGGTGCGGTAAGCTACGGAATTCAGTATAAAAACAAACCAAAACGCATTGTTGTAACAGACATCAGCGATGAAAAGATCAACCGCGCAAAAAGTGTTATACCAGAAAGTACTGCAGCGGAGAATGGCGTGGAGCTTCTTTACGTAAACACAGCCGCTATGGCAGATCCGGTCAAAGAATTGATGGATATCACAGATGGACATGGATTTGATGATATTTTCGTTTATATTCCAAACAGGAAGGTGGTAGAGCTTGCGGATAAGCTTCTGGCGTTTGACGGGTGCATGAATTTCTTTGCAGGACCGACGGACAATCAGTTTAAGGCGGAAGTAAATATGTACAATGTGCATTACACAAGCGCTCATATTCTGGGAACTACGGGCGGCAACAATGATGACCTGATTGAAGCAAATACGCTCGCAGCAGCCGGAAAGATTGAACCGGCGGTTATGGTAACGCATATCGGAGGCATTGACAGTATCGCAGAGGCTACCCTGAATCTTCCGAAGATCCCGGGCGGCAAAAAGCTGACCTATACGCAGTTTGACATGCCGCTGACGGCCATTGAAGATTTTGCAGAACTTGGAAAGACAGATCCCTTATTTAAAAAGCTGGATGAAGTATGCAGGAAGAACAGAGGCTTGTGGAGTGCGGAAGCAGAGAAAGTCTTATTTGAGCATTTTGGTGTAGAGGTATAGAAAGCAATGATTAAAAAAGCCCACAGCATCGATGAATCAGGGCCAAATGGTTATCACAGAAAGGAAAGCATATGGTATCAAAAAAAGTTACGGTAAAAAATCAATCAGGTCTTCATGCAAGACCGGCAGGCATGCTTGCACAGGCGGCAGGAAAATGTAAATCAGATGTATTGATCAAAACAGGAGAAAAGACGGTTGTTGCAAAAAGTATTTTGAATATTATGGCAGCAGCAATCAAATGTGGAACAGAGATCGAAGTGTGCTGTAACGGCGAAACAGAGGAAGAAGATCTGAACACACTCATCCAGCTGATTGAGAGCGGATTGGGAGAATAAAAGAAACAAAAAAGCTGACGGAAAACAGCGATAGCCAGTGCGTTTGCTGTATTGGTTACGGTGGGAAGCCACTCATCATACTTCTTGTAATTTTAACAGAGAACCGCTATACTTAGGGAAAGACCCGGGATAGCGGTTCTTTTCAGGGAAAGGAGATATACAGGAGGAATGACAAGACTATGGAGACAAAGAAAGAAAAAAACTATCTGGAATATTTAGCGGAATTATACCCGACGATTGGAAAGGCTTCCACGGAGATCATTAATCTGCAATCCATTCTGAATCTTCCGAAGGGAACAGAACATTTCCTTTCCGATATTCATGGAGAATATGAGGCATTTTCGCATGTCTTAAGGAACGGATCGGGGGCAGTCCGCAAGAAGATTGATGACGTATTTGGCCATACACTGGAAACAGCTGAAAAACGCTCGCTGGCTGCTTTGATCTATTATCCACGGGAAAAAACAGAGCAGATGAAGAAGATGAACCGGGATACGGATGACTGGTATAAAGTGACGCTGTACCGGCTGATTGAGGTTTGTAAAACAGTAGCTTCCAAGTACACCCGTTCAAAGGTACGTAAAGCCCTTCCGGCAGATTATGCATATGTCATTGAAGAACTGATCACGGAAAAGCCGGAGGTTCTGAATAAGGAGGCCTATTATGAAGCAATCGTTCAGTCTATTATAGAGATTGGATGTGCGCAGGACTTTATTATTGCCATGGCAGACCTGATCCAGCGCCTGGTGGTGGATCACCTGCACATTATCGGAGATATCTTTGACAGGGGATCAGGCCCGCATCGCATTATGGACTGCCTGATGGATTATCATTCGGTTGATATACAGTGGGGAAATCATGATGTGCTGTGGATGGGAGCAGCAGCGGGACATCCGGCATGTGTTGCGACGGTTGTAAGACTCTGTCTGCGCTATGGCAATCTGGATGTCCTTGAGGATGGTTACGGGATCAATATGCTTCCGCTGGCAACCTTTGCCCTGGAGTATTATGCGAATGACACATCCTCCTGTTTTGACGTGAAAGGTGGAAAAGAGAAAAGTGATTCTTCTCTGGACCTGGAGAGAAAGATGCATAAAGCCATCACCATCATGCAGCTGAAAATAGAGGGACAGCTGGCAAAGGCGAACCCGGACTTCGGATTAATGGAACGCTGTCTGCTGGAAAACATTGATTATGAAAAGAAGCAGGTTCAGATAAAAGGAACATGGTATCACCTGAAGGATGCGGATTTCCCTACCATCGACAGAAAGCATCCCTATGAACTGAGCGAGCAGGAAAAGACCGTGATGGAAAAACTGGCGTGGGCGTTCCGTAATAGTGAAAAGCTTCAGAAACACGTCCATTTTCTGCTGAAACAGGGAAGCCTCTATAAGGTATATAACGGAAATCTCCTTTACCATGGGTGTATGCCGATGAATGAAGACGGGACATTCAGAGAGACGACGGTCTGTGGCGGCAGATACCACGGAAAGGAGTTATTTGATCAATTAGAAAATCATGTAAGGCGTGCCTTTTTTACAGTCAATGAACAGGAACATGCTGCGGATATTTTGTGGTATTTATGGTGTGCGCCGGGATCTCCGCTGTATGGGCGGGACAAGATGGCAACCTTTGAGCGGTATTTTATTGAAGAGAAGGAAACGCATAAAGAAATCAAAAATGCATATTATCATCTGATTGAAAAGCGGGAGACGGCTGAACTGATTTTAAGAGAATTCGGTCTGGAAGGCGATCATGTGCATATTATCAATGGACATGTTCCGATTCATCAGAAGGCCGGAGAAAGCCCTGTGAAATGCGGCGGCAAGGTTCTGATCATTGATGGCGGATTTTCAGAAGCATATCATAAAGAAACCGGAATCGCCGGTTATACGCTGATCTACAATTCCTATGGACTGCTGTTAACGGCCCATGAGCCCTTTGCATCCTCAGAAGCCGCCATTCGGGAAGGAAAGGATATTGTCTCCCGTCAGGTAGCGGTAGAGTACAGTGTGAAACGGCAGCTGGTGGGAGATACAGACAATGGGAAAAGGATTCAGAAAAGAATCACTGAACTAAAAGAATTGATACGGGCATACCGTACGGCACAGATCAGGGAGAAGGGGTGAGGAAGAAGTAACGCACCTTTTCTGTTGTTAGCAGGATGAAAGATGAATAAATGAGATTGAAAAGAGGATGCATCTGAGGGTGCATCCTCATCGAAACAGTAAGGTATTTCATGTGGGTTAGACCAGGTGTAGTTTTACATAAGCTTTCCGATAAATGTGACTGCAGGTCCGATCGTAAAGGCGAGAATGACGGTTCCAATCGTCAGATGACCGCCTGCAAGGATTCCGATGAGCATCACCGAGCAGTCCCAGACGATCCGGACAGGTGCGTATGGAATGTGCCGGTATTCGCTGATCATCGTAGGTATGGAATCATAGGGTACCTACTACAATAAGTTTTGGATAGAAATACGTGGCAAACCAGTCATGACTCTATC
>OLOS01002105.1_pt1 | contig 14338 bp, 15 predicted proteins | sample 1672631 | NCBI WGS metagenome assembly OLOS01 (sample SAMEA3136707, study PRJEB25190) | human gut metagenome | biome: human gut; feature: human-associated habitat; material: faeces | place: Austria | collected 2013 | reverse complement strand
TCCCCCTGTAATGCGGAAGGACTGCACACGCCGGGGGATTTATCGACAAGCAGAACACAAGAGACGGACCCTGTCCGTCTCTTGTGTTTTAGGGGGGATACTGCTATAATACGACACAGCAGAGGGAAAAACAATGGAATGGGAGACGGTTATGGCACAGGTCATTGAGATACACGACTTTTCCGACCCGGCGTTGGATGTTTACGCCCGCGCCACGGAGAACCAGCTGGTGAACCGGGCTGACCCGGACAACGCGCTGTTTATCGCGGAAAGCCCGCTGGTCATCGGACGGGCGTTGGACGCCGGGTGCGTGCCGGTGTCGTTTTTGATGGAGGCGCAGCACGTCACCGGACGGGGCGCGGAGGTACTGGCGCGGTGCCCGGCGGATATTCCGGTATACACGGCACCGCTGGACGTGCTGACCCAACTGACGGGCTTCCACCTGACGCGGGGAATGCTGTGCGCCATGCATCGGCCTCCCCTGCCCTCTCTGGCGGAGGTCTGCGCCGGGGCGCGGCGTATCGCCGTGCTGGAAAACGTGATGAACCCCACCAACGTGGGGGCGATCTTCCGGTGCGCGGCGGCACTGGGCATGGACGCGGTGCTGCTGACGGAGCAGGGCAGCGACCCCCTGTACCGCAGGGCGTCCCGGGTGAGCATGGGGAACGTGTTCCTCGTGCCGTGGACGTATCTGCCGGAGGGCGACTGGACGGCGGAGCTCCACCGGCTGGGCTTCACCACCGTGGCGATGGCGTTGCGGGAGGACTCCCTGCGGCTGGACGACCGGCGGCTGTTGGAGGCGGAGAAGCTGGCGGTGGTGCTGGGCACCGAGGGGGACGGGCTTGCCGACCACACTATCGCCCGGTGCGACCATACGGTGATGATCCCCATGACCCACGGGGTGGACAGCCTGAACGTGGCGGCGGCTGCGGCGGTGGCGTTCTATCAGCTGGGGCTTCAATGCCAATGAGTATAGAAAAGAGGACGGCGAACGCCGTCCTCTTTTTTCACATTTGTGGGGTCTTACTTGCCCAAGGCCGCCTTGAGCGCGTCCACGCGGTCGGTCTTTTCCCACGTCACGCCCAGATCCTCCCGGCCCAGATGGCCGTAAGCCGCCAGCTGGCGGTAGATGGGCTTCCGCAGGTCCAGGTCGCGGATGATGGCGGTGGGGCGCAGGTCAAAGACCTTCTCCACAGCCGCCTCCAGCTGGTCGTCGGCGACGACACCGGTGCCGAAGGTCTCCACCAGCACGCTGACGGGGCGCGCCACGCCGATGGCGTAGGCCAGCTGCACCTGGCACTTCTCCGCCAGACCGGCTGCCACCACGTTCTTCGCCACCCAGCGGGCGGCGTAGGCGGCGGAGCGATCCACCTTGGTGGGATCCTTACCGGAGAAGGCACCGCCGCCGTGGGGCGCGCTGCCGCCGTAGGTATCCACGATGATCTTGCGGCCGGTGAGACCGGTATCGGCGGCGGGACCGCCGCTGACGAAGCGTCCGGTGGGGTTCACGTAGATCTTCGTCTCGCTGTCCAGCAGGTGACCGGGGACGGTGGTCTTGATGACCAGCTCGATCATATCCTTGCGGATCTGCTCCAGCGTGACGTCGGGGCTGTGCTGGGTGGAGAGCACCACGGTGTCCACCCGGAGGGGCTTGCCGTTGTCGTCGTACTCCACGGTGATCTGGGTCTTGCCGTCGGGGCGGAGGTAGTCCACCAAGCCCTGCTTACGCACGTCGGTGAGACGCTTCGCCATTCTGTGGGCGATGGAGATCGCCAGAGGCATCAGCTCCGGCGTCTCGTTGCAGGCGTAGCCGAACATCATGCCTTGGTCGCCGGCGCCGTTGTCCAGCTCGCTGTCGCCCTTCGCCTTCGCCTCGTAGCTCTTGTCCACGCCCAGCGCGATGTCGCTGGACTGCTCGTCGATGTTGGTGATGACGGCGCAGGTGTTGCCGTCGAAGCCGCAGTCGGAGGAGTTGTAGCCGATGTCCAGCACCACCTGACGGGCGATCTTGGGGATGTCCACGTAGCAGCTGGTGGTGATCTCACCCATAATGTGGATGAGGCCGGTGGAGGCGCAGGTCTCGCACGCCACGCGTCCGTTGGGGTCCTTCTCGAAGATAGCGTCCAGCACCGCGTCGCTGATCTGGTCGCAGACCTTGTCGGGATGCCCCTCGGTAACGGATTCAGAGGTAAACAGATGTCTTGCCATGATGATTTCTCCTTTCTTTTGGGAAAACGCAATAAAAAGCACCCTGCCGAATCGACAGAGTGCTGAAGCTTTCTTGCCTTTCCTCATCTTTCGATTCGTTCGCCGGATTTGGCACCTTGAAATAACAGGTTGCCGTGGCTTCATCGGGCCGGTCCCTCCGCCACTCTTGATAAGGTATTCACTTGTACAGTATATTGTAGCATACTTTCCGCCGTTGTCAATAGTGTTTTTGGTGATTCTGGAAATACTTCAACTGTGGTGAAACTTTCGGATTGTTCAAAGTTTTGACATGACTTTTTCCCCTATATACGCTATACTGGATGCAATTTGTAAAAACAGGAGGATATTCCCCTTGAAAAAGCTCTATGACGGGGTGCAGCGGTTCTGCGCCATGCATCCCCGGTTCGGTATTCCCAATCTGATGCGCGTCATCGTGTGCGGCAACGTGGCGGTGTACGTGCTGATGCTGCTGACCCAGTCCAACGACGTGAACGCGCTGAGCTTTCTGACCTTTAACCTGAACGCTCTGCTCCACGGCGAGGTGTGGCGTCTGGTGACGTTCGTGTTCGTGCCCGGATACGCCAGCCCCTTCGCGCTGCTGATCGGGCTGTATTTCTACTACTGGATCGGCTCCACGCTGGAGCAGCAGTGGGGCACCGCCAAGTTCAATCTCTACTACTTCAGCGGTATGCTGCTGACGGTGCTGGGCACCGTCGCCGCCAGCCTTATCTCCGGCAACTACTATCTGACGGTGGCGGGCACCACCTACGTGAACCTGTCCATGTTCTTCGCCTTCGCCTTTCTGTTCCCCAACGCGCAGGTGCTGCTGTTCTTCATCATCCCCGTTCGGATGAAGTGGCTGGCGTATCTGGACGGCGCGCTCTTCGCCTTCCAGATCTTCCGCGCCATCGGTGCCCATAACTGGGCGGGCGCGGTGCTGCCGGTGGTGGCTCTGCTGAACTTCGCCGTGTTCATCTGGCCGGAGGTGCACTATCTCAAGGCGCGCACCCGGCAGCGCACCTCCTACCGGACGGTGCAGTTCCGGCAGGCGCAGCAGCAATCACAGCGTCAGGCGCAGCAGCAGGAGCAGCAGGGCTATCACCACAAATGCGCCGTGTGCGGCAAGACCGACGCGGACTACCCCGATATGCAGTTCCGCTATTGCAGCAAATGCGCCGGCTACCACTGCTTCTGTCAGGATCACATCTTCAACCACGTACACTTCACCGAGGAGTAAAGCAATAATGCCGTTATTTTCGCGCCGCTTCGCGGCTCGAAAATAGCGGCATTTTTACGTTCATCTTAATGAAATCTTACGATTCTGCACGTTGACAGGGTAAAAGCTTCCGCGTACAATGAGGGTACGATAAATCTATGCAGAACGGGAAAACTGCCTAAAGGCAGCTTCGCGCAGGGAGGAGACGACCATGCTGGACATTCAACACCTGACCAAGACCTACGGCGAGAAAAAAGCCGTGGACGATCTGACGCTGCACATCGCGCCGGGGGAGATCTACGGCTTCATCGGTCACAACGGCGCGGGAAAGACCACCACGCTGAAGGCGGCGGTGGGGATCTTGCAGTTCGACAGCGGCGAGATCACCGTGGGCGGCCGCTCCATCCGAACCGACCCGCTGGGCTGCAAGCGGCAGCTGGCGTACATCCCCGACAACCCGGATCTGTACGACTACATGACCGGCATCAAATATCTGAGCTTCATCGCCGACGTGTTCGGCGTGAACGCCGCCACGCGGCAGGCGCGTATCCGGGAATACGCGGAGCTTTTCGAGCTGACGGGCGATCAGGCGCAGCCCATCGCCGCCTATTCCCACGGCATGAAGCAGAAGCTCTCCATCATCGCCGCATGGCTCCACGACCCGAAGCTCATTATCATGGACGAGCCCTTTGTGGGGCTTGACCCCAAGGCGTCCCACCTGCTCAAGACCATGATGCGGCAGGTCTGTGACGACGGCGGAGCCATCTTCTTCTCCACCCATGTGCTGGAGGTGGCGGAGAAGCTGTGCGACAAGGTCGCCATCATCAAGAGCGGGCGGCTCATCCGCTCCGGCACCATGGAGGAGGTCAAGGGCGACGACTCCCTGGAGGACGTGTTTCTGGAGCTGGAGGCGGAGTGATGGTCAAGCTGCTGGTGAAAAAACAGCTGCTGGAGATCTTCCGCGGCTACTTCTACGATGCGAAAAAGAACAAGCCCCGCTCCAAGGGTGCCACCGCCGCCCTCATCGTCATGTACGTGGTGCTGATGGTGGGCGTCCTCGGCGGGATGTTCACCTCCCTCGCGCTGGGGCTTTGCCAGCCCCTGTGCCGTGCGGGGCTGGACTGGCTGTACTTCACGCTGTTTGCCCTTGCGGGGTTGTTCATGGGTGTGTTCGGCAGCGTGTTCAACACGTTTTCCGGGCTGTATCAGGCGAAGGACAACGACCTGCTGCTGTCGCTGCCCATCCCCGTCCGCGCCATTCTGGCGTCGCGGCTGCTGGGCGTGTATCTGATGGGGCTGATGTTCTCCGCCGTGATCCTGCTGCCCTGCGTGGTCGTGTACTGGGTCGAGGGCACGCTGTCCGCCGCCACGGTGACAGGCGGTATCGCGCTGGTGCTGGCGGTGTCGCTGCTGACACTGCTGCTGTCCTGCCTGCTGGGCTGGGTGGTGGCGAAGATCCACAGCAGACTCAAGCGCAAGAGCCTCATTACGGTGCTCTCCGCGCTGGTGTTCTTCGCGGTGTACTACACGGTGAGCCTCCGCGCCAACAGGCTGATACAGGAGCTGCTGCTCCATCTGGACGAGGTGGGCATGGCTCTCCACAGCGGCGCGTACCCCCTATACCTCATGGGACGGATGGCGGTGGGCGACTGGCTTGCCATGGCGGTGGTGCTGGCGGTGACGCTGCTCCTCTGCCTGCTGATGTACCGGGTGCTGGATCGGACGTTTCTCTCCATCGCCACCGCCTCCGGCGGCACCGTCAAGGCGGTGTATAAGGAGAAGGTGCTCAAATCGTCCTCCGCCGCCTCCGCTCTGCTGCGGCGGGAGCTGGGACGCTTCACGTCCAGCCCCAACTATATGCTCAACTGTGGTCTTAGCTCGGTGGTGCTGCCCGCCCTCGGCGTGCTGCTGCTGGTGAAGCACGGCACGGTGCTGCCCCTGCTGGAGAAGGTGTTCGGAGACGAAGCGTCCGGCGCGGTCACCGCGCTGCTGTGCGCCGCCCTGTGCCTTATCGGCTCCATGAACGATATGTCCGCGTCCTCCGTGTCGCTGGAGGGGAAGAACCTGTGGCTTGCCCAGTCCCTGCCGGTGACGCCGTGGCAGGTGCTCCGCGCCAAGGTGCTGGTGCAGGTGCTGGTGACGGGCATCCCCATGGCGGTCACGTGGGTGCTGGTGGTGCTGGCTGTCCGCCCCGCGGTGGTGGGCGGTCTGCTGCTGCTCGTGCTGCCGCTGCTGTTCGTGTGGCTGATGGCGGAGCTTGGGCTGGTGCTGGATCTGAAACGCCCCAACCTCGTCTGGACCAATGAGATCACGGTCATCAAGCAGCGGCTGACGGTGCTCCTCGCCATGCTGAGCGGCTGGGTGTACGCCTGCGCCATAGCGGGGCTGTACTTCCTTGTGGGCGTCCGCTGGGGCGCGGCGTGGTATCTGCTGGCGTGGTCAGCGGTGACGGCGGTGCTGTGCGCGGGGATACGCGGGTGGCTGCGCCGGGAGGGCTGCCGGATATTCGCGGCACTGTGACGCAAAAAAGGATAGAAAAACCCGCTCCCGTGGGGGAGCGGGTTTTTTTCGCTTTTACCGGTTCTGCTCGTACAGTACGGCGAGGCCGCGGAGGATCAGATCTCCGCTCATGTGCATTTTGTGCTTGCAGGCGGGGGCGATCACCGGCGCGATACCGCCGGTCGCCACCACGATGGTATCCTGCCCCAGCTCCTGGGTCATGCGGTCGATCATGCCGTCCAGCAGCAGTGCCGCGCCCAGAACGCAGCCGCTCTGCATACAGCTCAGCGTGTCGGTGCCGATGGCTTTCTCCGGCACCGCCAGAGGGATGTCCGGCAGCAGCGCCGTGCCCCCCGCCAGCGCGGAGAGAGACAGGTTCGCGCCGGGCAGAATGGCTCCGCCCCGGATCGCGCCCTCCCCGTCCAGCACCGTAATGGTGGTGGCGGTGCCCATATCCAGCAGCAGCATGGGCGGCTTGTAGGCGTCCAGTGCGCCCACGGCGGCGGTGAGCAGATCCGCGCCCAGCGTCTCCGGGTGCTTGATCTTCACCGGCACGCGGCAGCGGACGTTCCCGCCCACCACCAGCGGCTCTTTCCCGGTCAGCAGCCGCGCCGCGCCCTGTAAGGCACGGGTCACGGGGGGCACCACCGAGGAGATGATGACCTGCTCCACGTCACGCCGCGATACCTCCGCCAGCTCCAGAAGCTGGCTCAGGGACACGGCGTAATCGCCCACGGCGTTGTCCCGCCGGGTGGCGATACGGAAGGTATGGCGCACCTCGCGCCCTTCCATTAAGCCCACGACCACGTGGGTGTTGCCCACGTCCAATGCAAGCAGCATACGCTCGCCTCCCGTCTTATGCGTTGGTCTTGCGGGCCGCCAGCTTGCCGCGGCTGTACACCACGGCCTTGGCGATCGCCGCGCCGGTGACAAGGCACACACCCGCCTCGATAAGCCCGTTGATACCCACAAATGCCACCACGAACATGAAGGGGTTCGCGCTGCCCATCTGCTGCACGAAGCCCTGAATGAACTCCGTGTTGTAGAAGCACAGGCACAGGGTAGTCATAAACAGCACCGTGTTGCACAGCGCGCCGATAAGACCCGCCGCACCGAAGGACCACAGGTTGGTCTTGTCCAGCTTGTTCAGACCCTTGAACGCCAGACCGCACAGCCAGCCCGCCAGAACGCGGGTGGGGACGCAGACGATGAATGTGAACACAGGGTTGATGCCCAGCAGCGTCGTGCCGAACCAGCTCTTGCCGAAGCACTCCCAGAAGCTGATGCAGCCGAACACGCCGCCCAGCACCGCACCGGCGGCGGGGCCCATGACGATGGCACCGACGATGACCGGCACCATAAGAATGGTGATCTCCAGACCGGCGGTCTTGATCATGCCCAGCCCCGTTACCTCCAGCAGCAGCATGATCGCCACCAGCACGGAGACGCGCACCAGATCCTGCACGGTGTACTTTCCGCGCTTCATTTCGTTACTCATATTAAATTACCTCCTGCTGCCGCCTCCGTCCCGCGGAGTGCGGCGCATGGGTATAATACCACATTTTCGCGTTTTTGCAATAGGCAGAATGAAAAAAGAAGCACCGTACCGGTGCTTCCTTTCCTCATGGCGTTGTCTGGGTGCTGTTGGTGGGCAGGATGGGGCGGCTGATGGGCACCGTGCCCAGCATGAGCACGTACTCGCCGTCCAGCATCAGCTGCACCTGCGTCACGTCCTCCAGTGAGCACAGGGAATCCACCAGCCCCTGGATCATCAGGCTCTGCGCCGCCGCGTCCGCCGGCAGCAGCGACGTGATACCGGCGGGCAGGTTCAGATAGCAGGTGCCGTTCTCCGTGTTGGCATTGAGGACAGAGAAGCCCTCCGGCAGCAGCGGCTCCCGCAGATCGGTGTACCGATCCAGCGGCGGCTCGGTCAACGCCTTGACCACCGCTTGGGCGATGCTCTCGCCCTCGTAGACCGTCAGACGCCGCTCCTCACCCACCAGCTGGCCGGTGGTGCTGGGGAAGTAAAGCGTCACCTTGGCGGTTCGCACAATGTCGTCCGGGCTGGTGAGCAGCACCTCCTCGGAGGTGTAGACGTCGCTGACCCTGTCGGCGGGCAGCTCGCCCGCCACCGTCAGCCGCACCGCCAGAATCCCCGTCAGCTGCATCAGCGACAGGGTAATGCAGTAGTCGGCGATGGTGCGGTCAATGCCCATCAGCTGGTTATACTCCCCGCTGAGATCCACCGACACCGTGCCGCCGGTGACGGTGCAGCTCAGAAGCTGCGTCCCCACCGGTACGGGGCTGAGGAAGTCCTTGGCGGTACACTTGCCCAGCAGCAGCTCCATAATGTACTGCGCCTGCTGCTGCCGCCCCCGATCCCCGGCGTTGATCTCCTCCCACGGGATAGGCAGACCCACAATGGCGTCGCCGCCGCCGGCGGATTTGTTCTTATCGCTCAGATCGGCGGGGCAGTAGAGCCGCAGGTACGGCGACGGCTCGGAGCTGTTCTCATCGCCGCTGCCCGTGCCGCCCGGCGGGGTGGTCAGCGTGGGCATGGCGGGGACGTCCTCCGGCTCCGATTGGACGCCGCAGCCCGCCGCCGTCGCCAGCAGCAGCAGCGACAGCAGCAGAGAGATCAGTTTTTTCATGTCCCTTCCCCCCTTTCCGCCAGCGGCAGGCGCACAATGAACATGGTGCCCACGCCGTCGGGATTGTGGGCGGCGGCGATGGTACCGCCGCGGTTTTCGATGGTGTCCTTCACGATGGACAGCCCCAGACCGGTGCCGCCCACCTCACGGGAGCGCATCTTGTCCACCCGGTAGAACCGGTCAAACACGTGCTCCAGATCCTCGTCGGGGATGCCGATGCCGTTGTCGCTGACGGTGATGACCACGCTCTCCCCCTCCACCCGCGCCTCGGCGCGGACGAAGCCGTTCTCCGCGGCGGAGTATTTGATGGCATTCTCCATGAGGTTGTAGAGGATCTGGTGCACGTCGTCGTCCGTCGCCATTGCCACGGCGTCCTCGTCGGCGTGACCGGAGAGGGTGACGCCCTTCTCCTGCGCCACCATCGCCAGCATACGCTCCACCCGCTCCAGCACCGGCTGCACCGCCACCGGGTAGGGCTGCTGCACCACGCCGCTGTCCAGCCGCGTCAGGCGCAGCAGGTTCTCCGTAATGCGGCTGAGCCGCTCCGCCTCCCTGCCGATGTCGGAGACGAACTCCTTGGTGGTCGCCTCGTCCATGTGGTCGGTCTGCAAGATGGAGTCCGTCAGCAGCCGGATGCCCGCCAGCGGCGTTTTCAGCTCGTGGCTGGCGTCAGAGACGAACCGCCGCCGCGCGTTCTCCGTGGTTTGCAGGCGGTCGGTCAGGCTGTTGAACTCCGCGGCGATCTGGGCGATCTCGTCGGTGCCGCTGGCGTCGGCGCGGTGGCTGTACGCGCCCTCCCGCACGTGGCGTATCGCCTGCAAAAGCCCGCTGATCTGCCGCGTCAGCATACGGCTGAGCAGGATGCTCAGCCCCGCCACCAGCAGCGCGATCAACAGGGAGATGATCAGCAGGTTGTGGCGGAAGGACTCCAGCAGCTCCGCCTGCTCCGTGTCGTAGTCGTAGGCGTACACCGCGCCCACGATCTGGTTGTGGTACACCACCGGCGTCGCCACGCGGCTGAAAAACGCCGTGCCGTCGTACTTGCAGTAGCTGGCGTCCTGCCCGCGGAGAGCCACCGCCACCACGGAGTACAGCGCGTACTCGCCCACGGCGGTGCTGTCCTGCCGCGTGTCGTAGAGCACCAGTCCCGCGCTGTTGGTCACCATGATACGGGTGGCACCGGACTCGTCCAAGCCCTCCAACGCCGCCTGCACGTTCTCCTTCGTCAGCCGCTCCAGCCCCATGAGGGCGGATTCAATGACCTTGACGGTGCTCTTGAGGTTGCTCTGGTTCGAGGACACCATGAGGTTCTGGGACACCAGCAGCGGGTAGGAGTTCAGCAATATCAGCACCGCCGCGATGACGAGAATATAGCTGAGGCTGAACCGCAGCTGGAGGGTCGCCTTGCCGCGCAGCGTGTGCGCGGCAGCACACAGACGCTTCCAGAGGCTCCGCGTCTGCGTGGTTTCCGTAGTCTGCGCCGCCGCGTCACACGGTGGGCTGCTCTTCTCCCGTAAAATAGTAACCAACTCCCCACTTCGTCATAATGTATATCGGGTTGGCGGGATCCGGCTCCAGCTTCTCCCGCAGCCGGCGGATGTGAACGTCCACCGTGCGGTAGTCCCCGGCGTAGGAATAGCCCCACACCAGATCCATCAGGCTCTCCCGGCTGTATACCCGCCGGGGGTTCTTCATCAAAAGCTCAATGAGGTCGTACTCCTTGGCGGTCAGGTCAATGGTCCTGCCGTCCCGGATCGCCACGCGCTGCTCCGTGTCGAGACTGAGGTCGCCCACCGTCAGCAGCGGTGCGCGGCGGCTGCTCTGGGCGGTCTGGCTGCCGCTCATGGCGCGGCGCAGCAGGGCGCGGATGCGCGCCTTCAGCTCCAGAATGTTGAAGGGCTTCGTCACATAGTCGTCCGCGCCGCAGGCAAAGCCCATGAGCTTGTCGCTGTCCTCGCTGCGGGCGGTGAGCATGATGATGGGCACCTCGGAAAACTCCCGGATCTTCATGCAGGCGTCGCTGCCGGACAGCCCCGGCATCATCACGTCCATGACGATGAGATCCAGCGGCTCTTTTCTGGCGATGTCCACAGCGGCGGCACCGTCGTAGGCGGTGAGCACCTCGTAGCCCTCGTTCTCTAAATTGAATTTCATCCCCTTGACCAGCAGCTTTTCATCGTCTACTACCAGTATCTTCATTCCACTCTATCCTCCGTTATGATGTGATCTTGTATACTCGCCATCGTGGCGCGTCCGATGCCCTCCACCTGCATCAGCTCCTCCGCGCTGCGGAAGGGGCCGTGCTCCGTGCGGTAGTCCACGATCCGCTGTGCCAGCACCGGGCCGATACCGGGCAGGCTCTCCAGCTCGTCCGCCCCGGCGGTGTTGATGTTCACCGCCCGGAGCGTCTCCGCCTTCTCCGCCGACGGCACCGCCTCTATTGTATAGTCGCCCCGCGACGCGTGGGGCGTCAGCAGCCACGTCAGGAGCATCGCCGCCGCAAACAGTGCCGTCAGCCCCAGCAGGAACCGCTCCGTCCCTGTCAATTTTATCCTCTTTCCCACAGTTGACTACCCCGCATCTTTTGCTTATAATAGAGCTCGGACATACCGGCTCCGCCCTCGGCGCGGTGCCGTCCCCCTATATTATAGCATACATGGAGAAAAAGTCACATGAAAATCCGCCGTTTTATCTCTGTTTTTTTATCCGCCGCTCTGCTGTGCGGCATTTTGACCGTTCCCGCCGCCGCTCTGGAGGATCCGGACATCCGCGCCAAGGCCGCCCTGCTGGTGGAGGCGGAGACGGACACCGTCCTCTACGAAAAGAACAGCCACGACGAGCTGTCCATCGCCAGCACCACCAAGATCATGTCCGCCCTGCTGATCTTCGAGGCGATCGAGCGCGGGGAGCTGCGCCTTGACCAGAGCGTCACCGCCACGGCGAGCGCGCTGCGCGGTCTGCCGGAGGACGGCAGCACCGCCGACATCGTGGAGGGCGAAACGCTGACGGTGGAGCAGCTGCTGTACTGTATGCTGGTCATCTCCGCCAACGAGACGTGCAACATCCTCGGCGAGACGCTCTGCGGCAGCGTGGAGGGCTTCGTGGAGCGCATGAACCAGCGGGCGCAGGAGCTGGGGTGCAAGAACACCCGTTTCGCCAACACCACCGGCCTGACCCAGTCGGGGCACTACTCCTCCGCCTATGACCTGTACCTCATCACCCGCGAGGCGATGAAATTCGACGACTTTATGACCATGGTGAACACCAAGTCCTACGAGATCCCCCCCACCAACAAGACTGAGGACGAGCGCGTGCTCCACAGCACCAACGCCCTCATCTCCAACTGGCGTCTGGCGGGGTATCTCTACTCCGGCGCGCAGGGCATCAAGACCGGCTCCACCGACGCCGCCGGTCAGTGCCTCGTCTCCTCCGCCGTCCGCGGCAGCCGCACCCTTGTGAGTGTGGTGCTGGGCGCGGAGAAGGTGGCGAAGGACAACGGCTCCGGCTACATTGTGGAGAGCTTCACCGAGACGGCACGGCTCTTTGACTGGGGCTTCGACAACTTCGCCCCCCGTCAGGTGCTGGACGCCAACGAGCTTATCCAGGAGGTGCCCGTCGCCCTGAGCAAGCAGGTATCCACCGTGGCTGTCCACCCGGCGGAGGACGCCAACGCCATGCTGCCCAAGGATCTGGACGTGGCGGAGCTGACGCGCACGGTGACGCTGGACAGCGAGACTGCGCTGGCACCCATCACCGCCGGCGACCGTCTGGGCGAGATCACCGTCAGCTACGGCGACACCGAGTACGTCACCGTGCCGCTGCTGGCGGTGGCGGACGTGTCCGCCAGCCGCTTCCTGCTGGCGCGCCACGGCATCGGCGAGTTCTTCTCCCGCCCCTCCGCCCGTATCGCCATCCTTGCGCTGCTGGTCATGGTCGCAGCCCTCGTGCTGTGGTTCCGCCTCTACGGGCGCAACCGCCGCTACGGCAAGGGCGGCGGCAGCCGCTACCGCCACCGCGCCTACCATGGCCGCCGCCACTGATACGACCATGGAGCCTATCCGTATTCTCTACGAGGACGCCCACCTTGTGCTGTGCGTCAAGCCCGTGGGCGTGCTGTCCGAGGACAGCGACGCCGGTGCCTGTATGCCCGCCCTTCTGCGGCAGCACTACCGGGCAGCGGGGCAAAACGACTATATCGCCACCGTCCACCGGCTGGACAGGCTGGTGGGCGGCGTTATGCTGTTCTCCCGCCGCCGGGAGGTCACCGGCAAGCTCACCGCCGCCGTGGCGGAGCACCGGATCACCAAGGAGTACCTTGCCGTCCTCCGGGGCACGCCGGAGCAGGACGACGCCACCCTCACCGACCTGCTGTTCCGGGACAGCAGCCACAACAAGAGCTACGTGGTCAAGCGTATGCGTAAGGGCGTCCGCGAGGCGTCCCTCCACTACACGGTACAGGGCAAGCGGGACGGTCTGACGCTGGTGCGCGTCCGGCTGCACACCGGGCGCACCCACCAGATCCGCGTCCAGTTCTCCCACCGGGGGCTGCCCCTGCTGGGGGACGTTCGCTACGGCAGCAAGGCGGACTGCTCCCCCGCCCTGTGGTCCACCCGCCTCGCCCTGACCCATCCCGTCACCGGGAAGTCCCTGGACGTGACGTGTCCGCCGCCGGACGCCTACCCGTGGACGCTGTTCCTGTGATTTTCCGCGCCTGCCAAAAAAGACCGCCCATGGGCGGTCTTTTTCTCTCTATTCCACGTCGATATACACGATCTCCAGCCCCCGCCGCATGGCGTACTCCACCGTGCGCCGGGTGCCCCCCTCCTGTCCGTCAAAGACGGCGATCAGCCGCGAGGCGTGATCCACCATGTACCGGTTCCGCCGCTGCATACACCCGGCGGTGTAGTGATCCTGCACCACCGTCTCGAAGTCGCACCGCGCCACCACGTCCCGCCACCGCTCCTGCTGCCGCGGCGTCCAGCCGTCCGCCTGCGTGGGACAGGGGATGGCGGCCTCCAGCGTGATGTCCGGGTACTCCCGCCGCAGCGACAGCACGATCTCCGCGCAGTAGGTGTCCACGCCCCGCGCCATGCCGCAGATAAAGTGGCGGTAGCCCTCGGCGCAGGCGGTCTCCGCCGCCCGGTAGAGCCGCGCCTTCAGGGCGGCGCACCGCCTGTCCTCCTCGTCGTAGCCCCACGGCAGCTTCTCCGGACGGTAGCCGGAAAAGCACACGGTCATCTGTCGCGCCGGCATACACCTCACCGCCTTTCTCACGACCCATTGTATACGAATCCTCCGCAAATGTAAAGGCGGCTCTTGACTTCCCCGCCATACTGTGCTACTATACCACTCGAAAACAACCGCATATTTGTCTTCGGGGCGGGGTGTGATTCCCCACCGGCGGTATAGTCCGCGAGCGGCGCAAGCCGCAGGAACCGGTGCGATTCCGGTACCGACAGTATAGTCTGGATGAGAGAAGGCGTGTATGGCATTTCGCGATGCTCTTTTTTGATGCGTGCACCTTGGAAGGCAATTTTCCGGGTGTTTATCATCGAAAAGGAGTGTTTTTTTATGACACAAGCACAAAAGACCCACCACATTACCGTGGCCGCCCTGCTCTCGGCAGTGGCGGCGGTGCTCCAGTTCGTGGAGTTCTCCATCCCCATTATGCCGGCGTTCGTCAAGCTGGACATCTCCGACCTGCCCGCTCTGCTGGGCACGTTCTCCCTCGGCCCCGTCTACGGCGTCGCCATCCAGCTGGTGA
>OLOS01002094.1_pt1 | contig 14387 bp, 13 predicted proteins | sample 1672631 | NCBI WGS metagenome assembly OLOS01 (sample SAMEA3136707, study PRJEB25190) | human gut metagenome | biome: human gut; feature: human-associated habitat; material: faeces | place: Austria | collected 2013 | reverse complement strand
TTTTTATTCACCAAACCCGCCTCTCTCCGCGGTTTTGGTGAATAAAAAGAGCGAAGCGTGCACATCTATATTCTTACATTTTCTTTTCTCATGCCACTTGCGAAAACCTAATAGACATGGTAAAATCAACTGATCAAACGGACGCCGCAAGGCGCCCGTTTGACAAATGAGAGAAGAGAGATTTTAAGAAGAGAGAGGGAAAACCAATGGAACATCAGCGCAGGGCAGATCTCATGCTGCTGCTGGCGACGAGCTTCTGGGGCATTTCCAACTGCCTGACGGCGATCTGCCTGAGGGATATGCAGCCGTTGACGCTCAACGCCTTCCGTTTTTTGACGGCGTTTGTTGTGCTGGGATTCGTGTTTCGCAAAAATGTCTTCCACGCGAGCCGCGAGACCGTCAAGTACAGCATTGTAGTGGGCCTTTCGCTTGTCGTCGTGTACACGAGCGTGACCTACGGTGTCATTTACACATCCGTGTCGAACGCGGGCTTCATCTGCGCGCTTTCGGTCGTGACGACGCCGATTTTGGAATTTATCGTGTATCGCAAAAAGCCGGAGAAGAAATTCGGCGTTTCGATGATCTTATGTCTTATCGGCTTAGCGCTGATGACGCTGAACGAGACGCTCAAGCCCGCGTTCGGCGATATCATCTGCCTGTTCGCAGCGGTGTTTTACTCCGTCGACCTGATGGTCACGGAAAAGGCCGTGGCGAATGAAAAGGTCGACCCGCTGGCGCTCGGCGTGTGCGACCTTGCCGTCGTCGGCGTGGTGATGCTGATGCTCTCCGTATTTTTGGAGACGCCTGCACTGCCGGGTACGGCAAAGGTCTGGGCGGCGGCGCTGTTTCTCGGCATCGTGTGTTCAGGCGTCTGCCTTGTGATCCAGAGCGTTTATCAAAAGCACACGACGGCGAGCCGCGCGAGTCTCATCTTTACGCTTGAACCCGTGTTTTCGGCGATTTTTGCGTTCTTTCTGCTGGGTGAGCGCATCGGCGTCAAGGGCTACATCGGCTCGGCGCTGATGCTCGCGAGCCTTGTGCTGGTGGAGGTCGACGTGGGCGCGCTGTTTAAGAGAAACAAGAAAAAAGCGGAATAAATCTCCTTTGCCACGTTTGGTTGCGGACTTGCAAGCCTTGACTGGTGGCGCTTTTCGCCGCAGTCGGCTATACTGGGCGCATCAAAGCAAACGGAGGACAAATACATGACCCTGGGAGAAAAATTACAGCTGTTGCGCAGATCGCGCGGTTTATCGCAGGAGCAGCTCGCCGCGGAGCTGGATGTCTCGCGGCAGGCCATCAGCAAATGGGAATGCGGCGACTCGACGCCCGACCTCGACAAGCTGCGCGCCATCTGCACGTACTTCGGTGTGACGACGGATTATCTGATCTGGGAAAGATCGGAGGACGCGCCGCAGGCAGCCGAGCAGAAGCAGGGTGGCGATACGCGCGGGCGGAGCGGTATATTCAACGATGCGCTGCTGCTGGTGATGACAATTGTTGTGATGGCAGCGGTGTGGAGCGCTGCGCGGACGGGATTCGAGTCGTATACGGCGCTGCACTTCGTCCTTGGTGCAATGGCGATAGCCGCCGCTGTGCTGGCCTGTACGGTTTGGAAAAAGCGCGGCAGACCGATCTGTTTTGGCATTGCCGCAGCCGGTGCGGCGCTGGCGATCGCTCGCCTGGCCTCTATGCTTGGTTATCTGGTGGATCTGTGGTCGACGTCGAGAGAGTATGCGGACGGGGGCGACTGGCCGATCGTTTGGGAGAGCGCGGGGATATGGCTGCGGCACGACTGGCCCTACTATCTATTCTATCTTGTCCTGATCGTGGGCGGGCTGCTGCTCGCCCGCCGGCTCAAAAAGAGGGGAGAAGCATGACGACCTTTGACAAAGTGTACGCGGCGGTGCGGCTCATTCCGCGCGGAAGCGTCGCGACCTACGGCCAGATCGCCACGGCGATCGGCAACAAGCGCCTCGCCCGCGTCGTGGGCTACGCGCTGCACGTGAATCCAGAGCCGGGCGTCATCCCGTGTCACCGCGTCGTCAAGCGGGACGGGGAGGTGTCAAGCGCCTTCGCTTTCGGGGGCGCGAACCGTCAGGTCGAGCTTTTGAAGGCCGAAGGCGTCGGCTTTTTAGACGACAGCCATGTCGACATGAAGCGCTGCTGCGTCCGCGCCCTGCCGCTCATTTTGGAAGAGTAAAAAAGAAGCGTTCCATCATTCGATGGAACGCTTCTTTTTGCTTACAGAAATCGGCACAATAAGATCGGCAGGAACACGGCGGGGACGTAGTTCATCACCTTGATCTTCGTCAGGCCCAGCATGTTGAGCGATAGGCCGAGGATGAGAATCGAGCCGACGCACTTCATCTCGAGGACGACCGCTTCTGTGAGATACGGCGCGAGGAACGACGCACCCAGCGCGATGGCACCCTGATAGAGGAAGATAGGGATAGCTGAAAGCGCGACGCCGATGCCGAGGGTCGAGGCGTAGACGACAGAAATGATGCCGTCGAGCAGCGCCTTGGCGTAGAGCGTCGAATGGTCGCCGGTCAGGCCGGAGTCGAGTGCGCCCATGATGGCCATTGCGCCCACGCAGAAGAGGAGCGAGGCGGTGACAAATCCATCGGAAAGCGAGGTTTTCGACCCTTTTCCGCCAAATTTTCGCTCGACCCAGTCGCCGAGCTGATGCATGTGTTCATCGAGCTGTAAAAGTTCGCCGAGGATCGCGCCGATCGAGATCGAAAGGATGGCGACGAGCGTGTTTTCGCCCGCGAGCATGCCGTCCACGCCGATGTAGAGCACGCAGAGCGCCGCGCCCTTTTCCATTGCGTCGCTGAAGCGCTCGGGGATAAACTTGCCGAGCAGAAGTCCGGCGATGCTGCCCGCGACGATCGCGGCGGAATTGACGATGGTACCGGTCAAAATCATTGGCTGCCGCCTTCTTTCTCTTTTTTGCATCCGGCGAGCGTCAGGATGACGTCGCCCGCCATCATCAGTCCCGCGCAGCCGGGGACCCAGACGAGGCTTGCCGGTACGCTGCGGCGGCCCGGCGGGGGCGCTTCCAGTGTCTCGGGCTTGGCGGGAAGCTCGGGGGAGTAGATCACGCGCAGGTGCTTGACGCCGCGGTCGCGCAGTTCCTTGCGCATCACGCGCGCAAGCGAGCAGTTGCGCGTTTTGGAGATGTCCGTGATACACAGCTGCGAGGCGTCGAGCTTGTTCCCCGTGCCCATGGCGGAGAGGATGGGAATGCCTCGAGCCTGCGCCGTCTGGATGAGGTCGAGCTTGCTCGACACCGTGTCGATCGCGTCGAGGATGTAGTCGTAGCGCGCGGTGAAGAAGTCCTCGCGGTGCGCGGCGTCGTAGCGCGCACAGATGAGGTGCAGTCTGACATCGGGGTTGATGTCGCGGCAGCGCGCGGCGAGCGCGTCGGTCTTATTTTGGCCGACGGTGGAGTGCAGTGCCTCGAGCTGACGGTTCAAATTTGTGGGGCTGACAGTGTCATCGTCGATGAGTGTCAGCTCGCCGACGCCTGAGCGTACCAGCGCCTCGACCGCGTAGCTGCCCACGCCGCCAAGGCCGAACACGGCCACATGGCTGCGGTGTAGCTGATTCATCGCGTCGCCGCCGAGCAGCATCTGCGTGCGTAAAAACTGATTGTCCATAGTGTCGCCTCAAAAGTCAGAATCAAAAAGAAATAAGCTGCCGGTCAGAAACCGGCAGCTTATTTTGTCGTAAGTAGGGAGATTTACCCGACGTACTTCATGCCGTCAAGCTGCTCGGTCTCAACGCCGTCGGTGATACCGGCGTACCACTCGTCGTAAGCGTCGTTCTTGAGATCAAGGTCAGCCTTGTAGTACCAGTAGGGCTGGGGATTGGTCTCGACGAAGTACATCACGTGATAGCCGTTGCTGGACTCGACGATGCCCGTGTCGCCGCTCTGGCGCGCGGGATCGAAGCACCAGTCCTCGAAAGAGGGGACCATCTCACCCTTGTAGATGTTGGAGTACAGGCCGCCGTTGCTGGCGCTGCCGGGGTCGGTGGAGTTGGCGACGGCCAGCGCGGCGAAGGCGTCCTCGGTCTTCTCGCCGTCGTTGTACTGCTGCAGGAGCTCGTTGGCCTTCTCCTCGCTGTCAACAAGGATATGACGCACGGAAACCGTGTGATAGTCGTTGCGGCTGCGGGAGTGGAAGAGCACAGCGTAATAACCCTTCTCGCCATAGGCGGCGACGGTGGTGTCGCCCTCCTGACGGGCATCGTCAAATGCCCAGGTCAGCATATCGGAGGTGCCGTTCGTCACGTTGGCAGCGTGGTCGTAAGTGCCCTCCATGTCCTCGCCGATAGCGTCGAACGCCTCGCCCTGCGCGTAGCGGGAGAGAGCGGTCTCGGCCTTCTGCTTGGCCTCATCAAGAAGCTCGGCCTTTTCTTCATCCGTCGCATCGCTGCCGGCGCCGGAGCTGAAGAGGATGTACTCGATGTCAACGCTCTGATAGCTCTTGGGGTCGGCGTCATAAGCGGCCTGCACCTCGTCGGAGGTGTAGGACAGGGAGTCAGAGTAGCTGTCGGAGTAAGCCTGCGCGAGCGCGATCATGCGGATGTTGCGCTCAAAGACCTTTTGGTTGACCAGCGGGCCGCACACGGCCTTGATGTACTGCGCGCGGGTGTAACCGGCGGAAGCTGCAGAAGCATCCAGATCGGCAAACGTATCCTGCACGGACTGCTCCACGGCCTCGCTGCCGTCAAAGCCCTCGGCCTCCGCCTTCTGCGCGAGCAGGGCGTAAGACTTGAGGCTCTCGAGCGCCTGATCGCGGAAATAATCGTACCAGGTGCCGCCATCGGTCACGGGGCAGTCCTGCTCCTTGAGCGATTTGCTGGTGTCCAAACCGTAAACGCTCAGGTAATAGGAGTTCTTGGAGACAAAGCTGTTGTAGATGGTATTGTAGAAGTAGCTCACATCAGCGGCCGTGTAGGTCTCGTTGCCGATGGTCACGGCGTCGGCGCTGCGTTCGATCACCTTGGAGTTGGCGACCGTGACGACGATACCGACGATCACGAAGATGACGGCGATGGCGATATACAGGGCATTGCTGCGGCGATCCTTCGCCTGCTCGTCCTTTTCGCGCTTTGTCCGGGGATCGACGTAACCGCCTGCCAGATTCTCCTGGCGGCTCTTCTTTTCTCTGGATGCACTCATTTGTTTGTTCAGTCCTCTCAATTATTGGGTTTTGCAGATTTGCAAAAGTGCTATTGAAAATGCCCAATCATTATAACGAATGGAACACAATAATGCAATGACAAAATTGTGAAGATTCTTCGTACCATTTTCCGCCCGCAGGCGGAAAACAATTAAAATCGTAATTCCTGACGACATGTGCGTCAGGAATTACTCTTTGCGCAAAGCGAGTGTCGAATTGTCTGCTTGTGCAGACAATGAGGCACAGAGCGGCGCGAATCTTTCTCAATGAAAGCGACGTAAGTCGGTTTCATTGAAGTTACTTCGTGCCGAAAATGCGGTCGCCCGCGTCGCCGAGGCCGGGGACGATGTAGCCGTGCTCGTTGAGATGATCATCGAGTGCGCCGGCGTAGATGTTGACGTCGGGGTACTTCTCCTGAACGGCCTTGATGCCTTCGGGAGCGGCGACGAGCACCATGAGCGTGATGTGCTTGCAGCCGCGCTTGACCATCTCGCCGATGGCTTCGCAGGCAGAGCCGCCGGTGGCGAGCATCGGGTCGACGATCATCACGTCGCGCTCGGCCACGTCCTTGGGCATCTTGCAGAAGTAGGGGTGGGGCTCGAGCGTCTCTTCATCGCGGTACATGCCGATGTGGCCCACACGGGCGGAGGGCACCATGCGCAGCACGCCGTCGACCAGGCCGAGACCGGCGCGCAGGATGGGGACGACAACGAACTTCTTGCCTGCGAGCGTGGGGGCGTCCATCTCGCAGATGGGGGTCTTGATGTGCTTGGTGGTCAGCGGGAGGTCGCGCGTGGCCTCGTAGGTGATGAGCATACCGATCTCGGACACGAGCTCGCGGAAATCCTTGACGCTGGTGTTTTCATCGCGCATGATGGTGAGCTTGTGGGCGACGAGGGGGTGGTTCATGATGTGTACTTTCTCGTTGAATTTGGCTTCCATTGCTTTGACCTCCGAAAAAATATATTTTAATGTGTTTTTGCTTACTGGTTCAATTTGGAGCTTCTCAGGCGCTCTGCCTGCGCGGGGCGCAGATAAACGGGGAGAAGCTCCTGCGCGCTCACGGCCTCGCCGCGCGCATAGGCGCGCTCGGCCGCAAGGCCGACGCCCACGGCGCTCTGATAAAGGAGCATACTGGGCGCGAGCGAGCACTTGACGCCGTGCTCTTCTAAATAACGATAGCACAGCACGCCGCCGTCGCCGAGGACGGTGATGGGCTGCTGCTTGCCTTGAAGCTGCGCGCAGAGCTCTTCGAGCGAGATCGCGCGGTCCGGCGTCAGGCGCGTGAGTTCGCCGCCCTTTGCCTCAAAAACGGCGTTATAGACCTGCGAGCGGCGCGCGTCCATCGCGCCGACGATAAGCCCGTCGATGTGCGCGGCATTCTGCGCCATGGCCTCGAGCGTCGAAACGCCGAGGCACGGCTTGTCTGCGGCCCAGGCAAGGCCCTTGACCGCCGCAATGCCGATGCGAAGGCCCGTGAACGAGCCCGGCCCCGCCGCGATGGCGATGGCATTGATATCATCGAGCGTCAGATCGGCGTTTTTGAGCATCGCATCCACCATCGGCAGAAGCGTCCGGCTGTGCGTCAGCCCCGTGCACTGATAGGCGGAGGCGAGCGGCGCGCCGTCTTCGACGACGGCGCAGGAAACGCTCTTCGCCGATGTTTCCAGAGCGAGAATTTTCATGCGAATCTGCCTCCTGTGACCGTGATGGTGCGCCAGTCTTCGTGCTCGTCTGTGCGCGCGATGTCGACAAAGATCGTGTCCTCCGGCAGCGCGTCGGAGACGCGCTCGCTCCACTCGACGGCACAGACGCCGCCGCGGGCGAGATAATCGTCCCAGCCGATGTCGAACAGCTCGTCCGACGAGCCGAGGCGGTACATATCAAAATGGAAGAGCGGCGTTCTGCCCTCGTACTCGTTGACGATGGTGAACGTCGGGCTTGTGACGCGTCCGCGGCAGCCAAGGCCGCGCGCAAGACCGCGCGTGAAGGCGGTCTTTCCCATGCCGAGCGAGCCCGTGAAGGCGAGCACATCGCCGCCGCGGAGCTCTTGGGCAAGCTCTTCGCCGATCGCCTCGGTCTCCTGCGTGCTGTGCGACAGAAATTGCATGGTTTCGCCTCCTTGACCCCATTTTCACCCATATTACCAAATAGTATAGCACAGCGCGCCGGCCTTTACAATTCCTTTTCTGCGGAAAGAGGGAGAAATGTGCGTTTACAGACGGGTAAAATTGTGCTAAAATACATCGAAAACTTTGTGCGAAGGGAGCGTGAGGCTGTGAACAGATTCCGCGATTTTTTAAGTGACGTGGTGCGGCAGTCGGATATGGTGCTGCTGTCGCTGTGCACCGTTTCCACGCTTTACGGCATGGTGCTCATCGCGAGCGCCACGCATTTCCGCAATACCTTTAAATATGTTGCCATTCAGGGATTTGGCTTGCTGCTGGGCGTGCTGCTCTACTTCCTGCTCTCCAGCATCGACGTGTCGGAGGTCGGAAAAAAATGGAAGTGGCTGCTGGCGTTCAACTTCGGCTTCATTCTGCTGCTGCGCACGCCCTTCGGTCTCACGCGAAACGGCAACCGCGCCTGGCTCGGCGTGAACGACATCGGCAAAAGGCTCGGCGTTGGCTTTTTGGAGAATTTCCCCATCACCGTTCAGCCCGCCGAGATCGTGAAGATCACGTTCATTATCCTCTTGGCGCGCCAGCTTGCGCTGCTGCAGGAGAAAAAGGACCTCACGCGCTTTTCCAATGTCATCCAGCCCACGGCGCACGCGGGGATCATGTTCCTCTTTTATTATGTGATCTCCAAGGATGCGGGCAGCGGCCTTGTGTATCTGTTCGTCTTTGTGTGCATGGCGTTTGCGGGCGGCTTTGCGCTGCGTTGGATCTTCCTCGGCCTTGGCGGCGCGGTGGGCGGATTCCTTGCTGCGTGGAATTTCAATCTCCTGCGCGGCGACTGGTACGACCGCATCAAGGTCATTCTCGACCACAGCTACCAGCCCGAGGGCAAGGGCTGGCAGCAGACGCGCGGAATGCTCGCTCTCGGCTCGGGCAAGCTGACGGGGCAGGGGCTGTTCCAAGGCACGCAGACACAATCATCCGCTAAGTGGAGCCTTCCCGAGCGGCAGACGGACTTCATCTTCTGCGTCTGCGGCGAGGAATTGGGTTTTATCGGGTGCCTTCTCATCATCGTGCTGCTGCTTGCCATCATCGTCCGCTGCCTCATTGTCGCGCGCGAAGCGCCGAGCCGCATGGAAAGCCTTGTGTGCGTCGGCATGGCGGGCATGCTCATCTTCCAGACCATTGCCAACATCGGCATGTGCTTGTTTCTTATGCCGGTCATCGGGCTGACGCTGCCGTTTTTCAGCTACGGCGGCTCGTCGATCGTGACGCTGTTCGCTGCGATGGGGGTTGTGTCGGGCATCAAGAAGCGGTCAAGGCCGGAGTGGCTCATCAACTGACGTTTCAAAAGCGGGGATTCTCTCAAAGAGAATCCCCGCTTTTGAGATTATCGGAGAGATGGCGAAGCCGTCTCTCCGATAAAATTGCACTCCGCTTCGTGCCTTGCCGCCCGCAGGGCGGCTGCGACACGCGCGGAGTGAGAAGAGTAAATTCCGACGCACATGTCGTCGGAATTTACGATTAAGATCATTTCGCGCCTGCGGGCGCGAAAGCCTGCGGCGCATTTAATCCCGTTCGATTTTTTCGCCGCTGATGGTGTCTTCGGCGGTACCGTAGGAGATCACACTGCGGCCGAATTTTTTGCGCAGGGCGTCCATTGCGGATTCGACGGCTTCCTGCTTTTCCTGCTGTGTGTCGTCCGTGCCGAGCAGGTCGAGCTGGCGGTAGGATTGCGTTTCTTCGGTCAGATGCAGTGCCGTGACGGAGAGGAGCCGGATAGGGTCGGGTGCTTTCCACAAGTCCTTTGCAAGGCGGAGCGCGGTATCGTTGATCTCGCGCATCAGGTGCGTGCTGTGGTCGAGCGTCGTCTGGCGCGAAAAGACCTGAAAGCGGCTGTTTTTGATGCCGACCTGTACGCCGCCGCAGTAGAGCCCGTAGCGCCGCAGGCGCATCGCCACACTGTCAGAAAGCAGCGAGATGCCGCTTTGCACCTCATCCCAGCGCGTCAGGTCGCGGCGGAACGTCGTCGAATTGCCAACGGATTTGATCGGCTCGCGGTCCGCCGCTCCGCGGACGGGGGAGTCGTCGAGGCCGTTGGCATAGCGGTAGAGCTGCGAGCCCATTTTGCCCATCAGGGTTTCGAGCATTTCCTCGCTGCATTTTGAGAGTTCGCCGATCGTGCGCACGCCGTAGCGGCCGAGCAGCTCCTGTGCGCTGCGGCCGACGAACAAAAGATCGCCGACGGGGAGGGGAAAGACGATGTCGCGCCAGTTGTCGCGTGCGATGACGGTCGTGGCGTCAGGCTTTTTATAGTCGCTGCCGAGCTTGGCAAACACCTTGTTGAATGACACGCCGACCGAGATCGTCAGTCCAAATTCGCGCTTGATGCGGCCTCGCAGCGTGTCGGCGAGCGCTCTGGCGTCCCCGCCGAAGAGGTGGAGGGAATTTGTCACATCCAGCCAGCTCTCGTCGATGCCGAACGGCTCGACTAAGTCAGTGTACTCGCCGTAGACGGCATTGATTTTTTTCGAGTATTCGGCGTAGAGGCGGTGGTGCGGCGGCAGCAGGATGAGGCCAGGACACTTCTGCTTGGCCCTCCAGATGGTCTCCGCCGTTTTGACGCCGCAGCGCTTTGCCGGTTCATTTTTTGCCAGGATGATGCCGTGGCGCTCCGTTGGATCACCGCAGACCGCGACGGGAAGCTGGCGCAAATCAGGATGGCTCAAAAGCTCGCAGGAGGCGTAAAAGCAGTTGCAGTCGCAGTGCAGAATGATGCGGTCCATCGCGTTCACCTCGTTTCACAAACAGTGTAGCATAAAATGCGAAATAGAACAAGCGTTTGAAAATAAAAAGTACCCGCCGGATGGCAGGCACTTTCTTGAATAGTTTTTGTCAATTTTCTCTCACGCTGTACAGCGCCGCGCCGATGGCGGTAGCAAACGTCGCGTTTTCGGGAATAATAAAATTGACATGGTAGAGCTGTTTGAACAGCTCGAACGTCTCCCTTGCCGGCGGCAGCATCGTCAGCGCGCCTGTGAGGACGACCGTGTCCGTGCCGCAGCACTTGCACGCGAGCACCGACATTGTGCCGATGGACTGGAGCACCAGGTTGACGATGCCAAGCATCTTGTCCGACGGTGTCGCGTCGTCGGCGACCTTGGCAAAGTTCGCTGCCGTGGCCTCGGGCGGCAGATCGCCCACCTGCTCGCGCGAGAGGTCGGCCATCGTCAGGTCGATGTGGCTGAGGTCGCCGTCCTGGCAGAGCTTGCGGATCAGCGCGTACTGGTGCACGCCTGTTGTGAGCGAGCTGAGGCCCGCGAGCGTGCCGCCGCCCACGCCGCTGCCGATGAGGTGACGGATCTCTCCGCCCTTGTTGGCCCAGAGAAACGACGTGCCCGTGCCCATACTGACGACGACCGCGTGCTCTTTGCCCGAGAGGGCAAGGCCGCCCACGCCGACAGAGGGGAATTCTTCGACCTTGATGGTCTTCACGCCGTAGATATCGCCCTCGACATACGAAGAGCCTACGCCCGTGAGCGCGATGTGGCGGATGTCGGAGAGCTGGAGATGATGTGTGGAAAGGAAATTGCCCATCGCGCCGTAGAGCGAGGTGAGCGGATCGTCAGCCTTGACGCGCAGCATGTCGATGACGGAAAGATCGGGGGCAAGACCGACGATCTTCGTGCTCGAACCGCCGATGTCAATGCCTAAAATAACACCCATTGTGATGCTCCGTTTCTTTAGAAAGTCCCTTTATCATAGGGGACGCGATGGATAAAGTCAAGTAAAAAGCGGAAAAAGGGCGGAAAGCCTTGCTTTATTTTGGTATGCAAGATATAATGCACCTATTACAAGGCGCGGCACAGTCCGCGCCGTGACACTATGAGGTGACTATGAAGACCGATCAGAAGCTCAATATGACCATGCTCTGCGACTTCTACGAGTTGACTATGGGCAATGGTTACTTGAAAGCAGGGTTCCAGGATCGCATTACCTATTTCGACGTTTATTTCCGCTCGGTGCCGGACGGAGGCGGGTACGCCATTGCCGCCGGCCTCGACCAGCTGATCGACTATATCGAGGATCTGCACTTTGACCAGCAGGACATCGACTACCTGCGCGGGAGAGGTATCTTCTGCGAGGAATTCCTCGACTATCTTGCAAGCTTCCACTTCAGCGGCGACATTTACGCCGTGCCCGAGGGCACGCCCGTCTTCCCGAAAGAGCCGATGGTCGTCGTGCGCGCGCCCGCGATCGAGGCGCAGCTGCTTGAAACGTTCGCGCTTTTGACCGTGAACCATCAGAGCTTGATCGCCACCAAGGCCAACCGCATCGTCCGCGCCGCCAAGGGCCACGCCGTGATGGAGTTCGGTTCCCGCCGCGCGCAGGGCTCCGCCGCCGCCATCGACGGCGCTCGTGCTGCCTATATTGCGGGCTGCTGCGGCACTGCCTGCACCATCTCCGACCAGCTCTACGGCACGCCCGCGCTCGGCACGATGGCCCATGCCTGGGTGCAGATGTTCGACACGGAGTATGACGCATTCGCGACCTACTGCAAATACTATCCGCAGAACGCCGTCCTGCTTGTCGACACCTATAATACCTTAAAGTCCGGCATTCCCAACGCCATCAAAGCGTTCAACGACGTCTTGAAGCCGCTTGGCATCAAAAAGTGCGGCATCCGCCTGGACAGCGGCGACATCGCCTATCTTTCCCGCAAGGCGCGCAAGATGCTCGACGAGGCGGGCTGGACGGAATGCACCATCACCGTTTCGAACTCGCTCGACGAGTACCTTATTCAGGATCTCTGGATGCAGGACGCGAAGATCGACGCCTTCGGCGTCGGCGAGCGTCTCATTACCGCCAAGAGCGAGCCGGTCTTCGGTTGCGTCTATAAGCTCGTCGCAGTGGAGGACAAGGACGGCAATATCGTCCCCAAGATCAAGATCAGCGAGAACGTCGGCAAGATCACGACACCGCACTTCAAGAAGCTCTACCGCTTCTATGGCCGTGACACCGGCAAGGCCATCGCCGACTATCTGACGGTCTACGACGAGACCGTGGACGACAGCCGGAATCTTGAGATCTTCGACCCCGACGCCACGTGGAAGCGTAAGGAAGTCTATCACTTCGAAGCGCGCGAGCTGCTCGTGCCCATCTACCAGAAAGGCAAGCTCGTCTACAAGCGTCCCGGCATCGAGGAGATCAAAAAATACTGCACCGAGCAGGTCGATACCCTCTGGGACGAGGTCAAGCGCTTCGATAACCCGCATAACTATTATGTGGACCTCTCGCAGAAGCTCTACGACATCAAGACCGAGCTTCTGAACGAGAAGAACGAGCGCTACGAGAAGAACTGAGGAAAATAAAAAATCAAAAACAGGGAACAGCCAACAGGAGGGGACTGAGACTGCGATGAAGGGATTCCAGATTCAGCAAAAGGGCGAGCGGCGCATTTCTGCGGCGCTGCGGATCATGCTGGTCGTCGTCCTGCTTGCGGTGCAGATCGGCTTTGTTGTCGCCATCTCCTACTTTATGCAGGAGTATCTGGCGCTGGCCTACGGCGTCGTACAGGTCGGCGCGCTGTTCCTTGCGGTGCATATCTACAATGAACCAGGTGAGCTTTCTTATAAGCTCATCTGGTTCATCCTGCTTTTGCTGGCCCCGCCGGTGGGTATGATTCTCTGGTTCCTCTGGGGCGGCGCGGCGCAGAAGCGCCATCTGCCGCAGAACACCAAGCGCTTTCCTGACGAGCCGGAGAGCGTGCGCATGCGCAGTGAGATCGCCGTCGACAAGCTCACGCGCCAGCTGCCCGCTTGGTCGCGCACGGCAAACTACCTCTGCCGCCGCGACTTCCAGCTCTATCAGAATACCTCTGTCACGTACCTGCCCGAGGGCACGATTTTGCTGCGTAATCTCATCGACCGCGCAGCCAAGGCTGAGCGCTTCATCTTCCTTGAATACTTCATTCTGGCTGAGGGAAAGCTCTGGGATGAGCTTGAAAAGATCCTCTGCGCCAAGGCGCGCGAGGGGGTTGAGGTCAAGATTATTTTCGACGACTTCGGCAACATCAAGCGCTTTTCCGGCGAGACGATCGACCGTCTGCGCGAGGTGGGCGTCGAGGTATTCATCTTCAACCCCGTGCACGAGTATGTGAACCGCCTGCACTTCAACTACCGCGACCACCGCAAGATCGCCTGCATCGACGGTGACGTCGCCTACACCGGCGGCGTGAACATCGCCGACGAGTACGCCAATCTCATCGAGCGCTTCGGCTACTGGAAGGACAGCGGCGTATGTCTTGAAGGTGAGGGCGCCTGGGGCCTGACGGCAAGCTTTATCCGCATGTGTGTGAACCTCGGCGGCGTGATGCACAACGAGCACGACTATTACCGCCCCCATACGCCGGTCAAAAGCGAGGGCTTCTGCCAGCCGTTTACCGACGGACCGCAGAACAACCCCGACAATCCGGCCGAGGATGTGTTCCTCCAGATGATCTCCGGCGCGCGGCGCTTCCTCTATATCACGACGCCGTACTTCATCCCCGATGAGAGCCTGATGCGTGCATTGTGCATCGCGGGCGACGGGGGCGTGGACGTGCGGCTGATGCTGCCGGGCAAGCCTGACCACTGGTACGCCGACTGCGTGGCGGAGTCGTACTTTGGCGAGCTCATCAAACACGGCGTAAAGGTATACCGCTATACCCCTGGCTTTCTGCACGGAAAAAGCATCATGGTCGACCGCGAAGCAGCCTTTGTTGGCTCGGCGAATATGGACTACCGCAGCTTTGAGCTCGACTATGAGTGCGGCGTGATGGTCTACAGCGCGCCGATGATCGAATCGCTGCTCGAGGACATGGATATGATTGTCGACCGCAGCCACCTCGTCACGGCGGAGGAGTGGGCCAAGCGCAGCGTCCTGCGCCGCGTGTTCGAGCCGCTGCTGCGTTTGTTTGCCATCTGGATGTGACGGGAAAGTGGGGAAGAGGCAGGAATTTTCCAAATTTTGATTTTTTAGGGCAACCTGTAAAATATATCGCAAGAAGAACCTAAACGGTTCGACTTGCGATATT
>OLOS01002093.1_pt1 | contig 14399 bp, 12 predicted proteins | sample 1672631 | NCBI WGS metagenome assembly OLOS01 (sample SAMEA3136707, study PRJEB25190) | human gut metagenome | biome: human gut; feature: human-associated habitat; material: faeces | place: Austria | collected 2013 | reverse complement strand
ATGCCGACGTCGCCGCGCGGCTGCTGCTCACCACGGACGTGGACGAGGCCGCCCGCCTCGCCGCCGAGCTCTGCCGCCTCAACCGCGAGAGGCAGGAGATAGAGCACGGCATATACGAGGAGGCGCGCGAGCTGCTGAGCGCCGAGCGCCCCACGGAGCCCATCGTCCTCGCCGCCGAGGGCTGGCACCAGGGCGTCATCGGCATCGCGGCCTCCAAGCTGGCGGAGGAGTTTTCCCTGCCGGCCATCATGATCTGCCTGGACGGCGAGAGCGGCAAGGGCTCCTGCCGCAGCTGCGGGGGCTTCAACCTCTTCGACGCGCTCTCCGCCTGCTCCCAGTGGCTGGAGGGCTTCGGCGGGCACGCGCTGGCCGCGGGCCTCTCGATAAAGCGCGAGCATGTGGACGACTTCCGCGCCGCGCTGGCGGAGTATTACCACAGCGTGCCGCCCGCGGAGGCGCCCAGCCTCGTCTGCGACCTGCGCGTGGACGACCCGGCGCTGCTCTCCATGGCCTGCGTGGAGTCGCTCGAGGAGCTCGAGCCCTACGGCAACGGCAACCCGCGCCCCACGCTCTGCATAGTGGACGCCCAGCTCGACAAGGTCACGCCCATAGGCGGCGGCCGCCATCTCAAGCTCCGGCTCGAGAAGGGCGGGGTGTTCTTCGACTGCGTCATGTTCTCGCGGCGCGAGGAGGAGCTCGGCGCGCGCGAGGGCGACAGGGTGGACGCGGCCTTCTACCCGCAGATAAACGAATACCACGGCCACCGCTCCGTGCAGCTGCTGATGACGGAGCTGAGGCAGACTGACACCATGCCGCTGTGCCTCGACATACTCGCGGACAGGCTGCCCGACCCCTGGGCTGGCTCCGACCTCTGCCCGGACAGGAGCGACTTTGTGAGCGTCTGGCGCTGGCTGGAGCGGCGCGGCGGCAGCGCGGGCGGCGAGGTGGCCGACATCGCCGGCTGGCGCCCTGGCGGGATGCACCCGGCGAAACTGCTGATTTGCCTGCGCGTCATGCGCGACCTCGGGCTTGTAAAAGCCGAGCGCAGCGGGAACAATATCCGCGTGCACATCTGCCCGAGGCAGGGCAAGGCCGACCTGGCCTCGCACCCGATCTTGATAAAACTCAGGGCATACAGAGAACGATTCCGCAGAGGGAGGTGAGCCCGTTGATGCCTGGAATGAAAAGCAATCCGAAATCCGAATACCGGGACGAGATAATAAGGGCCCAGTCCTCAACGCCGATAATGGACCCCGAGGAGTGCTGGAAGAGCCTCGAGGCCAAGATACTTGCCGGCAACATCACGATGGACATGGGCCGCGTGAGGGACGCATACGAGTACGCCGTGAAGCTCCACGAGGGTCAGAAGCGGCGCGACGGTTCGCCATACGTCACGCACTGCGTGGCCACGGCCGAGATAATCGCGGAGCAGGGCCTCGACGAGGACTCCATCGTCGCCGCGCTGCTGCACGACGTGATAGAGGACACGCCCGCCACCTATGACGACGTGAAGCGCCAGTTCGGCGCCACCGTGGCGGACATAGTCGAGGGCGTCACCAAGCTGACGCGCGTGCAGTACACGAGCCACGAGGAGGAGCAGGCCGAGAACCTGCGCAAGATGCTCATCGCCATGGCGAAGGACATCCGCGTCATCCTCATCAAGATAGCCGACCGGCTGCACAACATGCGCACCATGGACTATCAGAGCAAGGAAAAGCAGCTCATCAAGAGCGCGGAGACGATGGAGATCTACGCCCCCATCGCCCACCGGCTCGGCATGCAGAAGATAAAGTGGGAGCTGGAGGACCGCTCGCTCTACTACCTCGACCGCGAGGGCTACAAGGAGATAACCGAGGCCCTCTCCACGCGCATGGACACCCTGCGCGTGTTCATGGACAAGGTGGAAAAGCAGATACAAAAGCGCATGAACGACGAGGGCATAGACGCCACGGTCTACGGCCGCATCAAGCACATCTACAGCATCTACCGCAAGATGTTCGCCCAGCAGCTGGACATAAACGGCATCTTCGACCTGTGCGCCTTCCGCGTCATCGTGGACAGCATCCCGGACTGCTATAACGCGCTGGGCATGATACACGACATGTACAAGCCCGTGCCCGGCCGTTTCAAGGACTACGTCTCCACGCCCAAGCCCAACGGCTACCAGAGCGTGCACACCACGGTCATAGGCTCCGAGGGCATCCCCTTCGAGGTGCAGATACGCACCTGGGACATGCACCTCACCGCCGAATACGGCGTCGCCGCGCACTGGAAGTACAAGACCGGCGAGCAGGGCGTCAAGGAGGGCGACGAGGAGAAGTTCGCCTGGGTGCGACGCCTGCTGGAGGCCCAGCAGGAGACGGACGCCACGGAGTTCGTCCACGACCTGAAGATAGACATGTTCGCCGACGAGGTCTTCGTGTTCACGCCATCCGGCGACGTCATAAACCTCCCCGCGGGCGCGACGCCCATAGACTTCGCCTACGCAATACACTCCGGCGTCGGCAACAGCATGGTCGGCGCCTCGGTCAACGGGCGCATCGTCACCTTCGACCACGTGCTGCAAAACGGCGACATCGTCGAGGTCCGCACCTCCAAGAGCGCGCCGGGCCCGAGCCGCGACTGGCTGCAGCTCGCCAAGAGCTCCAGCGCGCGCACCAAGATAAAGCAGTGGTTCAAAAAGGAGAAGCGCGAGGAGAACATCCAGCGCGGCCGCGACATGTTCGAGACCGAGCTCAAGCGCAACGGCCTCACCATGGCCGACGTCCTGGACGAGGACGTCCTGCCGCACATCCTCCGTAAGCTCTCCGTGCCCTCCATGGACGAGCTCTACGCCGCGATAGGCTACGGCGGCCAGACCGCCGTGCGCAGCGTGAACCGCGTCAAGGACGAGCTCTCCCACATCAAGCGGCCCGAGAAGAAGACCGTGCTCGACAAGATAAACGAGCAGGCCGAAAAGCGCGTGTCCCGCCCGCAGAAGGCCGTGCACGGCATCCTTGTCGAGGGCCTGGACAACTGCCTCATCAAATTCTCCAAGTGCTGCACCCCCGTGCCGGGGGACGACATCGTGGGCTTCATAACCCGCGGCAACGGCGTCTCCATCCACCGGACGGACTGCCAGAACTACCTCAAGCAGCGCCTCGCCACCGGCGCGGACGGCCGCTGGATAGAGGTCAGCTGGGCGGAGAACACCACGGACCTCTATATAACCACCCTGCGCATAATGGCCAAGGAGCGCTCCGGCCTCATCATGGACATCGCGACGGTGCTCAACGCGCTCAACGCCAAGGTGCGCAGCCTCTCGGCGCGGGACGTCGGCAACGACCAGTCCACCGCCACCGTCACCGTCGAGGTCCGCGGCCTCGAGGAGCTCAAGGGCATAATAAACCGCATCGCCGCCATACGCGGCGTGATAGAAGTCAGGAGGGCAAGCTCATGAGGGCAGTCGTTACAAGGGTGACCTCCGCCTCCGTGGAGATCGGCGGCGAGGTCAGAGGCAGCATAGACAAGGGCTTTCTCGTGCTGCTCGGCGTGAACGTGAACGACACGGAGGCCGAGGCGAAGAAGGTCGCCGACAAGATCTGCGGCCTGCGCGTCTTCGAGGACGAGAACGGCAAGATGAACGTAAACCCCAAGGACGCGGGCGCGGAGCTGCTGATAATCAGCCAGTTCACGCTCTACGCGGACGCAAAGAGCCGCCGTCCCGGCTTCACGCGGGCGGCGAGACCGGAAACGGCGGTGCCGCTCTACGAGCTGGTCATCTCCGAGTGCCGCAGCCGCGGCTTTAAGGTAGAGACGGGCGAGTTCGGCGCGGAGATGCAGGTGGCCTCCGTGAACGACGGGCCCGTGACTATAATCCTTGATACGGAGGAACTGTAATGCTTATAAAGACCCTGCCGGTAGGCCAGCTGGAGACCAACTGCTACGTCGTCACCGACGAGAACGCGCTCGTGTGCGCCGTCATCGACCCCGGCGACGAGTCCAACACCATCCTCGACTACATCGAGGACAACAAGCTCAGCTGCAAGGCCATACTGATAACCCACGCGCACTTCGACCACGTCAGCGCGGTGAACGCCATGCTCGAGGCCACGGGCGCGGAGCTCTACATGTGCGAGAAGGACCTGGAGCTGGCCAAGACCGGCGCTTCCGGCCGCTTCACGCCGCCGGAGAACACCCACTTCTACAAGGACGGCGACGAGGTCAAGGTCGCGGGCCTGACCTTCAAGGTCATGGAGACCCCGGGCCACACGCCCGGCGGCGTGACGCTCATCTGCGGCGACGCGCTCTTCACGGGAGACACGCTCTTCCGCGGCTCCTGCGGGCGGACGGACCTGCCCGGTGGCGACATGCGCGCCGAGCTGCGCTCCCTCAAGCGCATAGCCTCGCTCGAGGGCGACTACGAGGTCTATCCCGGCCACGCGGAGAGCTCCATGCTCTCCATCGAGCGCGAGCACAACCCCTATGTGCGCCACGCGCTCGAGAAAATGTGAGCCATGCCCAACGCCATCGACTACATCGACTGGAGGGGGGACATCCCCTTTTCCTTCTCGCCCTTCAACGAGGTGGATAACCTCCTCATGTGCAAGCTCGTCTCCCTGGACTTCACGGGCATAGTCCCCTCCGAGGGCGAGCGGAGCATACAGGAGGCCGCTCAGGGCTACTTTGACAAGTTCGGCGAGGAGGACGTGCGCCGGGGCGTGCTGCTGGCCCCCGGCGCCGTCACCATGCTCAAAAAGATGCTCAAGGCCCCGAGATTCCAGGAGCTGCGGCTGCGCGACTACGTCTATCACGTGGACCCCGCGGCGGAAAAGCAGTTTTCCGCCATGACCATAGTCCTCCCGGACGAGACGCGCTTCATCGCCTTCCGCGGCACGGATGACAACATCGTCGCCTGGAAGGAGGACTTCAACATGGGCAGCCTCGACGCCGTGCCCGCGCAGACGGACGCGGCGAGCTATCTCATGCGCGCGGCCTGGCGCTTCGACGGCAAAATGCGCGTCGGCGGCCACTCCAAGGGCGGCAACCTCGCCGTCTACGCCGCCGTGCACAACCCGGAGGAGCTGCAGGAGCGGATAATCGAGGTCTACAACAACGACGGCCCCGGCTTCCGCGAGTCCGTGCGCGACCTGCCCGAGTATCAGCGCATCGCCGCGAGGATACACACGCTGGTGCCGCAGTACTCGCTCGTCGGCGTGCTGCTCAGCCACGACGGGGACTTTGAGATAGTCGAGAGCAACGAGACGGGCATATCCGCGCACAACGGCTACACCTGGGAGGTGCTGGGCACGCGCTTTGTCCGCTGCGAGGACTTCTCCTTCCGCACGCGCGTCTTCAACGACGCGGTCCACGGCTGGGCGGACGGGCTCGACCTGCAGCAGCGCCAGGAGCTGACGGACGCCGTATTCGGCGCGCTGGAGGCCACCGGCGCCAAGACGCTGACCGACCTCACGGACCAGAAGGTGCGCAAGGCGCTGACCGCCGCCCGCGACCTCTTCAGCGACGAGGAGCAGCGCGAGCTCTTTATGGATTCCATGGAGCTGCTCTTCAAGGAATACGCCGCCTCGGCAAAGCGCGCCCTGCCGCTCGGCAAGCTGCGCCGCAGAAAGAAGGCGGGCGATTGAGACCCGAGCTCGCCGGCGCGCTTATAAGGCGCGCAAGACTTGAGAAGAATTGGAGCCAGGAGGGACTGTGCCGCGGCATATGCTCCGTCTCCTGGCTCTCAAAAATAGAGGCCGGGCGCGAGGGGGCGGACCCCGAACTCGTCGCGGCGCTCTTTACGCGGCTCGGCATGGACATGTCGGAGCGCCCCGGGGCCGCCGGACTCATCGACCGCTGCTACGAGGCGGCCTTCTCCCTCGACTACGAGGGCTGGGACGCCCTGAATGCGGAGCTCGCCTCCGCGCGGCTCGAAAACGGGCCTTACTGCGTGGACGCGGAGCTGCTTGGACGGCTCTTCTCCGGCGAACGCGCCGTGCCGGACTGGCTGCGGGCCATGGAGGGGGAGCTCGAGCCGAGACAGCGCTCGCTGCTCTACTGGCTCTCGGGCGACTTCGAGGCGCTCTGCCGCTTTGACGGCGCGGCCTATTCCTTCTACCTCTGCGGCTACGAGGCCTACTGTTTGGGGAAAAACACCCTGGCCCTGGAGCTGCTGGAGCGCGCCTGCCGCCTGGCATCGGACGAGGGGCGGCTGCGCATCCTCATGAACGCGCGGCTGACCATAGGCAACTGTTACAGCAACTCCATGCAGTACGAGGACATGCTCCGGCACTACGCGGCGGCGGAGCGCATGGCCCGGACGCTGGGGGACGCCGACACGGTGCGCAGCATAGAGTATAACCGCGCGGCCACGGCGCTGGAGCTGGGCCGGGCGCAGGAGGCCTACGACGCGCTGACAAGGCTCGGCGCGGAGAGCGCGATGGAGCTGCACAAGCTGGCCGTGGCCTGCGAGCTGCTGGGCAAACGGGAAGAGGCCCTTGCGGCCCTCGAGCGCGCGGAGGACCCCACGACCCCCTCGCCGGAGCCCGCGCGCGAGCTCGCGCCGCGCATCTGCGGCCTGGTGAGATACCGGCTGGAGCACCCGGACTACCTGGAGCGACCCGAATACGGCGCGGAGCTCATGGAGCTCTTCGAGACGATGCGGCGCGAGCTGCCCATAGGCTACGCGAGCTTCCACCTCCCGCGCGTGCTCGAGTGGCTCCGGGCGCGGCGGATGTACCGCCAGGCATACGAGCTGCTGCTCGATTTTCCCGGATACCGCGCTTTAAACAAAACTTAAACGGCTGTTTTGGACTTGATTTTCCCAAAACAGCCGTCTTTTCTTTTCTTAAGCCCCGGCCGACAATATTGGTCGAGGTGATGAACTTGAAACCGAAGCTCTGGACGCGGGACTTCACGCTGCTCATATCCGCCACCGTGCTGGGCGCGGCGGGGGGCATCGCGGGCTCCTTTGCGCTCTCCTTCCTCGTGTACGAGGAGACGGGCAGCACGCTGGCCGCGGCGCTGCTCATAGCCATAAACGTCATCCCCGGCTTCATCGTGCCGGTCGTGGCCGCGCCCTTCATGGACCGCCTGCCGCGCAAGCCCTTCCTCGTCGGCGGGGACGCGGTCGACGGCGCGCTCTATGCAGCGGCGGGGCTATATCTGCTGGGGCACGACTTCACCTACGTCGGCTATCTCTTCTTCTCCCTGCTGCTCTCGAGCCTCTCGGCCTTCGACTCCCTGGCCTACCAGAGCATCTTCCCGAAGCTCATACCGGAGGGCGCGGAGGAGCGGGGCTACACCGTCTCGTCCATGGTCTATCCCGTCATGCAGGTGGTCATGGCCCCGGCCGCGGCCTGGCTCATGGAGGCCGTCGGCGTGGCGGCCATACTCATAGGCCAGGGGGCGCTCTCCCTGCTCGCCGCCGCCATCGAGAGCCGGATAAGCGTCAGGGAGGAGCGGCGGCTGGACGCCGAGGGCTTCTCCCTCCGCCGCTGGCTGGGCGATCTGAGGGACGCCGCGGCGTATTTGAAAAAGGAGCGCGGCCCCGGCGCTCTATTCGCTCTTTTCCGTAGCCGAGTTCGCGGGCCGCAGCATAGGCGGCGCGGTGCGCTACAAGCGGGAGATACCGCGCGGGAAGCGCTGGAGATTCGCCTTTCTAGTCTACAACGCCTACGAGCTCCTGGACGCGGTGCTGCTCTGGCTGCCCTACCCGCTCATGCTCTTGAACCGGGCCGCGGCGGGCTATCTCGGCATAGGCAGCGCGACGATGCGCCTCGCCGCCGTGCAGAGCTATATCCCCGACGAGATGAGGGCGAGGATAAACGCCTTTGAGAGCATGCTGTATTACATCGGCATGGGCGCGTTCAGCCTCATAGTCGGCGCGCTGGGCGAGGTGATGAGCCCGCGCACGGCGGTCAGCGTCTCGGCGCTCTTCGCGCTCACGGTCTGCTGGCTCACCATCTTCCGCCGCAGGCGGGAGGTCGGCGCGGTGTACGACGCTCAGCCCGCGACCGCCGCCTGAAGCACGGCGTTCGCCACCGGGCCCGCATTGGCGAGGCCGCCGCCCGCGTGCTCGAGGATTACAACGAAGGCGTAGGGGTGCTCCGGGTCGTTCAAAAAGCCCGTCATCCAGGCGTGGCTGGTGCCGTCGCCCACCTCGGCGGTGCCGGTCTTGGCCGAGACGTTGAGGCCCGGGAAGACCCAGCTGCCGTAGGCGTTCTGGACGTTGTAGTTCATCATCTCGGATATCTTCTGCGCCGTGCTCGCCGAGAGCAGCTCCGTCTCCTTGTCGAGCTTGCCGCGGCCCAGGAGCGTCGGCTCATACACCGAGCCGCCGTTGGCTATGGCGGCGACGTAGCGCACCATGGCGTAGGGGCAGACGAGGTCCTCATACTGGCCCACGCCGGACCAGGCGAGGCCCACGGAGCCCTCCTCGCCCTTTGTGAAGCTGCCGGGCAGGACGTCCATGCCGTCGAGCGTGAGCGGGGCGGTGATGCCGAGCTTTTCGGCGTATTCGGCCATGATGTCCGGCCCGAGCTCAAGGGCCAGCGTGCCGAAGGCGCAGTTGCAGGAGTTGGCGAGCGCCTGCTCTATGGTCTGGGAGCCGTGGTTGCCCGTGCAGGTGAGCTGGGCCCCGTCGACTATCATGCTGCCCTCGCACCAGAGGCTGCGCTCAAAGAGGTCGGGTATGTTGTCGATGGCCGCGGCGAGGGTCACGAGCTTGAACACCGAGCCGGGCGTGAAGCTCGAGCTCAGGCACTTGTTGAGATAGGTGCCCTCCGCGGGAGTGGAGGTCGGGTTCGCCGGGTCGTCCCCGGGCGAGGAGACCATGCAGAGTATCTCGCCCGTCGTGTAGTCCATGAGCATGACGGCCCCGTTGCGCCCCGCGAGGGCGGAGTAGGCCGCAACATTGAGCGCGGAGTCCACTGTGAGCGAGATGGTCTGGCCGCTGGTCGCGCCCTCTATGAAGCTGTATCCGGCCAGCTTGTCGCGGAACTGCCGGAGCGCACCGGTGCGGATGTTGCCGGCGGTGTCGCCGATCAGGTGGTAGCAGGCCACGCGCGTGGACCAGTCCTCGGCAAAGGAGAAGCCGCTGTCGTCCGAGGTGTAGAGCACGACGCCGTTCCGGTCGAGGATGGTGCCGCCGGGGGTGCCGCCGTTGAAGTACGAGGCCCAGGCCCCGCCGTCGTCCGCGAGGCGGACGAGATATACCGCGAGGCCCACGACCAGCAGTGCCGCTATGAGAAGGGCCGACGCCGCGCGGCGCTTTACTTTTTTCATGCCTTGGCCTCCTCGCCGTCGTAATCCTCGTAGTCGTCATAGTCCTCGTCCTCTTCGCGCCGCCGCGGGGCCTTGTCGCGGCTGACGACAAAGCTGGCGTCCCGCCGCGTGTCCGTGGCCTTGACGAAGGCCAGCAGCATCCAGCAGGAGATGAGCGAGGTGCCGCCCTTGGAGACGAAGGGGAAGGTGACGCCCGTGAAGGGCAGAATGTCCAGGGAGCCGAAGACGTTGAGGCCCATCTGGACCATGAGCAGGCTGACCGCCGCGCAGCCGGCGATGACGTAGAAGGTGCTGCGCCCCTGCGCCGCGTTGCGCACGGCGAAGAGTGCCAGCGCGATGACCGCGAACATGGCGAGCACGGCGATTATGAGGCCCAGCTCCTCACTGACCACGCCGAAGACCATGTCGGTCTCGGCGGCGAAGATGTCCTTGAGCCAGCCGCTGCCCGCGCCCTTGCCGAAGAGCCCGCCGGAGGCGGCGGCGCTCAGGGCGTGCGTCTGCTGATAGCCCTTGTCCCAGACGTCCTCCCAGACGTGGCCCCAGGCCGAGAAGCGGTCGGCGATGTAGGGCTTCACGGATATCACCAGGAAGCCCGCCATGGCCGCGCCGGAGACCGCGAGGAACACGGTGGCGAAGCTGCCCGAGCGCATGAAGGAGATGACAAGGAAGGTCGCAAAGAAGATGACCGCCGTGCCGAAGTCGCCGATGAGCGCCAGGGCTATGACGCAGATGGCGGAAAAGACGATGAACACAAAGAGGTTCCGCCGCGCGAAGAGCCTGTCGAGCGTCGCCGCGCCGGTGTAGATGTAGAGCACCTTGACGAGCTCGGAGGGCTGGAAGCTGACGCCCGCGATGCTCAGCCAGTTCTTGGCGCCGAACACGGCCTCGCTGAACACGACGTTCACGGCCAGCAGCCCCAGTGCCGCCGCCGCGGCGATAAAGCGCGAGGACTTGACGCGCTCGAGGCTCCGAAGCCAGGCGCCGAGGAAGAAGTAGAGCGCGACGCCGAGGATGATGAAGATGGTCTGGCGGAACATGTCCTCCGGCGTGGCCGCGGCGCAGACCGCCGTGCCCAGCGTCGTGAGGAAAAAGGCCAGCGTCTCCGGCTCAAAGCCCGTGCGCCGCACGCTGCGCGTCACGAGGTAGCAGAACCACTCCGTCACCATGAGCGCGAAGAAGGCGAGGCAGATGGGAAAGAGGTATTCCTGCGCCGCCGTGATGGTGAACTCCAGCGTCAGAAAGGCCTGAAAGAGCGAGAGTATGAGCAGCGTCACACCGGGGCCGACAAAGCGCCCGGGCGCCGTCCGCCGCCGCTCAAGCGCCGCGCGCTCGGCCGCGTCTATCTCGCGGAAGGTCATTACCGCGTCGCCGAACTCGACGGTGTCCCCGTCCTCCACGGGCTCGAGTATGTCTATCTCGTCTCCGTTTATATAGGTGCCCTCGCGGGAGCGGAGGTCGGAGAGCGTCCAGTCCCCGTCGCCGTCGCGCTGCAGGGAGGCGTGCAGCTTTGAGACGCTGGGCATGTCGATGACGATGTCGGAGGAGGGCGAGCGGCCTATTATGCTCTCCCAGTGGGAGACGGGCAGGGCCGCGCCGTCCTCGTCGAGCAGCCAGGCCCAGGTCTCGGGCTCGTACTTTTCGCGGAGCATGGAGCGTATGCAGCGAAGAAGTATCCACAGCGCGAGGATGGGCAGCAGATACTTCGTGCCTGTCATTATATATGCGGTGAGGTCAGGGATATCGGGCAAGATGCCACCCCCTTAAAGAGTGTAGACCGGGGCAATTATATCATTTTGCCGCCCTGTTGACAACGGGGGGCGGGTACTCTAAAATAGCGGTATGTGGCGTAAGACGAAGTTTTGGATAGTTTTGTTCTCTGCGCTCTTTGTTCTGGGCGGCGGAGCTTTTCTGCTGCTCCGCGGCGCGGACACGGGCGCGCGCACGGCGCGCATCTCGCTCGACGGGGAGGTCTATGAGGAGATAGACCTCAACGCCGTGGCCATGCCCTACGACATACGCATAGAGACGGAGCTCGGCTACAACATCGTGCACGTGGAGCACGGGGCCATCTCGGTGAGCGAGGCGGACTGCCCGGACCAGGTCTGCGTGCACCAGGGCAGGATAACCGGCTCCATGGTGCCCATCGCCTGCCTGCCGCACCGGCTGGTCATAGAGATAGTGGAGGCTGAGCCATGACGAAGACAAAAAAGCTGGCCCTGCTCGCGGCGCTGACTGCGGTCGCGCTGACGATTTTCGTCGCGGAGGCGCAGATACCGCCCGTCGTGCCCGTGCCCGGCGTGAAGCTGGGCCTCGCAAATATCGTGACGCTGGTCACCATGGCCCTGCTCGGCCGCAGGGAGGCCGGGGCGGTGCTCGTCGTGAGGCTCATCCTCGGCAGCGCGTTTGCGGGCGGCTTTTCCGGGCTCATGTTCTCCGCGGCGGGCGGCGCGGCGGCGTACATAGTCATGTGCCTGCTCATCAAGGTCTTTCCCGAGAAGCTGATGTGGGTGGTCAGCGTCCTCGCGGCGCTGGCGCACAACGCGGGCCAGCTCGCCGTGGCGGTATGGGTGTCCGGCTCGGCGTCCATGCTCTATTACGGCACCGTGCTCGCCGCGGCCGGCGTCATCACCGGCGTGTTCACCGGCTTCGGCGCCATGTACCTGACCAGGGCGGCCAAAAAGCTCGTCAAATGAACTTTCTGCATGGAAGTGTTTACAATTTGGTCTTGAAAGCCGGGGGCCTTTGCGTTATAATGCTAAGGCTATACGCCTAAAGGGCGAAAGATGGTATTTTTTAATTGTAAAGGATGAAGCACCAATGAGCGCATCGCAGGACAAGAAGAGACGTCAGACCGAGCGCATGGAGGGCACCGACAAGCGCACCCTCGCAGAGCGCGAGGCCGCCCAGAAGGCCAAAAAGGAGCGCACACGCTGGGGCATCGTCGGCGCGATAATCGTCGTCTTCGCCGTGGTCGTCATACTGCTGAACACCAACCTGTTCTACAGCGGCACTACCGCGATTACCATAGGCGACTACAAATACACGAATGCCGACTTCCAGTACTACTACTCCAACGCCTATGCCAACTTCATGAACAGCTACGGCAGCTACTTCAGCATGTTCGACACGACTCAGGACCTGGACGACCAGGCCTTTGACCCGACGTACATCACCATGTTCGGCGGCACCGTGCCCGAGGGCCTTGCCGAGGACGCCAGCTGGCAGGACTACTTCGAGGCCGTCGCAATCGAGAACATGGTCGAGGTCACCGCGCTTTACGACAGCGCCGTGAAGGAGGGCTACACCCTCTCCGAGAAGGACGCCGCCTCCGTTGAAGAGGCCGTCGCCAGCTTCGACACCGCCGCCAGCAGCTACGGCCTGCGCGACGGCGCGGCCTTTGTCTCCTTCTACTACGGCAAGGGCAACACCATAGACTCCGTGCGCTCGCTCATGGAGCGCGGCTACATCGCCTCCGCCTATGCGCAGGACAAGTACAACTCCTTCGAGTACACCTCCGATGAGCTCAACGCCTATTACGACGAGCACAAGGACGAGCTCGACGCCTTCAGCTTCGACTATTACCTCGTCGCCGCCGACAAGGAGGAGGTCACCGAGACCGTGACCGACGAAGAGACCGGCGAGGAGACCGAGCAGACCAGCGAGAAGGTCACCGACGCGACCATGGCCGCCGCCAAGGAGGACGCGGACAAGCTGCTCACCGCCGCCCAGAGCGGCGCCGATGAGGCCGCCCTGAGCTTCTCCGAGGCCGTCACCGAGGTCTTCGGCGCCGACGCCAGCGCCACCGAGTACACCAACACCCTCGGCGTCAACTGTCTGACCTACCTGCCTGACGCCGTCTCCAACTGGCTGACCGACGCCTCCCGCAGTGCGGGCGACATGGCCGTGCTCGAGGTCGAGGACAGCGGCTATTACGTCGTCTGCTTCAACGGCCGCAGCGACAACACCGACTACAACGCCGTGAACTTCCGCCACATCCTCATCAACGCCACCGATGAGAACGAGGACGGCGAGTTCAGCGCCGAGGAGCTCACCGTCGCCGAGGACAAGATCAACGAGATCTACGACGAGTGGGTGAACGGCGACGCCACCGAGGAGAGCTTTGCCGCTCTGGCCAACGCCAACAGCGAGGACTCCGGCTCCAACACCAACGGCGGCCTCTATGAGCACGTCGGCAAGAACAGCATGGTCGACGTCGTCAACGACTTCATCTTCGACCCCAACACCCAGCCGGGCGACACCACCATCGTCCTCAACGAGGGCAGCTACACCGGCTATCACCTCATCTACTTCGTCGGCCCCGACGAGATGAGCTACCACGACTGCCTGGCCGACTACGGCACCGGCTCCGTCGAGGGCCTGCGTCAGCCGGACTACACCGCCTGGCACGACGAGCTCGTTGGCAGCTACTCCGCGAGCGTGAACAGCTTCATCAACTGGTTTGCCAAGGTGTAAGGGAAACAAAAATCTGCATGGGCGGCCTTCGGGCCGCCCATTTTGAGTATTGGAGGCGAGAACGTGAGAGAGAGGACCAAACGCACCGAGATGCTGCTTGGCGCGGAGGCGATGGAGAGACTTCGTGCGGCGCACGTCGTAGTGTTCGGCCTCGGCGGCGTGGGCTCCTGGTGCGCGGAGGCGCTGGCCCGCTCCGGCGTGGGCAGGCTCACGCTGGTGGACGAGGACTCGGTCGCGGAGTCCAACCTGAACCGCCAGGTCTGCGCCCTCGGCTCCACGATAGGCCGCCCGAAGGCCGAGGTCATGGCCGAGCGGCTGCGCGACATCGCGCCGGACGCGGAGCTCATCCCCGTCACCGCGCGCTACGAAGCCGCGAGCCGGGGCCGCTTTTTCCCCGGCGATTACGCCTATGTCGCGGACTGCATCGACCTCGTCTCCTGCAAGCTGGACCTCATAGAGGCCGCGCTGGAGGGCGGGACGCCCATCATCTCGGCCCTCGGCACGGGCAACAAGCTGGACGCGTCCCGGCTGGAGGTCTGCGACATAGCGGAGACGCGCGGCTGCCCGCTGGCCCGGGTCATGCGCCGGGAGCTGCGCCGCCGCGGCGTGGAGCACCTCCGGGTCGTGTACAGCCCGGAGGAGGCCCTGGAGCCCTCCCAGCC
>OLOS01002080.1_pt1 | contig 14447 bp, 13 predicted proteins | sample 1672631 | NCBI WGS metagenome assembly OLOS01 (sample SAMEA3136707, study PRJEB25190) | human gut metagenome | biome: human gut; feature: human-associated habitat; material: faeces | place: Austria | collected 2013 | reverse complement strand
GCGAACGCCGGCTTCGTGCACAGGCTGGGAGCGAACACGGACGCCAGAGCAGCGCCCATAGCAAGATCACCCACCAGGTACAGCGGCCACGTGACGACGTTCGTCCATGCCTCCACACCGTAGCCGGTGAAGTACGCCGTGATCACGACGATGGTGACAAGATACATGCTCAGAAGCGAGCGCGTGCGCAGAAGGCTCGGCAGCTTCCCCAGCGTGAAGGGTTTTCCCGCGTCGAGCTTGGGGAACACGAACGCAAGGCATGCGACGATGGCAAACGACACGATCCCGACGGTGAGAAACGTCGCGCGCCACCCGATAGCGAGGCCGAGCATGCGCCCGCACGGCAGGCCGAAAATCATGGCGACCGACGTTCCCATGCCTACCATGGAAAGCGCGAGCGAGGCTTTCGAGGAGGGGGCCACACGCACCGCGAGCGGAGTGATGATCGACCAGAACACCGCATGAGCTGCAGCAACTCCGATGCGCGCCGCCATAAGCATCCAGAAGTTGACCGATGCCGCCGAAAGCAGCTGGCAGATGCCGAACAGGACGATCACGCCGAGGAGCAGCCGCTTCGGCGGCACCTTCGTCACGCAGAGCATAAGAGGCAGCGACAGAATCATGACCGCCCATGCGTACACGGAGATGAGCATGCCCGCCGCCGACTCGGTCATGTTGAAATCCGCGGCAATGTCGGTGAGCAGGCCGATGGGCATGAACTCCGACGTGTTGAACACGAAGGTCGAAAGCGTCATCCCCACAAGCGGAACCCAAAACCTCATCGACACGAGCACCCACTTCCTTTCCGAGGGCGTCCCAAAAACGTCCATCTTCACCAAGCCGACACAGCTTACTCCATCCACCGAACAGGTCTGCATATTTTTCTTGTGGCGGCGCGAGCAGCGTTATTATCGTGCGGCACTTTTCCTAGAAGCACATCACTTACACGGAGGCACAACTGGTATGGACGGCGAATTTCTCAGCATTCTCGGCACGATGGTCATCTTGTTCTTCGATATATCGATTGGGTATATCGCAAAGAAAGCCCATGTCATGGACAAGACCATCGACAAAGGCCTGTCAAAACTCATCTTGAATACGGCGCTGCCGGCGATGATTCTGGGCTCGGTGCTCACCGCCGATTCGCTTCCCGAATCGACCGAGATTCTCATCACCATGGGGCTGTCGATCGTAAGCTTCGCCATCATGACCGCGCTCGCGTTCCTCGTCACGAAGCTCCTCGGCGTCCGCGACGGGCACAGGGGAGTATTCCGCTTTATGCTCACGTTCGGCAACGTCGGCTTCATCGGGTTCCCCGTGCTCTCGGCCATCTTCGGGCCCTCGACACTGATTTACGGCTCGATCTTCAACCTGCCGTTCAACTTCCTCGTGTTCACGATGGGCGTCTGGTTCATCGCGCAGGACTCCGGCCGCGGCGCAAAGGTGAAGATGGGGCTTAAGACCTTCCTCACCCCGGCGAACATCGCCTGCGCGATCGCTATCGTCCTCACGCTTTTGAACGTGCACAGCGTGCCCATCATCGGCGACGCCGCCGAGACGCTCGGTTCCTTCACCACGCCGGGCGCGCTTCTGATCATCGGCTCGTCGCTTATGACATTTTCAACGACTCCGAACGAGCTGACAGATGGAATCGAAGAGTTACTTGGACCACTGAACAAGATCCATGTTCCGGTACATGAGATTGCGATGATTATGTGGATCGCGTCCCTCGCGCGCCTCATCATCTCGCCGCTCATCGTCTGGGCGCTCTTCCGTCTCGTGCCGGTCGACCCGATGCTCATCGACATCATGGTGGTGCTGTGCGCGATGCCGGTCGCCACGAACGGCACGATGCTGTGCTACCAATACGGCGGCGACTCGCGCACCATGGCGCAGGGCACCTTCGTCACCACCGTGTTGTCGATTATCACGATTCCGATTCTCGTCATGGTCATCGGATAGAAAGAGAAGCGCGGGAAGACGAGACAGCGCGAGACATTCGGACACGGGGCATTCGGGTGTGGGAAGGCGAGGCCGTTCCTCCCCCGCTTTCGGGTGCAGGGCATATCCCGTGCTCAAACAGTCCTCGCTTCGCTGCGGAACTGCGCGCGGGACACGCCCTGCGCCCGAAAGCGACTCGCAACCCCCCGAGCTAACGCTACCGCGACACGAGGTAGACGCGGTCCTTCGGAATGCGAATCCACAGCTCCTCACCCTCGTTGGGAAGGCTCGCCTCATCGGCCCGCAGCTTATCCACGCGCCAGAACATGTGCTGGTGCAGGTACTTCATCTCGTCCTCGTTGCGATCGAGGATTTCCCGCTCATCGCGGCAAGCGTCCACGAAACCCAGAAGCGCCGTGCGCTCGAAGCGCGAGTCGCTCACGCGATCGACGCGCGCGCGGTAGACGTTCTCGCCAGGGCCGTCGACTTGCTCGAGATAGAAGGCGCGCACCCCCAGACACTTGACTTCCCGGGACACCTCGCGGGAAGTCTCCACGGTGATGCCCCAACGCGGCAGGCGCACGTGATGGGCGTCCACGTATTCCGCCCGCGTCGCGTTTTTGCACCCCGAAAGCTTAATACCCGCCTGGCTCTGCGGGTTGTTCACCAAGTCGTCGCCCGTACCGATCTCCATGACGTGGCCATCCTCCACCACGGCGATGCGGTCGCAGAAGCGAAGCGCCTCGTCGATGTCGTGGCTCACGTACAAGATAGTGCCGTCGAACGCATCGAACAGGCTGACGAGGTTCTGCTCGAGCACGCTCTTCAGGTGCGCGTCGAGCGCGGAGAACGGCTCGTCGAGCATGAGGATCCCCGGACGCGCCGCAAGCATGCGCGCCAGAGCGACACGCTGCTGCTGACCGCCGGAGAGCTGCGCCGGATAGCGCTTGTCGAAGCCCTCGAGCCCGAAGCGCTTGAGCTCACACGCCACGGCGGCATCGCGGTCGGCCGCGCTCACGTCCTTACCGATGCCCGCCGCCACGTTCTGCGCGACGGTCAGGTTCGGAAACAGCATGTAATTTTGGAAGAGAAGCGCGGTCTTGCGCTGCTGCGGCGTCAGGTCGACCTTGGGTTTCTTCCCCGGCGCCCTGTCGAAAAATATCGTGCCGTTCACGACGATCTTCCCCGAATCGGGCCGCTCGATTCCTGCAATCGAGCGCATGGTGAGGCTCTTGCCGCAACCGGACGCACCCAGAAGGCCGAGCGTCTCCGTCCCGGCGGAAAACGCGTTATGCAGCTCGAAGCCCTTGAACTTCTTGCGGATGTCTACTTCAAGGCTCATCTACTTCTGCTCCCTCTTGCGGTACTTCGTGGTGTGGTTGGACCACAGGTTGATGAACACGATGACGATCAGGCTGAACACGATGATGACGAGTGTCCAGAACCACGCAGTGGAATCGTTGCCGTTCATCCATTCGAAATAGATGGCGATCGGGATGGTTCGCGTGATGCCGATGTAGTTGCCTGCCATGAACAGCGTCGCGCCGAACTCGCCGAGCGCGCGAGCGAAGGCGAGCACCATGCCCGCCGCAATCGAGCTCCACGACAGGGGCAGCATCAGCTTGCGAAAGATCTTCGCGTTCGACCAGCCAAGCGTGCGGGCGGCGTCGAGCATGTTGCGATCAAGCCCCTCGAACGCGCCGAGCGCATTGCGGTACATGAGCGGAAACGCAACGACCACAGCCGCGATGACGCAGGCTACGGGACTGAAGATCAGCGGGAAACCGATGTCGATCCAGAACTGGCCGAACGCTGTGTTCGAGCCGCATACGAACAGCAGGATGAAGCCGCACACGGTTGGCGGCAGCACCATCGGGATGGTGAAGATGGCGTCAAAGATGCTCTTCGCGCGCGGGGAGAGGTTCAGGCAGAAATACGCCGCCAAAAGACCCAGGATAACGATGAACACGATGGCGATGCCCGTGGTGCGAAGCGAGACCCACAGAGGGCTCCAGTCAAGGTTCGAAAGGAACTCGCCCACGGCAGCAAGCCCTTCGGGAGCCTTCTCGATGCTCACCGCGTCAGGTGAGGTGAGCTTGCCGAAGTCCCCGAACGACGGCTTCATGTAGAGGGAATTCTCCGAATCGGTGAGGTCAGACCCGTCGACGCCGATGACGCTTGCGTAGACATTGCCATTGATGACCTGGTCAAATGTGAAGCTAACGCCATCTTTGTCGAACGTCATGTCGCTTGTGAAGTACCATGTGTCGTACTCGGAGAGCTTGGCCGACCCCATGGCCTGCCCCTCGTCGAGCGCGACGAAGTAGCTTTTCAGCTGCGCCTGGTCGGATACGCTCCGCACGTCGAGGCCGAGCTTCGCAGCCGCGGCAGCGGGAACGTAGGCAACAACGTACTTGTCGGCCGCAACCACCTGCGCGAATGAACCCTCTTCCTGGCCGACCAGGTAAGAATACCCGTAATACGTGCCGTCGATCGCGCGGTTCGAGCCCTTCTGAGCACGTGAGAAATCGCCTATCGCAAAGCTTGCCCCGTCCTTCAGGGCCGCCGAGCCCTCCCTCGACACTTCGACGCCGTCCATCGTCGCCTCGACGTCCGACGCAGACTCATCCGAAACCGAATCGGCAGCGCTCGACGTCGCCGTAGTCGTTGCCGTCGGCGTCCGCGGGCTGTCGACATCGCCGAGCGCGTCGTCAGCGAACGCCGCAGCTGGCAGCGCACCAATCGCGAGCGTGGCCGATAGAACAAGACTTGCGATAATCATTCTCGCGCGCATGGAACCCCTTCTCCTTGCACCCATGGACAAGAAAGGGGATGAGCGATTCGCGTCGCCCATCCCCAGATTGCTACTTCAAGACGAACCTTCTTAGCGAAGATTATACTACGCCAACTCGAAGCCCCAGTCCTGCCAAATCTTCTGAGCTTTCTCGCTGCTCAGGCACCAATCCAGAAATTCCTGGGTCGCCTCAACGTTCGTGCAGTCCTTGGTAATGGCACCAGGGTACACGATATTCTTGTGGGTATCGGCCGGAACGGTGCCGACGACCTGCACGCCACCGAAGCGATACACATCGGAGGTGTACACGAACGCGATGTCGACGTCGCCAGACTGCGCATGCTTGCAGACGTTGCCGACGGAGGTGTCCAGAACGACCTTGCCGTCCTTCACCATATCGGTGTTATAGGAGCCGCCCTTACCGGTGATATCCTTGCCGGTCTTGCCCTCGTCGTCGCCAGCCGGCGCGTACACGCCAACGGTGGAGAGAGACTGGGCAGCGTAGTTGCCAGCCGGAACGGAGTCGTCGCCGACGCAGATGGTGTACTTGCCATCAGCGATGTCCTGCAGCGTGACGTCCTTCATCTCGGCGCCTTCTTTAGACACCATCACGAGATCGTTCTTGAACATATCGACGCGCGTGGACTCATCCACATAGCCCTTGGAAACCGCGGTGTCCATGGAGCCCTTGGAAGCGGAGATAAGCAGGTCGGCATAGGAGCCGGCACCGAGCATCTCATTGAGCTCGCCGGAAGACTTGTACTGGGTGTCCTTGAAGGTGACGTTGTCGTGGCCGTCCTCGATGTAGGCCTTCTGGATGTCTTCCATGGCCTTGGAGAGCGAATTTGCGGCGAAGACCTGGAGCTCAACCGGCTCGGCCTGTTCGGTCTTGGCGGTATCGTCCTTTTTCTCCGTGGTGGTGTTGTTGCTAGAGCAGCCGAACATCGCAAACGCCCCGACGAGCGAGAGCGCGAGCACAGCGGACAGCACCAAGCGTACCTGCTTCTTCATGTGTTCCTCCCATTAAGTGGTCGAATACGTGCCCCGCCGGAAGGCGAAGGCCCGCAGCACATCGATTTGCGAAGCGGCTCTAGCTTGCGCGAATCCAAACCAAGCATGCATCGCCCATATCCCTTTTCGATGTGCCGATACTTAGATTATTTATTTGTAAGTATATAGTCAAGGAAAATCGTTGTCGTTCAGCTATATTCGCGAATATTTTTATTCTGAATGACGGGAATCATGGACATTACTGGACAGAAAAGCCCCGCTTGTCCCATATTCCAACGAAGGACAAGCGGGGCTGCAGGCATCGCGCAATCGCGATGAGCTACCCTTCGAACCCTACGAGAACACCGCCGGGCTCGCAGTAGTAGGAGCACAGGCCGCGGTTGGCGCCGATGCGGATGTCGCATGAAGGCCAGATCTCGCGAATCTTCGCCGCGAGCGCCTCGGCCATCTTCGGGTTCTCGGTGTGTCTGATGCGCACGCGGCCGCCGACGAAGCCCACGGTCTCCATGTTCTCGAAAAGCTGCTTGAGCGCGCGCTTCTCTCCGCGCGCCTTGTTAAGCACGCCAAGCTCGCCTTCCTCGCTCGCCTGCCCGACGATGCGCACGCCGAGGACGCCCGCGACCTTCGCGACGATTGGGCTCACGCGCCCGTTGCGCACGAAGTTGTCGATGCGCTCGAGCGAGAACATGAGGTGCGTGCGCGAAGCGTAACGGCGCAGGTCATGCGTCAAATCGTCGAAGTCCATGTCACTTTGCGCAAGCTCGTTGGCATGCTGCGCGAGAAGTTCCAGCTCGGGGCCGGTCGTCAGGGAATCAAGCACGAACACCTTCGCCTCGGGGTGGTCGAACAGGTAGTGTTTCGCGGCGGCCTGCGCCGAGTTGAACCCGCCCGAAATCTTACTCGTGAGGGCAAGAGCGACGATCTCGTCCGCACCCGCGAACGCGGACGTCCATTCCGCGATGTTCGGGCACGACGTACTCGATTCGGCCGCCTCGTCCGAGAACGCCTCGATGAGCTCCCCCACGTCGAGGTTCGCGTCGTCGGGAAATTCCCGCTCCCCCACGCGTACCTTCATCGGCACCGACACGATATCCTGTGTACCCGTGACGAACAAATTCGCCGAAGAGTCGACGACGACCCTGCGCACCATAGTTCCCCCTTGCCGCCCGTGCGCGCCCGATGCCGACGACGCTCGACGGTTTTCCGTAGCTTGTCTGTTTCGCATTAAAGGTACACCAAGCCGATTGCCGTAACAACTACAATGCCAGACAGAATGTCAGTTACTTATACAGTTATGGCGCAATGTGAGGTCGATATGGATAAACGCGTCGTGAAGACAAAGCGCACCATCAAACGCACGCTCGTCGAACTGCTCGCGACCATGCCCTTCGAGAAGATCACCGTCACCGAGCTGTGCCGCGCCGCCGACGTAAGCCGCATCACCTTCTACACCTATTACGACGACAAGTATGCCCTCGCCGACGAGCTGTTCCGCGACGACATGGCGAAGGCCGAGGAACGCTATCGCGCGCTCCAGGCGGAGAACAATCCGCGCAAGATTCCCACCAACAGCTATCGCAACCTGCTGACCTGCATCTTCAGCGTTTTCGAGCAAAGGGACGGCATTTTCATCCACTGCTCGTCGACGAAGAACCCCTACCTGCATTCGGCATGCTTCAACCACGTGGTGCGTGTCGTGGAAAATTACGTGCAGAATCACCGCAACGCGCTCGAGCCGAAATACCCCTCGCCGCTCACGGCAGCGCTCGTGTGCAACGGGCTGTTCGGCATGTTCAGTCAATGCCGCGCCCAGGGGATGTCGCTTCGCGAAACGAAGAAGGTCGTCTTCGCCGCGTTCGACGACCTTCTCAACTCGACCCTGTTCTTCCACAGCGCCCTCATTGGGTAGTGGGAGGGGTCGGGAATTTGCCGCCCCTCGCGCAAGAGCCCCGAAACGCACAGCGGCGATAGAGGCCGCAACCTCTATCGCCGCATGAAGGCTCAGTTCGCAAACGTCAGCCGTGCTCGGTCGGCAATCTTTAGTCGACTTCCACTTCGATCGTCATCCTGAAGCGATCGGAGGCGTGCTCGTAGCCGGTCTTCTCAGCAACGTGGCGCATCGTCGCATTGCGCGTTTCCACATAGATCGCATCGACTCCCGCGCGCATCGCAACGAGCGGCCACGCGCTCAACATAGCAGCCATATGCCCATGACCGCGGAACTCGGGGCGCGTGTAGCAGGCGATCACCGTCGCCGTGCGCTGCACGCCGGACACGCCGCCGAAAGTCGGAAGGCGATCGAACACCTCGACGCCGGACATGGACGCAATCTCGCCGTCCTCCTCGACGAACAAGAACATCACGCGTTCGCCGAGCGTGCGTCTGAGATGAGCCTCGGTCTCGCTTCGGAAATGGGCAAGCTCCGACCGGCCGGGGTTCACCCCCCAGTACTCGAGCGATTGGGCGACGCGCAGGTCGCAAATGGCGGGAATGTCCTCTTTGGTGGCGAGGCGAATCGTTGCTCCCTCACCCGCGAGAGTCGAGAAATCAAGTGCAGTCATGAAAGTTAGAATCCTATTTACCTATTTTACCGTCAGAACGGGAACATCCGTCGAGCGCAGAAGTCCGAAGCTCACGCTTCCGAGCATGCCGCGAATGGCGCCCAGGCCGCGTCGGCCCATGACGATCAAGTCGCAGCCGTTCTTGTCAGCGTAGCGCGCAAGCGCCTCGGCGGGGGCGGTTCCTGCGACAACATCGATAGTCACGATGTCGGCGATGTCCTCGACAAGGCCCGCCAGATTCTCCGTGACCTTCTCTTTCGCCTGGTCAAGCGCCGCCCGAACCACGCCCTCGTACTGCTCATAGTTCAGCATGCCGAACGGGACACCGTCAAGGGACCCCTCCGTGCCGATCTGGTCGACGCCCATGACGCCCGAAGGCACCACGTGCACGATCGCGATCTTCGCATCGGAGATCGCCGCGAGGCCCTTCGCATATTCGAGGGCATGTTTCGCGTGCTCGGAACCATCGTAGGGAACCATAATCTTGCTGTACAGCATGAGGTGCTCCTTTCAAACGACCGTTCGCGCAATGCTCGCACGCGAACCCTGCAGCACCATTATACGCCGAACCGCTTCCGCGAAGAGGCTAGTTCACCTCAGCGATCACTTCGACTTCCACAAGCGCACCCTTGGGAAGCTTCTCGACCGCCACGGCCGAGCGCGCAGGGCGCACCTCGCCGAAGGACTTCGCGTACTCGGCGTTGAAGGCGGCAAAGTCGTTCATATCGTTTAAGAAGCACGTCGTCTTCACCACGTGGTCGAAATCGGTACCTGCCGCCTCGAGGATCGCAGCCACGTTCTTCATGGCCTGAGCAGTCTGCTCCTCGATGGTCGAACCCACGATCTCGCCCGTCTCGGGGTCAAGCGGAATCTGGCCACTCGCGAACAGAAGACCGCCCGCGATGTTGCCCTGGGCGTAGGGACCGATTGCCGCCGGCGCGTTTGCGGTGGAGATGGTTTTCATATTGTGCCTTCTTTCTTGAAGTTCACTATATTCGGAAAAAGTTGCGCAGATTTCTCGCATGTGACGATTATAGTGATGGACGCTTATGAACCATTGAGAAATGCAAGGAAAAACGATGTCGGACGAAGTTCAGGAAATGCTCACCCTGCCCGCCTTCGAGCAGGCGGCCCACAAAGTTCGCGAGGTCACCCAGGAGACCAAGCTCATCGAGAGCCCGCACTTCAGCGAGATAGCGGGCAACCGCGTCTTCTTCAAGCCGGAGAACATGCAGCGCACCGGCGCCTACAAGGTGCGTGGCGCATACTACAAGATCAGCACGCTCTCAGACGACGAGCGCAAGCGCGGTCTCATCACCGCGTCAGCCGGCAACCACGCGCAGGGCGTGGCCTACGCGGCACAGCGCTACGGCGTGCCCGCCACCATCGTCATGCCCGCAACGACCCCCTATATCAAGGTGGAGCGCACCAAAGCGCTCGGCGCTGAGGTCGTGCTCGCAGGCGACGTGTACGACGAGGCCTACGCCCGCGCGCTCGAGCTGGCCGAGGAGCGCGGCCTCACCTTCGTGCACCCCTTCAACGACCTGGGCGTCGCGACCGGCCAAGGCACCATTGCGATGGAAATCGTGCAGGAGCTGCCGCTTGTCGACTACATCCTGGTCCCCATCGGAGGCGGCGGGCTTGCCACGGGCGTATCGACCCTGGCCAAGCTCTTGAACCCGCACATCAAGGTGATCGGCGTGGAACCTGCGGGGGCGGCATGCATGAAGGCGTCGCTCGAGGCGGGGCATGTCGTGAAGCTTCCGCATGTGAGCACCATCGCCGACGGCACCGCCGTGCAGGAGCCGGGCGACAAGATCTTCCCCTATCTTCAGCAAAACCTTGACGGGATCATCACGGTCGAGGACGAGGAGCTCATTGTGGCGTTCCTCGACATGGTGGAGAATCACAAGATGATCGTGGAGAACTCGGGGCTTCTCACCGTCGCCGCACTGCGCCACCTCGATTTCACGGGAAAGAAGGTCGTGTCGATCCTCTCGGGCGGCAACATGGACGTCATCACCATGTCGTCGGTCGTGCAGCACGGCCTAATCCAGCGCGACCGCATCTTCACGGTCAGCGTGCTCCTGCCCGACCGCCCCGGCGAGCTCGTCAACGTTGCCCAGGTCATCGCCGAGAGCAAGGGCAACGTCGTCCGACTCGACCACAACCAGTTTGTCACGACCAACCGCAACGCCGCCGTGGAGCTGCGCGTGACCATCGAGGCGTTCGGCACCGCGCACAAGCAGCAAATCGTCGAGGCGCTCGAGGCAAAGGGCTTCCGCCCGCGCCTTATCCAGGCGCACCTGTAAGCGCAGCTCAGGTGGGGTTCGCGCCCCGCTCGCAAAACACAAGGCACCACCCCACGACAGGGGCGAACCTCTCACCGGTTCGCCCCTGCTTGCTTTTGGAAGGACAGTGACTCGAAAGCATGGAAGAAGTCATGTTGAAGGTGGCGGCGTTCGTCGCCATTATCGTTGCCGGTCATCTTGCGGGAAGGTCGCGGACCCTCGGTCCGAGACCCGAGCAGTGCGTGAGCAAAATCGTGTTCACCTTCACCCTGCCCTGCGCGATCGTCCACGCGTTTGGCGCGGCGGAGTTCACCCATGACCTGCTCATCCTCGTGCCGCTCGGACTTGCCTGCGCGCTTATCCCCTACCTTGCCGTGCTCGGGCTCACCCGCCGCTCCGAGCGCCGCGACCGCGTGTTCTACCTGCTCAACTGCTGCGGCTTCAACATCGGGTGCTTCTGCTTGCCCTTCGTGCAGACGCTCTTTCCCGCACAACTCGCGGTGACCACCTGCCTGTTCGATGCGGGCAACGCCATCATGATGACAGGCGGCTCCTACGCGCTCACCGGCCTCGTCGCAGGCAAAGAGCCCGTCGAGCATCCGGTGAGGTTCGTCGCGAAGAGGCTTGCGAAGTCGATTGCCTTCGATGCTTACATCATCCTCATCGTGCTCGCGGTGGCGGAAATCCGCATCCCTGACGCGATCGTGCAGTTCACCGCGCCCATCGCAAACGCGAACTCCTTTCTCGCGATGTTCATGCTGGGACTCATGATCCGCTTCGAGGTCAGCCGCGAGAAGCTCGCGAAAGTGGCGCGCCTTATCGGGCTTCGCGTCGTCGTGTCGGCCGTGGCGAGCGTTCTCGCGTTCTCGTTCCTGCCCTTCGACGCGACCACGCGCATCGTCATCGTGATGCTCCTGTGGGCACCGGCAAGCGCCATGGGGCCGACGTTCACACTCTGGTCGGACGGCGATTTCGGCCTGGCGGGGCTCGCGAACGCGCTCACCATCATCCTCGGCGTCATCGCGACGACGACCATCGTCCTTGCAAGCGGCGTCGTCGCATAAAGAAAGCGCCCTGCCGACGGTAAGGTCGACAGGGCGCGGGGGAAGGCAATGCGCGGGCGACGCTCAAGCAGCGTGCCGCAAAGCGAAGCACCGTTAGAACTTCATGATGCCGAGCGACTGGGCGAGCGCAGTCACAAGGATAACCACCACGAGCACAGGCGCCACGTACTTCACCATGACCGACCAGGCTTTAGCCGCCTTGAAGGGCGCAGAGATGCGCACCTCGTCGATAATCGTCTTCGGCTTGATGATCCAACCAACGAACACGCAGGTCAGAAGCGCAACAATCGGCATGATAACCGAGTTGGATATGAAGTCGGCGAAGTCGAGCAGCGAGGAGCCCTCGCCCAGGGGTTGGATGAACGAGAGCACGTTGTAACCCGAGTTGATGATAAGCCCGGCCACCACGATGAACATCACAGTGATCACCAGCGACTTGCGACGGGAGTATCCCGCGCCGTCCTGGATAATGGAGACGCAGGTCTCAGTGAGCGAGATTGCGCTGGTGAGCGCCGCGAAGAACACCAAGAGGAAGAAGACGAATCCCACGATGGTCGCCACCTGCCCCATGTCCGCGAACACTTCGGGCAAGATGATGAACATGAGCGAGGGACCGGAGTTCTGAGCGACAGCGTCGCCCGAGCCCATCGCGACAAACGCGGCAGGCACGATCATGAGGCCCGCGAGGAACGACACGCCCAAGTCGAAGCAGCCAATGCGCGTGACGGACTGCGTCAGGGACGCCTTCTTCTCAAGGTAGCTGCCGTAGGTGATCATGATGCCCATAGCGAGCGACAGGCTGTAGAACATCTGCCCGAGCGCACCGATGACCAGCTCCGGGGAGAACTTCGAGAGGTCGGGCTTCAGGTAGTATGCCGCGCCGTCGAGCGCCCCGGGGAGCGTCAACGTGAAGATGGCGATTGCGATGGCCATCACGATAAGCGCAGGCATCAAGATGAGGTTCGCCTTCTCGATGCCGCCCTTCACGCCGCGCGCCACGATGATGAACGCCGCAGCCATGAAGATCAGCATGAAGATCGAGCTGTCGACGCCGTCGGTGATAAAGCTCGAGAAGAACGTGCCGCCATCCGCCATAGCCGCAGGTCCAGCTGCAATATAGGCGAAGGCATACTTCGTCACCCAGCCGCCGATGATGCAGTAATACGGCACGATGATGAAGGGCACGACCGACGCCAGCACGCCGATGAACATGAACTTCTTTCCAAAATGGCGGAACGCGCCGATGGCCGAGAGGCCCGTCTTGCGGCCGATCGCCGTCTCAAGCAGCAAAAGCGACACGCCGAACGTGAACACCAGCACCAGATAGGTGATGAGGAAGGTGCCGCCGCCGTACTTCGCCGCCAAATACGGGAAACGCCACATGTTTCCCAGGCCGACCGCCGAGGCGGCAGCGGCCAAGATGAACGCCCATTTGCCCGACCACGACGAGCGCGATCCGGTTTTCATTGATGCCATACTGTTCCCTTTTCCAATCAAGAGCGCAAGCAAAAGCGTTGCGCAGGCTGAAGCCCTCCAATTCGCGTTATTTTACCTGAACGAAACGAATTCACGCACGAGAGAAGGGTATTCGGCTGTTCCCCTTCGCCCAGCTGCGGTATCGCAAATGCAAGGGGCGCTCGATAGGCCCCTCGAAATGGGGCGGATATTTGTCAAAGCGCGTTGCATGTGGCTAACTTTTACGCTATAAGTTAGCTGAATGCAACCTTAAAGGGCCCCATTCACCCCTAAAACGGCCCTTCTTGTCCAGATAACCCTCGATTCAATGCCAGTCAGGGATCGCGTGCGGGAAGGGCGCCGAAGGTTGGCGTCGCGACTCCACTTAAAAGGTACGCGGGTTTTTGCCGCACGCCCCTTGACAGCGCGATTGGCATTCCTATACTTATGAACAGTTGCTCATATGTTTACATGAATGAGCGAACACGCGAAAGGATTCATCATGACGGAAAGCCCCAATCACATCGTGCAAGAGGCGGAGTCTATCGTGAGCTCTGCGGAATCACCCCGAACAAGCATGCTCTCCCCTTCCGAAGAGGCTTGTCCCTGCGGTTGCAATCGCGAGGAGACATCCTGCCTGTTCGACGAGATGCCCGACGAAGAGCTCCTCTACGACCTGGCCGATCTGTTCAAGATATTCGGCGATACGACGCGTATGCGCATACTGTACGCACTGTCCGAAAGCGAAATGTGCGTGTGTGCGATTGCCGAGTATCTGGGCATGACTCAATCGGCAATATCCCATCAGCTCAAGGTGCTGAAGGACAATAACCTGGTAGGCAGTCGGCGGGCAGGCAAGACGATTTACTACTTCCTGGCTGACGACCATGTAAGACTGATAATAGGGCAGGGCTACGCCCACCTGACAGAAGAAAGGAAGGCAGCCAAATGAAAAAGACCTATGCACTGGATGAACTGGAGAAGGAACTGGATATTCCCATCATTGGTGTGATCAAGCCGGGAGCGAAGACCGCAGCGGAAGTGACCCGCAACGGCCGTATCGGCGTTATTGCCACCGAGGCTACCATTGGCAGCCAGATGTATAATAAATACATACAGGAACTGAACAAAAATGTCACCATCTACGGGAAAGCCTGTCCCCTGTTTGTGCCGCTGGTGGAAGAGGGACTGTGGGAGGATCCCGTGACGGACGAGATTGCAAGACGGTATCTCACAGAATTGATTGACATAGATATTGATACTCTGATTTTAGGATGCACGCATTATCCGCTGATCCGCTCTACGGTAGGACGGATCATGGGAGATCAGG
>OLOS01002065.1_pt1 | contig 14504 bp, 15 predicted proteins | sample 1672631 | NCBI WGS metagenome assembly OLOS01 (sample SAMEA3136707, study PRJEB25190) | human gut metagenome | biome: human gut; feature: human-associated habitat; material: faeces | place: Austria | collected 2013 | reverse complement strand
ATTCATCTCACCACCTGCAGAGGTGGGAGAATTCTTGCTTGCATTATGTTAAAACTGAGTCATGACTTATAAATGAAAATTCGCTGCTTTTAAGCAAGAACATATCACTCTTAGATGATGGAAAATCAACAGGATGATATACATCAGTATGTTTTGCTGGATTGTATGAGAAAACAGGAAGTACATACAATAATTTTTTCTTTACACCGATCACAAGTCCTCTGTGTTCATATGACATTTCAGGCTGGAAATTTTTGCCAAACTCGAATTAATATATTTCACCTTTTTTTACTTGTCTATGTCTATACTGTTTTGATCTGTTGTCTGCCCAGCGATAATCGGATTTAGAAAAGCGTTCGAGTTCATCTGTAGTAAAAGCGTTTGCGATAACAGCATCATTTGTTTTATTTTGTGCCTTTAAGTATTCGTTCAAATAACATTGCTCCTTAGTAGATTTTATATATGAAAAAGGGTACGGCGCTAACCATACCCTACTCTGGTAAACCAGAGAGACCTCGTCGGTCAAATTATCCTTTCATTGGTGGGCTCGTCGACCCAAAAACACTTGTGTTAGCAAGTGTGAAAGATCAAAGAATCTCTCTTAACTATATTATATACATTCTTCGGAAAAAATCCACAAAAAAATTAGTTAGTTATGGTAAAATGGAACAACAGGAGAATAAGATGGGTATCTATAATGATGCATTTTATAAGTTGAAAATTCAACTGGAACTGGAGAGATTGATTAGCGCATTTACCTAACACTAATAAGCAGATTTTCTGCACTTTAGGAACACGCTCTATGGGATTTTAGAGAGGTTCGGTAAATATACTACAGATACTTTCGAATACCTGTATTTGTTTCTTTTTGCAGGTTTCTATGTGCTCATGATATTGCAGTACAGTTAAGACACACTATCACAAAATTCACAAAAAAGGAATAGTTTTTTTTACAGTGCTGTGGTACACTGTAAGTGATTATGGGCATATGGAGAATTAATTGATCGGAGAGGAGAATATTATAGTTTTATATAAGGTAGTGAATATATGAGTAATACACAGGAAGCGCTTGGATTCGACCTGCGTTCATATAAAGACGATATTGTTCGACTGTAAGTAAGCATCGGAGAAATCCGGTGCTTTATAATCTGTTGGAACAGCCAGGTTCGAAGACAAAGGAAAAGCTGGGGACGTTAAAGAGCTTTTAGTTCTTGCGTTTATCAAATTTTGATGGAGGTATCAGATGGATAATCTCGAAAAGATTATAAAGAATACAACGGAAGAAAGCCAGAGTAAGGTGGATTGGACAAAAGCCTGGAGTGGAAAGTATCCGGTGCTGAAGACCTAAAAGCAATCCCGAGAGAACTGAAGGAGAAGAAAAGAACTCTCCAATAAACACAAAAGAAAAGAGGTGATAATATGTGGTTTGTATTTGCACTGCTGTCGGCCGTTTTTGCTGCGCTGACTTCGATTCTTGCCAAGGTGGGAATTGACGGGGTGAACTCGAATCTGGCGACGGCGATCCGTACGCTGGTGGTTCTGGCTATGGCATGGCTGATGGTATTTGTGACGAACACCCAGTCGGGGATTATGGAGATCGGCAGAAAGAGCTGGATCTTTCTGATTCTGTCCGGTCTGGCGACGGGAGCTTCCTGGCTGTGCTATTACCGGGCGCTGCAGATCGGGGAGGCGTCAAAGGTCGTTCCGGTGGACAAGTTAAGTGTAGTGATTACACTGATTCTCGCGTTTGTGTTCCTGCACGAGAAATTCACTGTGAAATCTGCCATCGGCGCTGTCCTGATCACAGCCGGAACCCTGGTGATGGTACTTTGACCAGATTGCGCAGTGACCTGCTTACATGAGCGTACAGCGAAGCGGAACATCAATGTCCGCGGTATCGCAGATAAGCTCATATACAGCAAAGCGGAATGCGAATGCCCGCTTTACAAAGAGACAGGAAAGGAGAGAAAGATTGTAATGATCGCCATTGTATGCTTGGATGATCAGGATGGGATGATGTTTAACAGGAGACGGCAGTCAAGGGACCGGGAGGTTGTGAGCCGTATTCTGAATCTGTGTGAGGGGAGCAGACTCTGGATGCATCCCTGTTCAGAGCCGCTCTTTCATGAGGAGATGACTCAGAATATCCATGTGGATGAGCAGTTCCTGCTAAGAGCCGGAGAAGGAGAGTACTGCTTTGTGGAAAGCGTCGGGCTGAAGGAGATGGAAGAGCGTCTGGAAAAGCTCATCATCTTCCGGTGGAACAGACGTTACCCGGCGGATCTTCGCCTGGATCTCTGCCTGCAGGACTGGAAAAAGACAGAGGAAGAGGAATTTGCAGGACATTCCCATGAAAAAATAACGAAAGAGGTATATGAGAGATGAAGACGTGGATAAGAAAAACAGGTGCGCTTCTTCTGGCAGTCGTATTTCTGGTATCAGGCTGCGGGACGACATATCCGGCGGATGAAGCTTTCCATCAGGAACTCCCGGCGGCACAGCAGATTTCTATTTCGGAGGTGCCGCCATTTTCAGGAGAACCTTATGTGGTCATTGATGGAAATGAGCCCGCTTTCACAGAAGAGGATCTGGTCACGGATTCCTATGAGAGCTACAGTGAGCTGGATGATCTGGGAAGGTGCGGCGCGGCAGTGGCAAACATCGGGCAGGATCTGATGCCCACAGAGAAGCGGGGAGCCATCGGACAGGTGAAACCTACCGGCTGGCATTCCGTTCAGTATGACTGGGTGGATGGAAAGTCTCTGTACAACCGGTGTCATCTGATCGGCTATCAGCTGACGGCGGAGAATGCCAATGAGAAGAATCTGATCACCGGCACAAGATACATGAACGTCGATGGCATGCTGCCGTTTGAAAATATGGTGGCGGACTACATAAAAGAGACCGGTAATCATGTGCTCTACCGGGTGACTCCCGTTTTTGAGGGCAGTAACCTGGTGGCAGACGGTGTGCAGATGGAGGCGAAGTCGGTGGAGGATGACGGAGAGGGCATCTGCTTTCATGTTTTTGTCTATAATGTCCAGCCGGGCGTGACGATCGACTACGCAACAGGTGAAAGTCATGAATCGGACGAGGATGAAGCATCAAATGAGAGTCATGCATCGGACGAGGATGAAGCATCAAATGAGAATGATACATCGATTGAGAAGGACGCATCGGATGGGAAACCGGATGAGGTACAGGATTATGTGCTGAATACGAACTCACATAAATTCCACTGGCCTTCCTGTTCAGGAGTGAAGTCGATCAAGAAAACGAACAGAGAGGATTACAGCGGCACAAGAGCGGATCTGATCGATCAGGGATATGAGCCCTGTAAAAGCTGTAAGCCGTAATATACAGACAACAGATGTCTTCTGATTTAAAGAAGCTTCCGTCCCGTGTCAGTCACGGGCAGGGAGCTTTTTATGTGATACAAGAAATTCCTTCGAATGTCCTATATCACATAACCTTCGTGGCATGTGCACTCACGTGTTTGGAAGATGTCAGCAGAGCTGACCACGCTCGGTGCGCAAAGTGTGCAAGCCCGCTTTTTATTATTTGACGAAAACGATAGAACGCGTTACAATGGAACAGGTTTTATGGAGAAAATTGTCGATTGCTGTCCACGGCGTGAACAGTTACAAAAAATTTAAAATACGGAGGAGGAAACGGGATGTACTTGCTTTACTTTTTGCTCTGGGTCATTTTTAACGGAAAAATTACCCTGGAGATCTGCCTGTTCGGGCTCGTCATTGCAGGAGCGGTTTTCGCATTCACCTGCAGATTCATGGATTACAGTATTGAAAAGGAAAAGAAAAACCTGCGCAAACTCGGGCGTTTTTTTCGGTATGTCTGTGTACTTGTGGCTGAAATCGTGAAGGCGAATTTTCAGGTCATCCATATGGTACTGTCGGAGCAGGAGGAGATCGAGCCTGCGCTCGTCCGCTTCCGGTCGGATATGAAGACATCTGTGGGAAAGGCTTTTCTGGCAAATGCGATCACGCTCACGCCGGGAACGATCACGGTGCTGCTGGAGGATTCGGAATATGTGGTTCACTGCCTGGATGAAAACCTTGCGGAAGGAATGGATGATTCTGTGTTTGTGGAGCTGCTGACAGAGCTCGAGAATGATTAGGAGGATGGAGAAATGGGAAGAGGGATACCGGGACTTGTGGGCGCATATCACATTTTTTTTACAGTAGTTCTGATTTTTCTGGCGGTTATGCTCGTGCTCTGCCTGATCCGCGCGATCATCGGACCGCGGGTGGCGGACCGGATTGTATCGGTCAATATGATGGGAACCATGGTCATGGTTATGATCGGTATTCTGGCTTTGATGCTGGAAGAGGGTTATCTTGTGGATATCTGTCTGATCTATGCGATGATCAGTTTTCTTGCCGTGATCGTGTTGACGAAGGTTTATATGGGAGTTTATCTGCAGAAGAAGGAAGAGGAGGGAAAGAAACATGGCGGTGCTTGAATGGATCCGTTTTCTCGCAGGCGTACTGCTGATGCTGTGCGGTCTGGGGATTTTTGTGATTGAAATGATCGGAGTCTTCCGTTTTAAATATGTCTTGAACCGGATGCATGCGGCAGCGATGGGTGATACGCTGGGGATCGGATTTTCTCTGCTGGGGCTGATCCTGATGAGCGGATGGAACTTTACTTCTCTGAAGCTTCTGTTTGTGATCATATTTCTGTGGTTCTCATCACCGGCCTCTTCGCATCTGATTGCCCGTCTGGAGGTGACGACGGATGAGGAGAAGGAGAAGCATTACCGTGAGGTTACGCTGGATCAGCTGAAGGAAGAAAAGTCCGGGACCGGGGACGGAGAAAGGGAGGAAGAGTAATATGCAGATCTTTACCTATATCTTAATGGGCTTTCTGGTGGTGTGTGCGATATCGGTCAGCCTTTCCAAAAATCTTCTGAATTCCATTCTTATTTTTATGTCCTACAGTCTGGTGATGTCCATCATCTGGATCCTGCTGGAATCACCGGATCTGGCGATCACGGAAGCGGCTGTGGGCGCCGGGATTACCAGTGTGCTTTTCTTTGTCACATTGAAGAAGATCCATGCGATTATGAAATCGGAGGAGAGTGAGGGGGAGAAGAAGGATGAGTAGAAAAGTATCCCGTGAAAAATATGAGAAGACAGGCTCCTATCGTCTGAAGCAGTGGTATGAGGGGACGAAGGATCCGTTTCTTGGAGAAGTGGAGATGAAACCCCAGAAAGCGTTTTCCGAGGATGTGAAGACGAAGGGAAAACGCATGAGGGAAAAGAAGAGGATGCTGGCGCGGATTTACGATACCGGTAATAATGCGGAAATGAAGATTTTCGCAAAGCTTTACCGTGTATCCAGCGTGCTGTTCTGTGTCCTGCTGGTATTTATGCTGCTGACGGCGGTGTCCTGGCTGCCGACTTTTGGTGAGGCGGACAATCCGGTCAACAATGAGGTGGCTGCCCGTTACATCGAAAACGGGCTTCAGGAGACAGGTGCGATCAATATTGTAACGGGAATGATTCTGGATTATCGTGCCTTTGACACGCTGGGAGAGTCTCATGTACTCTTTATCGCAACGTGTGCAGTGCTGATCCTGCTGCGTCTGGATAAGAGCAAAAAGGGAAGCCATGGTATGGGCTACGATATGGAGGAGGACCGTCTGTATGAGCCGAAAAATGATGTGATCCTTCAGACGGTGGCAAGGATTCTGGTGCCGCCTATCGTCATTTTCGGTATTTATGTCATTCTCGGCGGTCATCTGGGACCGGGCGGAGGATTTTCGGGAGGTGCCGTGATCGGAGCGGGACTGATCCTGTATGTGAATGCCTTCGGCTTCGCGAAGACGGAGAGGTTTTTTAACGAAAAGACTTATAAAAGGCTCAGCTTCTGTGCTCTGGGCTGTTACTGCATGTCCAAGTGTTACTCCTTTTACACAGGTGCGAATCACATTGAAAGTGTGATCCCTCTGGGAACACCGGGGGCCATCTTAAGCAGCGGACTGATCCTGGTTCTGAATATCTGTGTAGGACTTGTGGTGGCGGGAACCATGTATACCTTCTATGTCATGTTCAGGAAAGGAGCTTATTGATATGAATCTTACCAATCTTTTCAATAATTATGGAGAAGCGGTGGCGATGATCCTGTTCGGGATCGGGTTCTCCAATCTGCTCCTTCAAAAGAATCTGATCAAAAAGATCATCGGACTGAATATCATGGATACGGCGATGTATCTGTTTCTTGCCCTGAAAGGGTATGTGGCGGGCAGGAAGGCTCCGATCGTGACAAACGGTGTGCAGAGCGTGAAGGCTTATATCAATCCGATTCCCAGCGGTCTGGTGCTGACAGGCATCGTGGTATCGGTTTCGGTGACAGCTCTGATGCTGGCGCTTACCATCCGTCTGTACCGCAGGTATCATACGCTGGATCTGGATGAGATCACGACCAGACTGAAGAAGGAGGGATTGTGATGGCATTTGTACAGAATTTACCGTTTTTTTCCATTATTCTTTCGCTGTTTTCCGGCCCGCTTTCTTCCATTCTTGACGGAAAGAAGGCAAAATGGCTGAACGCGGCAGTCATCACAGTGATCGGAGCCATGTCAGCAGCAGTGCTGGGATTTGTGCTGGGGACAGGACAGGAGTATGTGTACTCGATGGGACATTTTCCGGCTCCATGGGGAAATGAGATCCGTGTCGGCATACTGGAAGCCGCCATGGCACTGTTTTTCTGCATTATCATGCTGCTCTGTATGCTGGGAGGAATCCGTGAGAGGGAGGAAGAGCTGGAGGACACGAAGCAGAATCTCTACTATATTATGGTGGATCTGCTCCTTTGCTCGCTGCTGGCTCTGATCTATACGAACGACTTGTTTACCGCTTATGTTTTTGTGGAGATCAATACGATCTCAGCCTGCGGCCTGATCATGATCCGCCAGAACGGGCGTACCCTGGAGGCGGCGACCAGATATATGATCATGAGTCTGCTGGGCTCCGGTCTTCTGCTGCTGGGCATCTGTTTTCTGTATGATCTGACCGGGCATCTGCTGATGAGCAATATTCAGCAGCAGGTAGCGGTGCTTCATGCAAATGGAAGCTATCATATTCCGCTGCAGGTTGCTGTGGGACTGATGTCGGTGGGACTGGCCATCAAGAGTGCCCTGTTCCCGTTTCATGCCTGGCTGCCGGATGCCTACGGGTATTCTCCGGTCTCCTCGGCGTCCATCCTGTCCTCACTGGTGTCCAAGGGGTATATTTTCCTGCTGGTCAAGATCTTCTATCGGGTCATCGGCTTTGACATTGTAAGGGACAGCCGGGTGATCAATGTGCTGTTTGTCTTTGGTATCGTGGGTATGATCATGGGCTCTGTCAGTGCGATCAAGGAAAATAATATCCGCAGGATGATCGCATATTCTTCGGTGGCACAGATTGGCTATATCTATATGGGATTCGGACTTGGCACCACGGAAGGCGTGATCGCCAGTGTTTATCATATCATCTCTCATGCAGCCACAAAAGCGCTGCTGTTCGTGGCTGCCTCAGGAATCACGGATGCTTCCGGAGACAGTACGGATTTCTTTGATCTGACGGGAGCAGGCTACCGGAACAAGCTGGCAGGGGCGGCATTTACCGCAGGATCCCTGTCTATGGTAGGTATCCCCATGTTTGCGGGATTTATATCCAAGCTTCTGTTTGCCCAGGCGGGTGTCGGAGTGGCAAATATGGCAAAAATGATGCCTACACTGATCGCACTGGCGATCAGCACGGTGCTGAATGCGGTTTATTTTATGAAAACGGTGATCCGGCTCTATACACCGGAGAGGAAGCTGGCAAAGAAAAAGAATTTCCGGAATGTGAAGATGACGGAGGAGCCGGCAAAGTCCTTTACACTGGTTTGTTTTATCATACTGAATCTGATTCTGGGCCTGTGTTCGGAACCAATCGTAACGCTGATTGGAAACGGGCTGAAGATGTTTGCATAGGAGGAAAGGGTTATGGATGGTTTATTATTATTGCCGGTATTTCTGCCGTCGCTGGCAGGGATTTTTCTGCTGCTTTCCTCTTTCTTTGAACATGTAAAGATATCGCGTCAGTCAGGAGCAGATGAGAGGCAGCCGGATGAAAAGGGGAGACGCCGGATCCATCTTTTTACGGGGATCGTGCTGCTGGTTTCCGCAGCGGCCGCGTTGTGGGCTGCATGGGGCGGTGCCGGGAGCATTACTCTGTTCTGGCTGATGGACAATATTCCGATTTCTTTCTGTGTCGATGAGGTGGGAAGTCTTTTTGTCACTGTCGTAAGCATTGTATGGGTGCTGGTGGGCTTTTACTCCTTTGTCTACATGGAGCATGAGGGAAGAGAAAAGCGGTTTTTCGGACTGTATCTTCTGGTATACGGGATTCTGGTGGCCCTGGATTTTGCAGGAAATCTGGTAACGCTGTATTTCTTCTATGAGATGATGACGCTGGCGTCCATGCCGATGGTTCTGCATAACCGCTCCAGAGAGGCGATCATGGCAGCATTGAAATATCTGTTTTACTCTATGTGCGGCGCATATCTGGGACTTTTCGGAATCTTCTTTTTGTACCGGTACTGCGACAGTCTGACGTTTACAGCAGGAGGGACGCTGAATACGGCAGCTGCTCTTGGACATCAGGGGATTCTTCTGGCTGCTGTCTTCTGTATGCTGATCGGGTTCGGGGCAAAGGCGGGGATGTTTCCTCTTCATGCCTGGCTTCCGTCCGCTCATCCGGTGGCACCGTCACCGGCTTCCGCTGTGCTGTCCGGCATCATCGTAAAGTCCGGTGTACTGGCTGTGATCCGTGTCGTGTATTATATCGTCGGGCCCGGATTTCTGCGCGGTACCTGGGTGCAGACCGCGTGGATGACGCTGGCACTTATGACGGTATTCATGGGCTCGCTGCTGGCTTTTCGTGAGCCGGTGCTTAAGAAGAGGCTTGCCTATTCCACAGTCAGTCAGGTTTCGTATATTCTGTTTGGTCTGTCGCTGCTTTCACCGGATGGACTGACGGGTGCACTGCTGCATACGGTGTTCCATGCGTTTATCAAATCTGCCCTGTTTCTGACGGCCGGAATTTTTATTTTTCAGTGCGGGAAGACCAGAGTGGAGGAGCTTACGGGCATCGGCAGACAGATGCCGAAGACGATGATGTGCTATACCTTCGCTTCCCTGGCGCTGATCGGTATTCCGCCTGCCAGCGGATTTATCAGCAAATGGTATCTGGCCCAGGGTGCACTCGGAGCGGATGTGGGAGTATTCGGGTGGCTTGGTCCTGTGGTGCTGCTTGTCAGTGCGCTCCTTACCGCGGGCTATCTGTTACCGCTGACGATGCAGGGATTTTTCCCCGGGGAGAAGTTTGAACAGAATACGGCAGAAAAGCAGGAGCCGCCCATGGGGATGCTGCTTGTGCTGATCGTGCTTGCCGCACTGTCCGTTCTGCCGGGAATTTTTCCGGATCCGCTGATTTCCTGTATCAGCCGGATCGCAGAGATATTGATGTAGAGGAGGAGAGGAAATGAATGCAAATATTATGGTGATCGCAGTACTGCTGCCCATCCTGGCAGGTGTGCTGGTTCCTTTCATACCTTTTCAGAAGAGAACATGGATGATGGTCTATATTGAGTTCATGGTTCTGCTGACCTCTGTGCTGACTCTCTTTATGCTGTTGAATCCGCCGCAGGAAACCTTTGTCCTGTTCCGGTTTACCGGAAATCTGAGTATCAGCTTCCGGCTGGACGGGCTTGGCATGGTGTTTGCAGGTATCCTGGCTTCGCTCTGGCCGCTGGCTACCCTGTATTCCTTTGAATATATGAAGCATGAGGGGCATGAAAAGTATTTCTTTATGTTTTATGTCATGACCTATGGGGTGACACTGGGAATTGCACTGGCGGAGGATATCCTGACCATGTATTTCTTCTATGAAATGCTGACGCTGGTGACGCTGCCGCTGATCATGCATACCCTTTCGAGGGAGGCGATCCTGGCGAGCCGTACCTATCTGTATTACTCTTTAGGAGGCGCAGCCTTTGCATTTATCGGCATGATCTTTGTCCTGACCTATGGGACCACCTCCGTATTTGTGCCCGGCGGTGTTATGGATATGGCAAAGCTGGGGGACAGGACGAATCTGCTTCTGGTGATCTACGTGCTGTGCTTCTGCGGATTTTCGGTAAAGGCGGCGATGTGGCCGTTTTCTTCCTGGCTGCCGAAGGCAGGAGTGGCACCTACGCCGGTAACGGCACTGCTTCATGCGGTGGCTGTGGTAAAGGCGGGAGCCTTTACCATCATACGTGTGACTTACTACAGCTTCGGAACAAAGCTTCTGAAGGGGACCTGGGCACAGACGGTGGTTATGGTGCTGGTGATCATTACGATCGTATACGGCTGCAGCCGCGCACTGAAGGAGACCCATATCAAGAGAAGACTGGCCTGGTCTACAGTCAGCAATCTGTCCTACATCCTGTTTGGCGCCGTGCTGATGACTCCGCTGGGACTGGTGGGGGCGCTCAGTCATATGGTATTCCATGCGGTAATGAAGATCTGTTCCTTCTTCTGTGCCGGTGCCGTGATGTACAAGTCAGGGAAAAACTATATCCATGAGCTCGGAGGACTGGGCTGGAAGATGCCGAAGATATTTCTGGTATTTACGATCTCCGGTTTCGCCCTGATGGGAGTTCCGGGACTTTGCGGTTTTGTGAGTAAATGGAATCTGGCGAAGGCTGCGGTGGAGAGCGGAAGCCCTCTGGCTTATGCCGGTGTGGCGGCACTGCTGATCTCGGCACTTCTGACGGCGATTTATATGATGACCATTTCTGTCCGGGCATTTTTCCCGGGAAAAGGTTTTGATGATACAGCTATTCGTGACGTAAAGGATCCGAACTGGATGATGCTTCTGCCGCTGGCAGTGTTTGTGGCGGCGATGGCTGCTTTCGGGCTTCATCCGCAGCCGGTGCTCCGTGCACTGGAATCCGTGGCGTCTGTGATGCAGTAGAGAGGGGGATGAGAAGATGAATATCAATACGGGTCTGGCATTACTTGTCTTCTACCCTTTTCTCGGCGGACTGGTCTGCTATGCAGTGGGAAGAAGAAATGAGAAATGGCGCGATTATCTGGCAGATCTTGTGGTAATCATGGAGTTTGTACTGATGCTTCTGCTGGCTGCAGGTTCAGGCGGCAGGATCTCAGCAGGGATAGAGGAGACTCTTACGATTCCGGGGATCTGCGGGTTCGGACTGCATTTTACACTGGACGGTTTCCGGATGATCTATGGAATGATCGCTGCGTTGATGTGGATGATGGCGACGATTCTGTCCAGGGAATATTTTACACACCATAAGAACAGAAACCGCTTTTATCTGTTTCAGCTCTTGACGCTGGGGGCAACGATCGGGGTATTCTTTTCCGCAGATTTGTATACCACCTTTATTTTCTTTGAAATGATGTCCTTTACCTCCTACGTATGGGTGGCGCAGGAAGAAAATGAGCCTTCTCTGCGGGCGGCTGCCACCTATCTGGCGGTGGCGGTGATCGGGGGAATGGTGATGCTCATGGGTCTGTTCCTGCTCTATCATGCGCTGGGGACACTGACAATTTCTGAACTGCCTGCGGCAGCCGCGGGGTATGAAAATAAGAGGCTGCTGTATACGGCAGGTGTGTGTCTGCTGGTGGGCTTCGGGGCAAAGGCGGGAGCGTTCCCGCTTCACATCTGGCTTCCGAAGGCACATCCGGTGGCACCTGCACCGGCATCCGCGCTGCTGTCGGGAATTCTGACGAAGACGGGTGTATTCGGCATTCTGGTAGTCAGCAGCAATCTGTTCCTGCATGATGCATCCTGGGGTGCACTGATTCTGGCTGTGGGTGTTCTGACGATGTTCGGCGGTGCGCTGCTTGCTGTATTCTCCATTGATCTGAAGCGGACTCTGGCCTGCTCTTCCATGTCGCAGATCGGATTTATCCTGGTGGGTGTTGGAATGCAGGGGCTTCTCGGGGAAGAGAATGCGCTGGCAGTACACGGTACACTGCTGCATATGGTGAATCATTCCATGATCAAGCTGGTGCTCTTCCTGGCAGCCGGTGTGATCTTCATGAATGCCCATGCGCTGGATCTGAATAAGATCCGGGGCTTTGGAAGGAAAAAGCCGCTGCTGAAAGGAATCTTTCTCATTGGTGCGCTGGCGATCGCCGGAATCCCCATGTTTGGAGGCTATGTCAGCAAGACACTGCTTCATGAGAGTATCGTGGAGTATGGAGGCGGCTGGATCATGCGTGCCGTGGAGTATATTTTCCTGTTCAGCGGAGGTCTGACCGTTGCCTATATGACGAAGCTGTTCGTGGCTGTTTTCCTGGAAGAGAATGAGAACAGGGAGCTTCAGAAGAAATATGACAGCATGAAGAAGTATATGAATGCGGAGAGCGGTTTTGCGCTGACGGTCAGTGCAGTGCTACTACTGATCTGGGGACTGTTTCCCCATGGGATCATGGACCGTGCGGCTGCGCTTGGACAGGGGCTGATGCACCTGGAGGAAGCGGGTCACCGGGTGGCATATTTCAGTCTGAAGAATCTCTCCGGTGCAGGGATTTCCATTCTGATCGGTATTCTGGTATATGCCTTTATCATCCGCGGTCCACTGATGGAGAAGACATCATCTGGACAGCGCATCTACCGGAACCGGTGGCCGGCATGGCTGGATCTGGAGGAGCTGATCTACCGGCCCATCCTGCTTGGCTTTCTGCCCTTTGTCAGCAGGGTGGTGTGCAGGATCTTTGACAGTATGCCGGATCTGATGGTGGTGGTTCTCCTCAGAAAGACGATCTACAGAGACAGTCCGCTGCCGTACGAGCTGCCGGAGGGGAATGCGTTTACCTTTACCGTGGGACGGCTGCTGAACTATTGCCAGAAGGTGAGAAACCGCATCCTGCACCGCGACGGAAAGGAAGACAGGGATTACGTTCATTTCCTTGCAGTTAAGAACGAAGAACTCAGGGAGTCCCACCGGATCATACAGAGGAGCCTTTCCTTTGGCCTGATGCTGTTTGGAATCGGACTTTGTCTGACGCTGATCTATCTGATTTTCTGGTAAGTCTTATGATGATGCCAGGGTCAAAAGGTCATGAATAGTTACCTTTTTTGGGCTTGAAAAGAAAAAGGTGAAATGCTATACTAAAGAAAACACTTTAATAAAGTATAGGGGTTTTAGTATGGCGAACAGACAGATTACAAATATAGAGGTAAAAAAGACGAACCGGAATCGTATCTTCCGGTATATCCTCAAGCATGGTACCGTGTCCAATCCGGATATTTCATACGCTCTGAAGATCAGTCTGCCGACGGTCACGCAGAATACGAAGGAGCTGCTGGAGCGAGGCCTGATCAGGGAGACAGGGGAACTGGAGTCCACGGGGGGAAGACGGGCCAAAGCTCTGGCTGTGGCAGAAGATTACTGTGTGGCTGTGGGGCTTGATATTACCAGGAATCATGTGGGCATGATGCTGGTGAACCTTACAGGGGAAATTCTGAAATATGACAGAAGCCAGTTTCCTTATGAGAATGAGGAAATGTATTATCGCGGGCTTAACCGGAGACTGGAACAGTTTCTGGAGGGCTGTGTACAGGAAAGGGAGAAGATCCTGGGGATCGGAATTGCGTTTCCGGGTATTGTGGATTTACAGAGAAAGGAGATCACGTACTCGCATGCGCTGGATGTGAGGGATTTGCCTTTTTCCGGAGTGAGCGGATATTTTGACTATCCATGCAGCTTTTTTAACGATGCGAATGCCGGTGCTTATGCGGAGGGAATCAACGGAACCAGTAAGGAACCTTTCTTTTATCTTTCCTTAAGCAATACCGTGGGAGGAGCCGTGTTTGAACAGGATCGTCTGATGCATGGCAGAAACTTTCGCTGTGGGGAAGCAGGACACATGACGATAGTCCCGGGTGGAAAACAATGTTATTGCGGAAAGGACGGATGTCTGGATGCTTATTGCTCAGCCCGGCTGTTGTCTGATGCCTTTCACGGGAAACTTGATCTCTTCTTTGCCGCACTGAAAAAAGGAGAAGAGGAAGCAGTCGGGATGTGGGAGGAATACACCACAAATCTGGCTCTGGCAGTAAATAATATCCACATGATCCTGGACTGCGATGTTGTTCTTGGAGGATATGTGGGAAGCTATGTACAGGAACATCTTCCAGGTATCAGGCAAAAGGTTTTTGAAAGAAATACGTTTGAGGAAGATGGGGACTTTATCAAAGCATGCAATTATCGTGTTGGAGCAGCGGCTCTGGGTGCGGCACAGAGTGTAATTGAAGAATTTATCAGCCATATATAGAATGTGCACGTAATACATAAAGCGATAAAAGTAACAAAGAGATTTCAGAGAATGAAGTCTCTTTTTTTTGTAACTGTTCAGAGTCATGCAGATTTATAAATCTTTGCCTTGGGGAGCTTGCTCACCGGAGGCAAATTTTATAAATCTATAGGGCGAG
>OLOS01002064.1_pt1 | contig 14510 bp, 10 predicted proteins | sample 1672631 | NCBI WGS metagenome assembly OLOS01 (sample SAMEA3136707, study PRJEB25190) | human gut metagenome | biome: human gut; feature: human-associated habitat; material: faeces | place: Austria | collected 2013 | reverse complement strand
CAGCCTCCGATTCATGGAATTGTCTTGCGGAGGTCGGCGGTCAGGAATTGATGGCCCAGCTTTTTTGTGACGTCATCATCAAGAATACCGGCGGCGAGGAACGCGACCACTTCTGGGACAGCGCAGAAATGAATCTGCTCAAAGCACTGGTCCTCTATGTTTCCATCAGCTACCCCAAGAAAAAGCAAAATATCGGCGAGGTGTATCAGTTGATTGCCGCCAGCTCCGAACAGGAGTTGAACGCGCTTTTTGGCGTTCTTCCGGTTACGCATCCTGCCAAAGCGCCATACAGCATTTTCAAGCAGGCGTCAGAGGGTGTGCGCGGTGGCGTTATCATCGGGCTCGGCTCCAGACTGCAGGTTTTCCAAAACCGGGATATTCGCAACATCACATCCTACAACGAGATAGATCTGGAACTTCCGGGAAAGCAGCCATGCGCGTATTACTGCATTACCAGCGATCAGGACAGCACCTTTGATTTCCTCTCCTCGCTGTTTCTTTCCTTTGTGTTTATCCGCCTGGTCCGCTATGCGGACGAACATTGTCCCGGCGGGGAGCTTCCGGTTCCTGTTCATGTACTTGGTGAAGAGCTGTGTGCCTGTGGAGTGATCCCAGATCTATCGAGAAAAATTTCGGTCATTCGTTCCAGAAACCTGTCCATGTCATGTGTGTTCCAGAACTTAGCTGGCCTTCAGAACCGCTATCCCTACAACCAGTGGCAGGAAATTCTGGGCAACTGCGATGTGCAGCTTTTTCTTGGCTGTACAGATGCTTTGACGGCGGAATTTATTTCTGACCGGACCGGCGAGGCCAGTATCTCTGTCACCAGTAAAGCCAAACAGCTCGGAACATGGCGTGTATCCAATTACACGCCTGAATACCGGGAAACCAGCGGTGTCGGCCGGCGCAAGCTGATGACCATGGACGAGGTGCTGCGTATGGATATTGATAAAGCCCTGATCCTCATTCGGGGCAAGAATGTACTGGAGGTGGATAAGTACGACTATTCCAAACATCCCGAGGCAAAGAAGCTGCGGCCGAGCAAGGCCGCCTCCCATGTCCCTGCATGGCGGGCAAATCAGCCGCAGGAAAAGCAAACTCCATCGGCGCCGCCATCTCAGGCAGCGGAAAAGAAGCCGGCGCAAAAGAAAAAGCCTGCGTCGGCTGAAAAAGTCGTTGCCGTAACCAAAGAATCCATTATGAAGAAAAAGGAGGATACTTAATGCCCAAGAAAAAAACGATCCCGCCCCCTGATGATTTCTCCTCAGAGTTCATGGAAATCGAATCCGCCAAAGAACTTTCTGAGCAGCAGGTGGAGGCCGCCGGCAGCGACAACACGGAAACTCCGCTGGCAGAACTCTCGGAAGTTGATCTCGGCTCCGGCGATGTGAGCGGCACAGCAGATGTTGAGGAAAACGAGCCGGATGCCGAAAACACCGCTGATGCCGCAGAGACTGTCCCTGTTTCCGATGAAAAGGCTGAGGACCCGGAGTACGACAGCATTTTACAGGAGCTGAACAGCAGCACTCCGGCACCCCTTGACAGCAGCGGCGAAAATGCTCTGGATGCGCTTTTACTGGAAGGAAATGCGGAAAATGCTCCGCCCGCTGAAGATGAAACGGAATCCGCAGATGGTGAAGCTGCTCCGCAGTCCACTGCACCTCCCGCACCTGCCGGACGCCGTGACTCCTACATTCTGACCGTTGATGCAAAAGACCGTATCGAAACGGAAGAAGAGCGCCGTGAGGTCATCTGGCATGAGATCAAGACCTCGCATATTGCCGGTCGTATTTTGACCGGAACGTTGGACGGCGTGGAGCAGACCCCTTCCGGCCGTACTATCGTTGTCGTTGACTACAAGGGTTATCGCATTGCGATCCCGCTGAAAGAAATGATGCTCTATTCCGGGCCCGTTCCGTATGGAGCGAAATACAAGCCGTTTATGGAGCGGATGAACAGTATCCTTGCAACCATGCTCACCGCGGAGATCGATTTCATCGTCCGGGGTCTGGATAACACCGCCCGCAGCGTTGTGGCAAGCCGCAAGGCCGCTATGCTCCGTAAGCGTCAGACCTTCTATCTGGACACCAACGAAGATGGCGTCCCCATGATTTATGAAGGGCGCGTCGTACAGGCGCGCGTCATTGGCGTTGCGGAAAAAGTCCTGCGTGTGGAAGTGTTCGGCGTGGAGTGTACGATTTTCGCCCGCGATCTGTCTGCCGCATGGTTCGGTGACGCCCGCGAGTATTACAGCGTCGGCGACCGTGTTCTTGTCCGTGTGCTCACCATTGACCGCGACGACATCAACCATATTTCCATCACAGCAGATATCCGTAGCGTTTCGTCCGCCGCCAACCAGAGCAATCTGGATAAATGCGTCCTGCAGGGCAAATATGCCGGCAGAGTGACCGATGTGCGGCACGGCGTTGTGTTCATCCGGCTCAACAACGGTGTCAACGCGGTTGCCCACACCTGCTATGACCGGCGAATGCCCGGGAAAAAAGACGACGTCAGCTTTGCCGTTACCCGTCTGGATGAGGAACGCGGCATCGCCGTCGGCATCATCACCAGAATCATCAAACAGAATTTGTAAAAAAGGAGAGGCCACCATGAAGAGCTTATCAAAGCTGGCCCTTTGCCTGCTGCTTGCCATGTCGCTGACGGTCAGCGCCTTTGCCGCTCAGGTTCCCGATTCATTGGTAGCGGAAAACCTGAACGGCCAGCAGCGGCTTGTAAAAACCTACACGCTTTCCCCGGAGGTTGACCCAGATGAGCTGAAGGAAGAGGACTTTTCCTACGACGGTTATCTTTATACCTGGGCCTATACCACAAAGGTGGAACACCCGTATCTGGAAAGCAAAACTGTAACGGAAACCGTCACAGTCAATACCGCCAAAAATGACCTTGCGCAGATCCTCGCCGAGCTTTCGCCCAGTATGCCCTATGAAAAAGACGGCTTCTCCGGCGAGTTGGCGCTGGATCATACCACGCTTTCCACAGAGGCGTCCGGCTACACCACCAAATACAGCAAAACCACCGAGACGAAGGTGATTGGCAATCTGGATCGCAACGACATGTCTTATGTGCCGGCCACGACCGTCAAAAATGGGAAAATGCTCACCCTTGCCAATGTGGAATGGCAGGTCACCGGCACGGCGCTCGTCGGCGAGGCGCTGGTTCCCGCCCAGTATCAGGCGGTCGCCACCTATTCCGCCTCCAGCAGCTATCAGGCTGCCACAGGCTATGTCACCACGGCGGAATATCACGGAACCGTTACTGCGGAAGGTGTGGACAGCATCACTTATACCGTGGTTTACACCGGAAGTGAGATCGTCCCCGTAAAAACACATATCTGGGATAACGGCAGCCTTGCCGCTCCGCTGCTGATCATTGCTGCCGTGCTGCTCTGCGCGGGCATTGCCGCCGCTGGGCTCATCCTGCTGCGCCGCCGCAAAAATGTCTATGTGTATGTTCCGGACAGCAAGCCCCGAGAGTACCGGCTGATTGCAAAGTTCCGTGTGGAGCCTGACAGCGAGGTTCCCGCTATCGATGCAGGCGCTCTCACACTGAATCCGGGAGATACCGTCGCGGTTGAGGTGAAAAAATCCCTTGCCAGGCATCTGGCTGGGCGCGAGTTCACCGTTTCTTTCCCGCAGAGTGACCATACTTACACGATCCAAGCCAGCAAGCACAATGACTGGCATGAATTTACCGTTCCCGCTGAAGAAGAACAGGAGGCTCCCGTATGAAGAAGTTTTTCTCATTGACTTTGACTCTGGCTGCCATGCTTTCTGCGATGGCGGTCAGCGCACAGGCTGCCGATTATTCCTTTGAAACCGATGGCACCCCGGAATACTATCCCTCCTCTTCCTATGGGGATGTCTACGGCTCCCGCTACAATTACGGTGGAAGAAATGTGGTGGACTACCAGAGCCCCGAACTAGAATATGGGCAGTTCAGCACCACCCAGACCGGCGTGATGGAGAAAATCATGCTGCATGGTCTTCAGGGCATCTCTGCATCCGGCAGCGGAATTTACGGAATTTCTCCCGGCGGCGGAACTGTCGAGATCCCCGGTTTTCTGCAGGGCGGCTCCACATCTACTCCTGCGACGCCCGCTTTCACAGCGCTGACACAGGATTTTCTGCTCTCCAACGGTGCCGTCGGAAAGATCTCCATTCCTGCCATCGGAGTTAAGAATTACTATCTCTGGGAAGGTGAAACGACTGCCAGCATGAAAAAGGGGCTGGGGCATTTCGCCAGTACCAGCGTCTGGAACGGCAATGTGGCTGTCTGCGGGCATAATCGCGGCGCCAAATATGTGATTGGCAGCATCAAGGATCTCGATGTGGGCGATAAAATCACCTATACCACATCCATGGGTACCCGCACCTATCTGGTGGAGACTGTGACCAAAATCAGCAGCAGCGATTGGAGTTATTTATCCTCGACCGCGGATAACCGGATCACACTCTTCACCTGCGTTGCTGGAGACCCCAGCCATCGCTGGTGTGTGCAGGCAGTTCAGGCATCTTAAAATTTTCTGTTGAAAAAGTCACCTTATGATCGTAAAAGGGAGTAGATCAAAAAACAGGAGGACTTTTTATGAAGAAGCAAATTTTCACCATGCTTACAGGTCTTCTCATCGGCGCAGTGCTGACCGGCGGCTCTGCCGCGGTCGCCGCCGGGATCATGGCGGAGCGCAGTCACCATCGCGTTGTCGTAGACGGAAAAGAAGTGCAGATGGAAGCCTATGTCATCAACGGCAACAACTACGTCAAGCTCCGGGACATGGGCAAGACAGTGGGATTTGAGGTCTTTTGGGACAGCGATGCCAAGTGTGTGCAGGTGAAATCCGGCATCCCGTACACCGGCGAAGCACCTGCAAAGGCAGAACCGGATAAACCGGAATCGCATCCAGAACCCACAGCCCCTGCCAATGATGCCGATGTAGGCGCCATGAAACAGGATATCGTAGACCGTACCAACACACTCCGAAAGGAAAACGGCATTGCAGCCCTGACCACCAGCGACAAGCTCATGCAGGCGGCGCAGGTGCGGGCTGACGAAATGGCTGCCAGCGGCGCATATTCCCACACTCGCCCGGACGGGAGAAAATACACCACGGTCACAGACTGCAAATATGTCGGGGAGAACATCCAGTTGATCGGCGAATGGCAGATGTCCAATACATCCCTCCCGGCCGCTGCGGTCGATGGCTGGCAAAACAGTGCGGCGCATCTGGAAAATATGCTCAATACGAGATATGGAGAGATCGGCATCGGCCTTTCGCAAGGAACGGTCATGGGAGAGCCTTATTGGTACTGCGTCCAGCTATTCCTCTGTGACGGCTATACCATCGACTGGGTGGACGCTCCGGCAGTCAAGTGAGGATATCCCCGCGCTCAAGCAGTTTTGTGACGAACAGCTTACAGACAAATAAAGCATGGCATACCACACGAGCAGACCGGAGAAATTCGGTCTGCTTTTCTATTACAAAAATTGAAAGGAAACCATTACTGTGAAAACATGGAAAACACGGATCATGTCAGCGATGTTGGCTCTCTTGACCTTGCTGACCCTGCTGCCCACCTCCGCGCTGGCAGCGTCCGGCAGCGGAACGGGCATCAAAGCAACTACTGACCCCAATCTCTGGTCCACCCGCCTGACCTCCACCGGTCAGTCGTATTCTTACCGCCCGCCCACGGCAGCAGGCAAGCAGCTTTACTGCATGGATCTCGGCTATTCCTATCGGTATGGGACGGCCAGTTTTTTGAACAGCTACACCTACCAAAGCGCCACCGGCGCGGACAGTGACGCCCTGTGGGATGCCGCTGTTGCAGGTACGGGTCTTGGCGAGATGGACGCCGCCACTAAGGAGAATGTAAAGTGGATGATGACCTATATTGCGGACTACAAGGGCGACATCCCCGGCAGCCTCTTCATGGCGCTCCAAACGTATATCTGGGATCATCAGAGCAACAAATCCGCAGGCGGCGATACCTCTGGTGACATTGATGCCGGTGGTTTTGCCAACGCCGACACCTATGAAACCTATCTTGGTTATGTGGATTGGCTCTTAGCGCAGAAGGCCAAGGAGGACGCGGAGTTCCATGAGCAGATCGAGAAATACACCGCACAGGGAGCGGTCGCTACGGTCGTTGAGGACGAGTCCGCAAAGTGGGCGGTCTACGCCAAATCCAGCGTGTCTGGCCGCCAGAGCTTTTTTGCCTACTATGCGCCAAGAAAGCTCTCTTTTGAGGTGCAGCCGGGAAAACCGGATATTCCCCCTGCGGGTACAGGCGATATTACGCTGAAGAAGGTTGCCGCAGGAACCACCCGTGGTTTAGATGGTGCCCGCTTTCTGATTTATCGGGACGGACAGATCGTGGGCAGCAATGTAACGGCAAACGGCGGCATCATCGAAGTCAACGACGTCACCAAGGGCCTGTGGTCTTTTGTAGAAGTCGAAGCCCCCGCAGGGTACTGCGCCGACTCTACGCCCATCAGCGTCTATGTGGATACTACGGACGGCGATAAGCAGTACACCGTTACGGCGGAAAATTACGCACTGCCCGACATGAAGATCACCAAACGGGACGCCATGAGCGGCAAACCCATCGCCGGCACGGTGTTCTCGGTGAAGTCCGTCACCGGCAACTATTCCACCTCTGTCACGACTGGCGTGGACGGCTCCGCCACACTCCCATCTATCCCCGCTGATGTTTATGTGGTGCGAGAGGAATCTGTGCCGGAACCGTACATCGTGTCCAATACCGAGCAGACCGTGGCGCTGCGCCCCGGTAAAACCAGCGAGGTTACCTTCGTTGACTATGTAAAACCCGGTTTGGAGATCCTAAAGAAGAACATCGCCAACGGAGAGCCTATCGAGGGCGTCACTTTCCGCATCGAGCAGATCGACGGCAGCTTTTCCACCAGCGCCACCACGGACGGCGCGGGGCGCATCTTCCTCGCTTCCATCCCCGTGGGCAGCTATCGCGTCACGGAGAAAAATGTGCCTTCCCATGTCATTCTCTCTGAGATCCCCCAGGAGATCCATCTGGAAGCGGGCTGCACCAGAACGGTGACCTTCTTCAACGCGGTCAAACCCTCCCTGACGATCCTGAAGCGGAACAGCGTCACCGGCGATCCTCTCTCCAATGCCAAATTCCATATCTATTACGGTTCGGACAATACCACCACCGGCGAGATCAACGACCTCGGCGTGTTCACAACGGATGAGATCGGAAAAATCACCCTCACCGATGTAAACCGTGGCTGGTACAAGCTGGTGGAGGAGTCCGCTCCCAAGGGCTTCGGCATTCAGGGCAGCGGGGTCACCGAGTTCTATCTGGAAGCCAATACCTCTAAGACCGTGACCGTGGACAATGTTCCTCACAGCGCCCTCGTCGTGTACAAATATGACGCCAAAACCGGGAAAGGCTTGGAGGGCTGCCGCTTTGAACTGCGTTATCTCAGCGGCAATACCAGCGGAACAGGCGGCACGGTCATCGGGTCCTATGTGACCGGCCCCAACGGGGCATTCACCGTGACAAACCTTAAAAAAGGTACTTATGTCTGTCAGGAACTCGAAGGTGACGGAAATCACATCATCGACCGCGAACCGCAAACCGTGTGGATCTCCGGCGAGGATCAGGATGTGGTGACGCTCCGCTTCGGCAATGCCCCGCTGGGAAGTTTGCTCATTACAAAGCTGAGCGACGACAGCAAGCACGAACCGCTCTCCGGCGTAGAGTTCCTGTTGACCGACAGCAGCGGCAATTATCTCGGCAACGACAACGGCCGCTTCGCCACCAATGCCGCGGGCGAAATTCTGGTGGATGGTCTGGAACCCGGCATGACGGTCATTGCCCGTGAAGTCAGAGCAAAAACGGGCTACCTGTTGGATGACAGCCCCCAGCACGCGCTCATCAAGAGCGGCGAAACGGCGCATTTGCAGTTTCTGAACCAGCCTGCCGGTAACCTCATCATCCGCAAGGTCAGCTCCGGCCCCAACGGGGAGCCGCTGGAGGGTGTAGAGTTTAAGATCACCTATGCAGACGGCAGCTTCGTCCCGGACGCCAACGGCGAACTGTCCAGCAACGGCATTTATTACACCAATAAATCTGGTGAGATCCGCATCTCCGGCGTCGTCGGCACCGTGGTAGCAACGGAAACCAAGACGATTCCGGGGTTCACCATTGACGAAGCTACCCGCACACAGACCGTAGTAGTTAATCCCAACGACACGCAGACGCTGACCTTTTACAACAAACCCACTACAACATTGATTCTCCAGAAATACATTTCCGGCACGAAAAATGAACCGCTTGCCGGGGTACAGTTCCTTGTGACCGACTCCTCCGGTGCGGTGGTTGGTCCCAACAACGGCTACTATACCACCGACGCTGCAGGCCAGATCGTCATTGAGGGTCTGACCGACGGCATGACTGTTACCGCAAAAGAGGTCAAATCTGTGGATGGATTCATGTTGGACGGAACACCGCAGAGCATTAAGATCAACCAGAGCCAGTCTCCCCAGCGCATGACCTTCTGGAATGAGCGACAGGGCGCGCTCATCATCAACAAGCTGTCCTCTCTGGACCGCAAGACGCCGCTGGAGGGCGTTACCTTCAAAATCACTACGGCTACCGGCGAGTTTGTCCCCGACGAAAACGGAAAAATCAGCTCCAACGGTCTGTACTATACCGATAAAAACGGGCAGATCATTCTCAAGGGCGTCACCGGCACACTGGTGGTGACAGAGGAAAAATCCATCTCCGGTTACACCATCGACGAGAACACCCGCACGCAGACCGTGGTGGTCAACCCCAATGACACGCAGTCCCTCTATTTTTATAATGCTCCCATCGGCGGGCTGGAGCTGGTGAAAGTGAATGCGGCGGACAAAACCCAGCGTATCCCCAACACCACCTTCGAGATCCGCCGTGTCAGCGATGGCGGTCTGGTGGACACCGTCACCACCGGAACGGACGGCCGCGTGTATGTGCCGCTGGAAAGCGGCAGCTACTATGCCGTGGAAACCGAGGCGGGCAAGGGCTTCCAGCTTGACAATTCCCCCATCTATTTCGCCGTGGAAGATGGCAAAACCACAACCAAAACGGTGACCAACAAAGCCATCTCCGGTATCCTGATCCACAAGGTCGATTCGGCCACCGGCGAGGGCATCTACGGTGTATCCTTCATTCTCTACGACAGAGGCAATAATCCCATTGCGCAGGAAACCAGCGATGACCGAGGGTATGTCCGTTTTGAAAATCTGACCGCTGGCCGTTTCTATCTGCGTGAATTGGAAAATGAGGGATATATTCCCGACACGCAAAAAAAGACCGTGTATGTAAAGTCCGGCGAAACTACAGAAATCGAGTGGAAGAATACGCCCATCACCGGTCAGATCCAGATCGTCAAGACCTCTGCGGACTATAATTCCATGAACGGCTGGCCTGCCGGGACGCCCATCCCCAACACCGTCTTTGAAGTTTACAACGCCCGCACCAACCGTCTGGTGGATACCATCAAGACGGATAAAAACGGCTTGGCGGTCAGCAAGCCCTTGCCTTTGGCGCGATATAAAATCGTGGAATCCAAGGCGGCGGAGTTTTATGGGCTGGATAAGACGCCCATCGAGGTAGAGATCGAACACGCCGGTCAGATCGTTAAGGCGAGCATGACCAATAAGAGCCTGTACACGAATGTGTCGATCAAGAAAACCGGCTACGTGGAGGTCATGCCGGGGCAGCTTGTCCGCTACAACTTCACCGGTATTGCCAACAATTCCACCACGGCGCTGGAATCCTTCTACTGGCGCGATACCCTGCCCGTCAAGGCGGTGCGCCTTGAAAAGATTTACACCGGCACGTGGAATACCCCCGGCAACTATAAGATCGTCTACCGCACGAATCTCAGCGGGGATACCTGGCGCACGCTGGCGGATAACCTGAGCACATCCAAGAACTATGTCTTGGATGCTTCGCCCGCGGCGCTGGGGCTTGCCTCCAATGAGTATGTGACGGAGTTTATGGCGGCGTTCGGTATCGTACCTTCAAACTTCCGTCAGGTGGAGGCGCCCCGCGTAGACTGCAAGGTGCTTTCAAAGCTCACCGGCGGTACGCAGTTCGTCAACACGTCGGATGCAGGCGGCGTCTACAATGGGCAGTGGATCATGGCGACCTCCCGCTGGGTCACCCGAGTCTATGCCCCCAGCAAGCCCCTGCCTCGCACCGGTTATTAAGGACTAACAACGGATGCCGCTCCGCAAGGGGCGGCATCCCCATTTTAAGGAGGTTGAGATTTCTTGAAATACAGAAAAATGATTATTCTGACATTGACGCTTCTGCTTCTGACCTCTCTCTGCTGCACCTCGGCACTTGCCGCAGGCGGGGATGTCGCGGGAGCGGTGGAGCAGACATGGACGGAGGCGGCCAAACAGATCAAGAGCGTGGTGGAGAAGGTGGTGTTCCCTGCGCTGGATATGATCCTCGCCATCGCATTCTTTGTAAAACTTGGCGGCGCGTACTTTGATTATCGCCAGAGAGGACAGTTTGAGTGGACCGGCCCCGCCATCCTCTTTGCCTGCCTGATTTTCAGCCTGATCGCGCCGAAATACATCTGGAATATCATCGGGATCTAATTCGTGAAGAAAGAATTTAAAAATCGAATCCGGACTCTCCTGCCAGAGGCAACGAATAAGACACAATGGTTGCTTTGCCGGCGAATGCTGTAGGCCTATAAAGTCACCTTTTACACCTCACAAAGATAGGCTTGCATAAAAAGTGTTATCTTGATATAATACTATCAAGAAATTGATAAGGAGGGCTTTCTATGCAAATCAGACCATCCTCTGCTCTGCGGAATGAGTACACGCAGATCTCCGAGCTGGCAAAGGCATCCGGTGAACCGATCTTCATCACGAATAAGGGTGAAGATGACGGTGTTTATATGAGCATGGCAGCATACGAGGAGCGGGAAAAAATGTTCCGACACCGCGACAAAATTTATGCTGCGGAACTCAGCAGATTGAGCGGAGAGCCTGTCTGCACGCCGGAGGAGCTTGACGAAAGAATGGAGGAGCTGTTCCGTGCCTACGAAAAGTAAACTGGTCTATCTTCCACCTGCTCAACACGACTTCGAGGAGATCGTAAAGTATCACATTACGGAGGCAGGAACTCCCTACGCGCGGAAAATCTACAGTACGATGAAAACGACCATAAACCGTCTGCGGGATTTCCCGCTGATGGGGCAAACGCATCCGGACCCGATCCTTGCGGCAAGCGGTTACCGTAAACTTGTGCTGACGAAGACTTATGTTGCCATCTATAAATTGATTGGGGACACCGTCTACGTTTATGCGATCGTCAATGGCACAACAGATTATCCGCGGCTGCTCAAGTAAGCGCTGCAGTCAGATGCAAAACAAAATACTCTATATGAAAGGCCGTCGCCCATCTGGGCGGCGGCTTTCTGCATTTTCGGAGGTGAGCGAAGATATTTATTTGGAACTTTGTTGCCGCGACAGTTTTGGATCAGCTGGTGGATTGGATCTACGGGCAGATCGTGGGCTTTCTCGGCAATTTCTTTGCCCTCATGGGCGATATGGGCGTGGAACTTTTTGAACTGGAATGGGTCAGCGCCATCATTCTCTTTTTCTCCCGCCTTGCCTGGGCGCTGTTCGCTGTCAGCGTGGTAGTCTGCGCTTTTGAATGCGGCATCGAATACTCCACCGGCAGGGGCAATCTCCAGCAGTGCGGGATGAACATCATCAAGGGCTTTCTGGCGGTGAGCCTGTTCACCGTCGTCCCCGTCCGGCTCTATGCCTTATCGGTGTCGCTGCAGGGAACCTTTTCCGCGGGGCTTACCGGCTACGGACGAAGCATCGGTGAGGTGGGACAGGACATCATCACCGAACTCAGCGAGATACAGACACTTGCCGATGTGGTGAACAGCTCCCACTTCGGTCTCGGCATCATCACCAGCCCCATTATGCTTCTTTTTTGCGTGATACTTATGGGCTATGCGGTGCTGAAGGTGTTTTTTGCCAACTTGAAGAGAGGCGGCATCCTGCTCATCCAGATCGCGGTGGGCAGCCTCTATATGTTCAGCGTCCCACGGGGCTATCTGGACGGCTTTATGGGCTGGACGCGGCAGGTCATCGGCTTGTGCCTGACCGCCTTTCTCCAGTCCACCATTCTCATCGCGGGACTCATGGTGTTCAAGGATCACGCGCTCATGGGCGTGGGGCTTATGCTCTCTGCCGGCGAAGTTCCCCGTATCGCCGGCAGCTTCGGCTTGGACACCACGACAAAGGCCAATATTACAAGCGCTGTCTATACGGCACAGTCCGCGGTGAATGTGACGAGGACCATCGCCGCAGCAATCAAATAAAAGGGTGTGTATGAAATGACACCGTCAACAAGAAAACTTACGATGGGGAGCCTGTTCGATGGCATCTCCGGCTTTCCTCTGGCTTCGGTGCGGTGCGGCATCGAGCCAATCTGGGCCAGTGAGATCGAACCGTTCCCCATACTGGTATCAAAGATCCGTTTCCCCCGCATGGAGCAGATGGGAGACATCACAAAACTGAACGGTGCGTATCTGCCGCCTGTGGACATCATCTGCGGGGGCAGCCCGTGCCAGGACTCAGCGTGGCCGGAATGCGCGCCGGATTGAACGGTGCGCGTTCCGGCCTCTTTATGGAACAAATACGAATCATTCAGGAGATGCGAGATGCAGACAGAAAATTTGGAAGGACAGGAATCCATATTCGGCCAAGATTCGGCGTGTGGGAAAATGTCGTCGGTGCTCTCTCAAGTGGGCGGGACGCTGAAACGGGTCAAAAAAAGCCTGGGGCGGATTTTCAAAAAGTCCTCGAAGCGTTCCTCCAAGTTGAAGAACCATACCTTCATGTTGTTAGACCTGAGACCGGGCGCTGGGAATATGCTGGGGGCATATTGGGAGTACGATCCTCCGTGGCTTGGATCGTTTGGGACGCCCAACACTTCGGAGTGCCCCAAAGACGCCGTCGAGTGTTCCTTGTGGCAGATTTTGCAGGCTACAGCGCCATCCCGATACTCGCTATCCCAGACAGCGTGCCTGGGTATTCTGCGCCGCGCAGCCTGCCGCGGCAAATCGCTGCCACCCTTATTGGAAGCGGCTTTGCGTATGCAGGCAGGGCTTGACCCGCCTGCGCCCATATCCGGCGAAGCGAAAGCTTATCATATCAATCAGCGCAATGAAGGCATTGACCTGGACGGTGTGTCCGGCGCATTGATGGCGACGCAGAACCTTCAAATGCAGACCTTTATCACAAATCCCGGCAGCAGTCAGAGTGGTCCGCAAAAGCAGATCGCATTCGCCGCCAACCAGCGGGACGAGGTGCGTGACCTGCATGATGTAGCAGGCGCGCTGCAGGCTCAGCCGGGGTTGAAACAACAAACCTTTGTCGCTGGATTTTCTGCTGGAGCTGGCGCGAGCGCCGGGACCATTGGATATCAGAAGGACGTAGCGCCCACGTTGAAAGGCAGCCCCAGCGGAAACTGTATGCCCAGCATCCTCTGTATCAACGATCAGGGCGGGCAGATCATGGAGTGCAGCGAGGATGTTACCGGGACGCTGCCGGCGCAGGAGCATGGACACCAACCTCTGATTCTGCGTCCAGCAGAACCCAAGGTTTACGAAAACCACGGCATTGACGGAAGATACACCGGGCCGCATGATGTAGCGCCCACCATGTCCGCCCGCTATGGGACCGGCGGGAACAACATTCCCCCTGTACAGCAGGAGGAAGTTATCTGTATTGCGGGCAATGCCATTGACCGGCAGCCGCAAAACGGCGGCAACGGCTTCGGCTGGCAGCGGGACATTTCCTATACCCTGACCACCTCGGATCGCCACAGCGTCTATGCCCGCCAGCGGGTAGATCAGTTCAGGGATGATGAGATCGCCTCCACAGAGAGCGCGCGGCAGCACAAGGACGCTACAGACCTCATCTGCCAGCCACCCTCTACTTGGGATGCGGACTGCCGGAATCTCATTCGCCGCCTCACGCCTTTGGAGTGCGAACGGCTCCAGGGCTATCCGGATGGCTGGACCGATGTTCCCGGCGCTTCGGACTCCGCACGCTATAAAGCCCTCGGCAACAGCGTTGCCATCCCCTGCGTGGAATACCTCATGCAGCGGGTGGCTATGGTCATTACGCTTGATTTGGAATGGGAGTTTTAGTTGGCTTTGGTAATAGCTTTCACACTTGCTTTCGGGTATCTTAGCTTTACCATTAAAAAGATCGGAGGAACTGCTATGGCAGAAAAAACGCGCAACCTCTGCGCGCAGATCCCCGTGGAGCTGCATGACAAGGTGCGGCAGCGTCAGGCGGAATCCGGCGAGACACTGAGCCGGTACATGACTGCGCTCATCACCAAATTTTATGAAATGGAGGAAAATGCGAAGATGGACAAGGACAATGTGAGGACGGTGGCGTTTCAGGTGCCCACCGA
>OLOS01002060.1_pt1 | contig 14539 bp, 9 predicted proteins | sample 1672631 | NCBI WGS metagenome assembly OLOS01 (sample SAMEA3136707, study PRJEB25190) | human gut metagenome | biome: human gut; feature: human-associated habitat; material: faeces | place: Austria | collected 2013 | reverse complement strand
AGGTCGAGGACGTTCACAGCTCCTATGACCGCACCGGCAAGGAACTGAAAGGCGTTGAAGCGCGGCTGCGGGAAGTTCAGCCGCTTATCAAAAATATCTCCAACTACCAGCGGCTCAAGCCTGTATATGATGCCTTCCGGAAGGCAAAAGACAAGCCGGGGTTCAAGGCAAAGCACGAAGCAGAGCTTGTGATCTTTGAGGCGGCACGGAGTACACTTCTTGCTATGCAGGGCGATGAAAAACTGCCGAGCTTGAAGGCACTGCAAGCAGAACAGCAGAGGCTTCTCGAAGAACAGCAGCGGCTCTACGATGAACGTGCGAAGCTCAAAAAAGAAGCTCGGATGATCGATACATTGAAAGCAAACGTAGATGATTTCCTAAAGCCGAGTACGGAGCATGACCGTGATCAAGTTCGCAAAAATCAACTTGAATAAAGATAACTGCCTGAGCTGATTTATAAAACCGGCTCAGGCAGTTTCTGTACGGCTCCATCGGACGATATATTCCTGCAAAACGGTCGAATTCATCCGAAGTTTACGAAACTTACTTGAATTTTAGCTAATGCTGTGCTATAATAAAATGAATTATGCTATACGTTCTGTGCTGAGGTGAAAATTATGAAAGCAAGCTACAAAAAATTGTGGAAACTGCTCGTTGACAAGGAAATGAGCAAGGGCGATCTTCATAAAGCATCGGGGCTTTCTTCAAGCACGATGACTAAGCTCAGGAAGGGCGAGGACGTTTCAATGGAAGCCTTGAGAAAAATCTGCGCTTGCCTCGGTTGCAATATCGGTGACATCGTAGAGTTTGTGGATGACAGTAAACGAAGTCCAGATTCTGCCGTGGAGGAAAAACGCTGAATATGGGTAAACAGATTTCAAAGTACGAATATCAAAAGCACGGCTCAGATGGGTTAATGAAACCAATCATTTTCTGCTGCCCGGACGAAGAATGCGTGAAAAAAGGTATCAGCCTAAATGTCAGTGTTGCAAAAGAACTTTTCAGCGTAAAACCAATTCGAAGGTCATTTATGCTGCCCAAAATTGTTGATACGATTATTGCGGAGTTACCGAAGAATAGCACGATAAAGGATTTCGATGTGCTATTCAATCCAGATTATCAAATTGATGTTTTGCAACTTTTGATTGCTGCGTGCAAAAAAAGAGAGTTCTCAATCATATGGTCAGGAACATACAGCAATGGAAAGTTAATGTATGCGGAACCTGGATACGCTGATTTTAAGACATACGATTTAGACAAGTACGATGTGACATGCATCGTCTGATGAGGGAGGCTAACCAACCATGAAATACTCAGATTTGATTTCTTTCCATCCGATAGAGGATGTTATCCAGCTTGTCACAGCTGAAAACAAAGACAAAGCTCGCGAATATGTAAAAACCTATGTAATGTCTGATAGCATGGCAGAGAGCTTACAGGCTCCCGTGCTTGATCAGCTTCAAATGGATGAAGTTGTGGACAACAAGGGCGTTTTAATCGTCGGCAACTATGGTACTGGTAAGTCTCACTTGATGAGTGTCATTTCCGCCATTGCAACTGATGCGGGTAATGTACAGTATCTTCAAAATAAGAAATTTGCCGAACAGGTTAAGCCCATTGCTGGCAAGTTTGAAGTTCTGCGTATCGAAATCGGCGGCGTTGTAATGCCGCTGTATGACGTCATCATGGGATATGTACAGGATGATTTTGAAAAGCGCGGCATTGATTTTGAAGTGCCGGATTATAAGAGTGTTAAAAGCATCAAGACTGTCCTCAAGGATATGATGATTGCTTTTTCGGAAAAGTATCCGGATAAAGGCTACCTGATTATCGTTGATGAGTTTCTGTCCTATCTGTCTTCTCGAAACGAACGAGAAATCGTTCTGGATTTGGAATTCTTCCGCGCATTAGGCGAGATGTGTTCCAAGTCCTCTCTGCGTGTCATGTTTGGTATGCAGGAGAAGATTTTCGACAATCCGCGCTTTAGCTTTGTCGCTGATACACTCAAGCATGTCAGTGACCGTTTTACGCAGATGATTATCACGAAAGAAGCGACTTCCTATGTTGTTTCTGAGCGTATCCTCAAGAAAACGCCGGAGCAGAAAGCTCTGATTCGCAACCATCTGGAAAAGTTCTGTGGGCTTTATACTGGCATGTCCTCTCGTCTGGAAGAGTTCGTTGATCTGTTCCCGATTCATCCTTCGTACATAGATGTTTTCAACAAACTGTACTTGATTGAAAACCGTCATATTCTGAAGAATATCTCCACTACTATCAAGGGTATCTTCGACACAACCGTGCCGGAGAATGCGCCGGGCATCATCTCTTTTGATAACTACTGGCCCGCAATCAAATCCAATGGTCTGCTCAAAAGTGATCCGACCATCAGCCGTGTTGTCGGTGCAAGCCAGCAGCTGGAAGATATTATAACCCGCGCATTCCCGAAACCGGCGTATAAACCGATGGCAATGCAGATAATTTATGCGCTCAGTGTTCATCGCCTGACAACGAACGGACTGGATGTACAGTTTGGTATGACGGCAGAGAATCTTAAAGACGATCTATGCCTATATATGCTGATGCCGGAGCAAGATGCAGACTTCCTTCTGTCTGCGGTAAAAGTCACATTGAAAGAAATCATGACAACAGTTTCCGGGCAGTTCATTATCTTCAATGATGCCAACAGCCAGTATTATATCGACGTTGATAAGGTCGTTGACTACGACGAAAAAATTAAGCAAAAAGCGACGCTTCTGACCGATGATGAGATGAATCGTTCTTTCTACGGCGTTGTGTATTCATGCCTCGATTGGGACGCCAAGCAATATGTGACCAATTTCAACATCTATGAATACGACCTGAACTGGGATTCACATCATATTTTCCGTGAGGGTTATCTGTTCATGGGTCTGCCCGGTGAAAGAAGTACCGCACAGCCGGAACGTGACTTTTATATCCACATCATGCCACCATACGACAATGGTGGTATAAGCGTGCAGAATCTTCCGGACGAAGTGTACCTGTATTTCAAATCCGCTGAGGAATTCCGCGAAATGTTGAGTCTATACGCTTCCGCAAACAGCCTTGCTGCTATGAGCGAAGGCAAAGACAAGGATGCATATCTGAACAAAGCAGCTGTGATCCGCAAGAAGTTGATCCGCTCCCTGAACGAAAACAAGAACACCTGCTTTGATGTGGTTTATAAACGGGAACGCCGTCAGCTCATCGAAGTCCTGAAGGGACGCTATAACCGTGACATGACCTTTAAGGATACTATCGACCTTGCTGCTTCAATATGTTTGGATGCTTACTTCTGCGAGATTTATCCGGAATATCCCGTAATGAAGACTAAAATCACTCGCAAAAACATGGCTGACGCAGTACGTGCGGCATTTGACCATTTTGCAGGCAGAAAGTCTCAGCTTTCTGCAAGTATGCTGCAAAGCTTTGGCGTTTTAGATGGAGATAAGGTTTCCACCAAAAACTCCAAGTATGCCGCTTACTATATCGGTAAACTGAAAGAGCTGCCGCCTCAGGGTGTTATCAACTACTCGGATATCTTTGAAGAGAAGTTTATGGGGCAGTATGTAGATAAACGCTTCAAGCTGAGTTTCATCTTTACTCCGATCATCTTCCTCTCCATGGTTTACGATGGATATGCCGTTATGACGCTGAAGAACGGCAAAGCCTTGACGGCGTCTAATCTGGACGAAGTTCCGAAAACAAGTGTGCTCGACCTTTATGAGTTCAAGTACCTTTCCAGACCTTCCGAAATGGCAATGGCGGAACTGAAAGCACTTTTCAATGTGCTGGATATCAATCCGGCGCTGCTGGATAATCAGGCTACGCGAACAAAGGGCGTAGAAGAGCTTTTGAAGCAAGCGCAGGCAATGAGCAATTCTGCTGTGATTGTTGGCACAAAACTCAGTCAGGATTTCACTCTTTGGGGCGAAGCTCTGGTGCCGCCCGCAAGAGTGGAACAGCTGAGAAAGGCTTGCCAGAATGTCCGTGATGAGTTCAGCAACTATCAGGCACGCTTCAATACACCGGCAAAGCTGAACAATTTCAGTCTCACCATGGAGCAGATTGACAAGCTGGCAGAGGATATTTCAGCAATCAAAAAGGTCAGTGAATATCTTGTATTCAAGAACGGCTGCACGGCGATTGTGTCCTATATGACCGGCATCGAAACCGTGGAACTCGGTGATGCGCTCAAGCATGATATGGAAAACGCCAAGGACGCTTTCCGTGAGATCCGCGACAGCATCTGGAACGGCGAATCCGGCGAGGTAGCTGTGCAGAAAGTCGAGGCAGAGCTTGGCAAAGTCAAGGACAAGTATATCGACCTTTACTACTCGGAGCACAAGAAAAAGAGACTGGACATCAACGATGCACAGAAACGCGGTAAAATTCAGGAAAGTCGGACACTCCTGACCCTGAAAAAGTTGCGCGGCATTGAAATTCTTTCTGTTGCGAAGCTGACCGATTTAGAAAACGAGCTTTCTGATCTGAAGGTCTGCTATGAGCTAACGCCGGAAGAATTGAAATCCTCGCCGGTATGCCCGCACTGTCACTTCCATCTGGATGATAACGTGAAGCCGGTTTTCGGCAAGCTGGACAACATAGAGATGCGTCTGGATTCCTTGCTTGAAGAATGGACAAAATCCTTGCTCGATACGATTTCCGATCCTATTGTTGAGAGCCAGAAGGAGTACCTGAGCGAGGCGCAGCAGAAAGCCATTGACGATTTCATTGAGACGAAGGAATTGCCTAAGCGCGTGGATGACTTCTTTGTGAAGGCAATTCAGGCACTGCTCAAGGGATTTGAACCTGTGGTCGTGAATGCGGACGATCTGGTGGAAAAGCTGACGAAGCTTCCTCCGCTGGATGAGCAGACATTCCGCAGAAAAGTCAGCGAACTGATTTCCGGATATACAAATGGTAAGGATGCAGGCAAGCTGCGAATAATCGTGAAGAAATAAGTCATTGCTCTTACGGGAATTGTGCAGATAACGTCTGCACAATTCTCACGGAGATTTTAAGAAGAGATCGAAAGTGAGGATACAGCTATGGAACCGAGAAAGCTGACCAAAGAGGATATAGATAAGGTGCGCAATATTGAAGGCTTCCCCATCGGCACCGATGAGGACATTATCGCGCTGTCTGATGCGCCGTACTACACTGCCTGCCCGAATCCGTTTATCGAGGAATTCATCAAAGAGAACGGTACTCCCTACGATGAAGCAACCGATGATTACCATCGTGAGCCGTTTGCAGCGGATGTGAGCGAAGGAAAGAATGATCCCATCTATATGGCTCACACATATCATACAAAAGTTCCGCACAAAGCGATAATGCAATATATTTTGCATTATACCGAGCCGGGTGATTTAGTGTTAGATGGTTTTTGTGGCACTGGAATGACTGGCGTAGCCGCGCAAATGTGTGGTTGCCCCGATAGTGATCTTAAATATAGAATGGAGCAATTGAATCCACATCCCATGTGGGGGGCAAGAAAAGCCATTTTGAATGATTTGTCCCCATCGGCAACTTTTATTGCGGCTAATTATAATTCGTCAGTTGATGTTGTTGGTTTTTCCAACGAAGTACGCCGCATTGTGGATGAGACTGAACAAGAGTTGGGATGGATGTATCAAACCAAGCCTGATAACGCAAACCTTATAGATGGAACCGCAGTCATCAACTATACATTATGGTCAGATGTATTTTATTGTCCTCACTGTGGAAAAGAAATTGTTTTTTGGGATATTGCTATCGACAAAGACGGCAATATGAAAAAAGAACTTAGATGCAATGCATGTGGTTCGATAATCAAAAAAACACAATGTCCAAGAGCAAAGGAAATCCTTGTTGACAAATTGACAGGTAAAACAATCGAAGTATCTAAGCAAGTCCCTGTTTTGATTAATTATACATACGGGGGTAAGCGTTATGATAAGAAGCCCGATATTCAAGATCTTGCCCTTATAGAGAAAATTAAAGGGATGAATGGAGAAAAGTGGTATCCATCCACAGTGGTGCCGTATGGTGAAAAAACTGCTGACCCAATCAAGGCGGGCTTTACTAGGGTAAATCTATTCTATACAGAGAGAAACTTATTCGCACTTGCTTTAATATGGGATAAGGCGCAAAAGAGTAAGTACAAAAACCAAGTAATGTTTTACCTAACTGCAATTTTGACAAAGACAGCGTCAAAGTTACACAATGTCGGAATGAAATCCGGAAAAATTAATCTTGCAGGAGCAATGCCGAATGCTCTGTATATCCCAAGTATATTGGCGGAACGTAATATTTTCACCCCTTGTACGGGGAAAAATAAAGGACATAGAGCCAGTGTTCTCATTCTCTAAAACTGCCGGAAACTGTTGCATTTCCTGCGGTTCTTCTACTGACTTGAGCATGCTCCCGAATAACTCGATAGATTATATCTTTGTCGATCCCCCATTTGGCGACAATTTGATATATTCAGAACTGAGTTTTATTTGGGATGCATGGTTGAAAATTATTACAAACAACGAAAAGGAAGCTATAATTTGCAAAGCACAACATAAAGCTTTATCTGATTATCAAGAACTCTTTGAAAAATGTTTCAGAGAATTTTATCGATGTCTCAAGCCTAATCGGTGGATAACGATAGAATTTCACAATAGCAAGAACGCTGTTTGGATGGCAATTAATGAGGCAATTCAAAAGGCTGGTTTTGTTATATCTTATGTCAAAACACTTGACAAAGGTCAAGGCAGCTATAATCAGCAAACTGCAAATGGTGCTGTGAAACAAGACTTGGCAATTGCAGCGTATAAGCCCAAAGAAGAATTTGAGCGTAAGTTTTCTGAACAAGCTGGAAGTGAGGAAACCGCATGGTGTTTTACGAACCAGTATTTAGAGAATTTACCTGTTGTTAGCATTGAAAATGAAAAAATACAGCTAATCTCTGAACGCCAAGCCTATCTGCTCTTTGATCGCATGGTGGCTTATCACATTATGCGCGGTATTCCTGTACCGCTGGACGCCACCGATTTCTACAAAGGATTGGATGAGCGTTTCCTCAAGCGCGACAACATGTACTTCCTGCCGGATCAGGTCAATGAGTACGATACCGCCCGCATCAAGACTGAAGTAGAACAGATTCAGTTCTCGCTGTTCGTGACCAATGAGAAAACCGCAATTTCTTGGCTGTATCAGCAGCTGGACGAGCAGGGAGACGGTCCGCAGACCTACGCCGAGATTCAGCCGAAATTCATGCAGGAAGTCAAGAGCGTTGATCGTTACGAGGCTATGCCGGAGTTGGCTGTGCTGCTTGAGGAAAACTTCCTTCAGGACGATAAGGGACGCTGGTACATACCTGATGTCACGAAGGAAGGCGATGTTGCCAAGCTGCGCGAAAAGAAACTCTGGAAAGAGTTTGAAGGCTACCTGAACAGCAAAGGCAAGCTCAAATCCTTCCGTTCTGAAGCAATCCGTGTCGGCTTCTCTCGCCTGTGGAAGGACAAGAACTATCAGGCAATCGTAGATATCGCCGAGCGCCTGCCGGAGTCCACCATTCAGGAAGACCCGAATCTGCTCATGTACTACGATATCAGCTTGGGAAGAGTGTAATGAAGGAGGGATAGACCGTGAAAATTAAAAGAATTAGAATTCAAAACTATAAGAGCATTAAGGATATAGACATAACACTCTCTGATAAAGTCAATGTCTTTATCGGTGAAAACAGTGTTGGCAAAAGCAATATCTTTGCGGCTATGGAATGGGTTCTGGGACCGGTCTATCCCTCGTTTAACAATTTTCCTAAGGAGGACTATTATCGCGGTGACGAAAATGCAAATGTAAGCATAGCACTGCAATTTGATGATGGTCACTATTTGCAAATGACCAACAAATGGTATGACAAATATGGAAATGAGAAGTCTGGCTTGAACATTGACGGGAATGGATATGTTAGTGACGATGTTCGTCAGAAATATATATCAGCATTCATCGGATCGGACAGAAAAATTTCCGAGAACCCCGCAGCTAATCGTTGGACTGTTCTCGGAAGACTTTTGCGAGACATCAATGCCAGATTTTTAGAAGAGACAGAAGTTGATCCTCTAACGGGAGAACTTAAGTCTAAGAGCGATGTTTTCAAGTCGGAAATGCAAAGAATACGAGACGATATTCTTTTCTCGGTTAAGGATGATGGTGGAAATAATCTTATGGATACATTTATAAGTATCCTAAGATCTGAAACAGCACGGCAATTAAATCGTGCTCCGGCTGATTTTAATGTTGACCTGAATATGTATGACCCATGGAATTTGTTCAGAACGATGCAGATTATGGTGAATGAAGCAGAAACAGGCATGACATTCCGTGCATCCGATCTGGGGATGGGGGTTCAGGCAAGCATCACGATTGCCATTTTGAAAGCATATTCCCAACTGAAATTAAAGAATCAGACGCCGATATTTATAGATGAGCCGGAACTTTATCTTCATCCGCAGGGCAGGCGAAACTTTTATAAAATTATCCGTGAATTAGCGGATAATGGGACGCAGGTATTCATCACAACACACTCAACAGAGTTCGTTTCTCTCGATAGATTTAACGAGATAAATATCGTGCGGAAATCTATGGATAAGGGAACTTATATCCGCAAGGCTGCCGCTGCTGATTTTGTTGCTGATCTTAAAAAGCGGAATGGAATAGAATCGTCAGAAGACGACTTGATGTTCAGATACAAAGACGCATATGAGAACACGGGCGATTCTCAAAGAGCAAGCGAAGCTATGTTTGCGAGAAAAGTAATCCTTGTTGAGGGGGAAAGCGAATCATTGATTTTGCCATACTTCTTTGACTTGATGGATTACGACTATGTTGCTGAAGGTGTAACAATTGTTCGCTGTGGCGGAAAGAGCGAAATTGACCGTTTCTACCGTTTATATAGTGAATTTGGAATTCCTTGCTTTGTGATTTTTGATGGTGATAAGCAGAATATTGGAAAAGACGACGAAAAAGCCACCATTAAGAAAAATCGCGGAATATTGCGGATGTTCGGATGCAATGACGATTTTCCGGATGGTATCGTGCACGAAAGATATATAGGCTTCGAAAAAAGGCTCGAAGAAAATCTTTTTATTGGCGACGTTGGCAAAGCTAAAGCGTTGGAGTTATATATACGCACCAAAAAAGCTATTGACAACCAAGAAAAAGTTCCTGAATGGGTATCTAAAGTCATTGAAAAACTCAACAATCTTCCCAACGAAGCAGAGTCAATTCTACAAAGAGAGGAATAAAAAGCTCTTTTTGCTTTTTAGAGGATGCATGCAATGTTTAACATCGGCGATTTCGTTTTTGATACTGCAACCGGAGCAAATGTACAAGTCATGGAGCGGATTGAAATCTGGGGCTATACGTCCTATAAGGTGTTCAATCCTGCCAATGGTAGTGTGTACAAGGCGACCGGCGAACAATTAAAGATGGGAGGCAATGAAGCACAGCTGGACGAAAACTATCTGCGCTATGTTATGTTGCTCTCCAAAATCAAAAACGAGACATCTGCCGGTGTCCTCTCTTCCCTTTCAAGCGGCATCATACCATTGCCGCATCAGCTGCATGTACTTGATAGAGCGTTGGAAACGCGCAGTATTCGTTATATTCTGGCGGACGAAGTCGGTCTTGGCAAAACCATCGAAGCCGGTATGATCATCAAAGAGCTGAAAACTCGTGGCTTAATCGAGCGAATCCTTGTCGTCTGCCCTACCGGACTTGTAAGCCAGTGGTCTGTGGAAATGCAGGAAAAGTTCCACGAGAAGTTTCAGGTAATCCTGCCATCAGATTTCGATACTATACGCCGCCTTACCGATAACGAGGATGTGTATGGTCAATTCGATCAGGTCATTTCCCCCATGGATTCCATCAAGCCACTGGAAAAGCATGTCGGTTGGTCGGACGAGCGGGTTGAAAAATATAATCAAGAGCGCATAGAAGCTATCATCAATAGTGGATGGGATTTGATAATCATCGACGAGGCGCACCGTGTAGCTGGCTCTTCAAGTGATGTAGCACGATATAAACTGGGATATTTACTTTCACAGGCAAGCCCATATTTGCTTTTGCTGACAGCCACACCGCACAACGGCAAAACAGAGCCATTTCTCCGTTTGATCCGTCTGCTGGACGAGCAGGCATTCCCCAACTACAAGTCTATTGTCAAGGAACAGGTTGCTCCTTATCTGATTCGTTCCGAAAAGCGTGAAGCAATTGACAATAACGGTAATCTGCTTTTTAAGAAGAGATATACGCATTTGGTGGAGCTTCATTGGGATGAGCGTCATTCACTTCAGCGACAACTGTACGAAATGGTAAGCTCCTATGTCTCCAAAACCTATGATAAGGCACGTCGAAATCGCAAGAAGAACATGTGCCTTATCTTCCTCATGATTATCATGCAGCGTATGGTGACAAGCAGCACGGCTGCGGTACGCCAAAGTTTGGAACGACGTCTGCATGTGCTCCTTGAAGAAGAGACACGAGCAAATACTATGAGTGAAGCTGATTTGGATGAGCGTGATATTGAAGACGGCGATGCGGATGCTATGGAAGCAATATCCCTTGACCGTACTGCCGAAATTGAAGAGCTGAAAATGATTATTTCCACGGCAAAGCAAGCGGAATTCCAGCATCATGACGTCAAAGTGGATGCGCTTTTTGACACGATTGATGCTCTCCAAAGCGAGGATCCTGCGCAAAAAATCATCCTGTTCACTGAATTCGTGGGAACCCAAGCATACTTAAAAGAGCTTCTTGAATCAAGAGGATACTCTGTCAGTATCTTGAATGGCAGCATGGATATCGAAGAGCGCAATAACGCATTGAATGAGTTTAAGACAAACACAAGCATCTTTATTTCAACCGATGCAGGCGGAGAGGGCTTGAACTTACAATTCGCTAATATCATAATCAATTATGATTTGCCGTGGAATCCGATGAAAATTGAGCAACGCTGTGGTCGAGCAGATCGCATCGGTCAGCAGCGTGATGTTCACATTTACAATATGATAGTCAGAGACACTGTTGAAAGCCGCGTTCGTGAAGTATTGGAGGAAAAGCTATCTGTCATAATGAAAGAACTCGGCGTTGATAAATACTCCGACGTGTTGGACAGCGAAGTGGCAGAATGTGATTTCACTGATGCTTACATGAACTCTATCGGACATGCTTCTCGTATTGAACAGAACATTGTATCCGTTGAAAAAGAAATGCGCCAGCAGGCAGCAAACGCTATAAAGTACAAGGATATTCTTCATGAAGAGAAGGACCTGACGAAGCTGGTTGGAAAGGAATCAAATTTCGACGTAGACAGTGCGTTGCGACATATGTTAGCATACTACGAGTCATGGAAAGGCAACGATTTAACACTGCTTGACAGAATTAGCATTAACGACGAGATGATTACAAAACATCTCTGTGACAGCATTTTACAAGACCATAATGGATGTCTCTTGTCAGTCGGAATACAGAACTTTCCAAATGAAGCGGGATATTTTATGCTATGGGAACTCTCCGTCTCAGAGGACATGCGGGACAAACGCATCATCCCAATTTTCGTAAATGAGTCATATGTACTACGTCCTATGGCTGGAAGCAGAATTATGAATGTGTTCCTTGATGAGACCAGCAAATTGAATTGCCATATGGTATCTAATCTTCCTGAAGAAGATTATCAGCGTATGCAGGAAATCTGTATGGACTTCGCGTATAATACATTTGTTGAGCTGAAAGAAAAACATGCAAAGCGAAGCTCCGAGCAATATGAGAAGTACAAGTACGCTCTATCTCTACGCAAAGAAGCTGCGGAGCACATTGGCATAGAGAACATTCGGCGTTCAAGAATTGCGAAACTTGTACGCGAAGAGAATGATATTGAGGCGGAGTATAAGCGCAGCGGCACCGTCCTACCAGATTTTCGCTTGATGATGCTAATTCGATTGGAGGCATAAACAATGTTTGGAGAGTATGTGTTTGGGAACTCCCCTGCATCCTATGCAAACCTCATATGGATAAATGATGTGGATTATCTAAATCGAATCACGTCATACAGCGATGTTTTCGAGCAGCATGGATTTGATGTGATCGAGTATCGTGACGATCTTAGCCTCCGAATCGGATATGAACAGAAAATAGAAGCCGGAAATGAAAAATTGGTTGTTCTGAACTTTAACAAAACGTATATTCCATACGACATTATAAAACAGTTTACACTGTACACAGTGTCGCTGAGAACTCTTTTTTCAAAGTTGAACGCGGACGTTTTGCATCATAAATCAAGGATAGATTTGGACTTGCTGGCCATGGTAGCCGCAAACAATTTTGATGATCTTACTAAGCCGGAGCAGACGAACCAATTCTTCGACACTGTCGTTTACGGCAGAGATAACCTATTGCTCTATTTTCGGTTGAAACTGGAAGGTATACTCCAAAAAGCGACGAGCGCTTTTCACTACCATGAATGGTGCCGCATCGCTGAGCAAAAGGCGATAATTGACCGATATTCTGTCCAGTATGGACTGAACATTGATACAAGCGAAATCAACAGACTATTTCAAAACTATGTGCTCAAGGCATTCGGTACATTATCTACTAAGATCGATAGAGATACGCCTGTGCTGGTCAGCCATGCGATGGAGTACATACACGAACAAAGCGAGAAGTTTGCAATTATCGTCATGGATGGTATGTCAGAATTTGATTGGAGCATTATCTCTCAATCATTTGCTGATGTCGGATACGAACAGGCAGCAGTGTTCGCCATGATTCCAAGCACTACTTCAATTTCACGGCAATGCCTACTGTCGAATAAGTTTCCAAGTCAGTTGGTCGCACCATGGACTCAAAGCAAAGAAAAGTCGGAATTTGCAGAGTGTGCTAAATTACTAGGGTATTCCGCAAATCAAATCGGATACTCTCGCGGTTATGACACTGATTTTGACAGTGCTGTCCGTTGTGGAGCTGTTATCATCAATGATGTAGATGAAATGGTACACGCGCAGCAGCAGGGGCGACTTGGAATGTATAATGATATTTCTGTTCTTTCTGATGAAGGCAAACTACGACGGTTGACCGATCGTTTGCGATTAAAAGGCTTTGACGTATATATTACGGCAGATCATGGCAACACGTTATGCACCGGAATAGGAAAATTTGTTGGAGCCGGAGTGGATATCGAAACAAAAAGCCACCGTATGGTGGTGCTGAAGGATTTTGCCGACAAGGGAAAAATAGCAGATAAGTTTGGGCTGATTGAGTATCCGAAATACTATCTTCCCAAAGAATATGACTACTTAATCTGTGACACGGGTGTATCTCTTGATAATCCCGGTGAACAGGTAATGACACATGGAGGGATGACAATCGATGAAGTCGTTGTTCCATTTATCAAAATAAAGGCGGTGCAGAACAATGGCTAAAATGGTTGGTTTATCTCGAAACTTGAAGCTCCAGTGGCTTAATAAGGTCGTGGAACTCGCTTTGGGAGAACTTACAGAACAAGAAATAAAAGATCAACTAAATGAGTATTTAAGTTTTGAAATCTCCAGTCAAACAAATATTCGTAAGACCAGAGAAATTCTGATGAATATATGGGTTTATGAGAACGAAGTTAACAGTAAGCTGAGAGATGAGGCTATCAGTATCATTCAAGATATGCCGGAATATGCGCTGGTAGTACACTGGTGTATGATGATGGCATCTTATCCTGTATTCGTGGATATGTGCAAGCTGATTGGCAGGCTATCAGAATTTCAGGACGAAATTTCATTAAGTCAAATTAAGCAGAGACTATATGACGAATGGGGTGAGAGGACTACTCTTTATCATTCTATTGATAAGTTGATCTCTACGCTAAAGGAACTGAATGTGCTCAGCAGTGATCGTCCTGGTAAATATAAAATTGTAAAGCATGCGGTTCGAAACAATAGAGTCTCTGTCTTTATGATATATGCTATGATGCTTATAGGCGATAGCGGATATTACTCCTTTGCAGAATTGAGCAACGCTGTTTTTTTCTATCCTTTTGAGTACCAAATAGAGAAGGAACTAATCCTTGGAGACAGCCGTTTTTCGACGAACAACTTTGGGGGAGAATTGTCTGTCTCTGTTAACGCATGAGTGCACCATATCTTTTGTTCGCCTACAAAAGTCTACCTTCAGGTATGGATAGCCGTATCAAAAAAAGAGCCTCTGCCGACATCCAACCGGGCATCGACAGAGGCTCTTCGTTCGTTTTACGGGCATTAGAATAAGTGCCGAAATCGACACTTATTTGTGCTGCAAATTCAAATCCCCGCAGGGAATACAATCACTTAGGCTGGTCAATTTGCGCCGCTCTGAGGCTTGCAATCACAGGCTTTTTCGACCCCTAACTGTCTACACCTCGATGCCTTGCGGGAGAAGTGCGGACAGGCGATGAGATCGGCACGGAAACTCTGCTTGCAGCTATGGACGCAGCGGACGCAGAAGCGGTTATACTTCCGGCGTC
>OLOS01002058.1_pt1 | contig 14544 bp, 15 predicted proteins | sample 1672631 | NCBI WGS metagenome assembly OLOS01 (sample SAMEA3136707, study PRJEB25190) | human gut metagenome | biome: human gut; feature: human-associated habitat; material: faeces | place: Austria | collected 2013 | reverse complement strand
AAAGAATTTTCAGCTGTATTTTAACACAATGCACAGAAAAATCAAGTATTTTCTCGAAATTTGTTATCAAAATCCCGCCACTTGCGTGGCGGGATTTTTATTCATCACATTATATTTTATTTTCTTCCGAAAGAAACAGTGGAGATTTGGGTAGAAGCAACATCCTCGGCGGTAAAGCGGTTATAGACCTCCGCGGTAATGGAAAATTCGTAGATGCTGCCGGCGGTGGCGTCATTGACAACGCCGGTGAACATACAAATCGGCTTGCCGCCGGCGTCAAAGCCCACGGCGTAAACATAAATGTCGCCGTCCTTCATTTCGTCGGAGGCGGTCAGCGTTCCTCTGAGCTCAATGCGCGTGGTGTCGTCCGGAATGTTATAAACGCCCTCGGCTGTGGCTTCATGGAAAACCATGGTGTTGCCCTCGCCGTCTTTTCTGATGCCGTCAATGTGCGGAACGGCGTAAACAGTATCGTCCGGGGTGGTGTCCGGGTCGGTGGCGTAGGAGTAAAGATAACCGATCTCGCCGGGCTGAAGAACCTGCGGGACATTGTACTGGTAGTACCTCATTTCCTCAATGAGCACATCGTCGCCGTCGTCGGCCTTTCTGTAAAGGTCATATTTGTTGAAAGCGTTTATAATAAACGGAGAGTCGCTGACATTCTTTATCAGGGTGAAAACATGAATCTGCCCCCATTTTCCGAAGTAGGAGATAACCTCGGCATCGGTGGAAACGACTTCGTAGGCGGTTTCCTTCGCATCGCCGAGCCGGTCGTAGTACTCATCCTCACCGGGCATTTGCCGGTCGGAGGTGCTTTCGCTCTGCGAAACGGAATTTTCGTTCTTTAGGGCGGAGCCTCCGCTGCAAGCGGCAAGGCCAAGGCACATTACAAGCGCAAGCATAAACGCCGATATTCTTTTCATTCCGGTCCCCTCTCTTTTTAATTTACTTCATTTCAAAAAAAGCGTTTCCAAATGGGAAACGCTTTTTTGTTTTTTGGTGCCGCTGACCGGGCTTGAACCGGTACGCTTTAAGGGCGAGGGTTTTTAAGTCCATTGTGTCTGCCAATTCCACCACAGCGGCGTTCCGAAAATATTATAGCAAAACAGAGCGGCGTTTACAAGCATTATTTTGGATTTTAGATGATCCATCTGTTTTAGTATTGCTTTCTTCTACATTCGCACTATATTCAACAATATACTGCTCACCTTTTTCTAGTTTATCTAGATTATCATATGTAAAAGTCTGCTGACCATTAGTTGTTTTTATACTTGGTTCTTTATCAGTTACTTCCGTCCTTGTACCATCTGCTGATACTTTATACAGTTTCATGCTACTTTGATCATATGTGCCCTTCGCATTTGTATTAGATACAAAGTTATCTGTGATTTTTAATGATTCACCTGTTCCATTCTTTGTAGAGGCTACAATTTGATAATTGATTTTTGATTTATCTTCACTAAGTATTGCTTGTTTCTTTAAGTCTAAATCATAATTATCTTTCCTTTTAGTAACGATAATCTTTTCTGTATCATTTCCAAAGTTAATTTCATCCTTATCACCATCACCAGTTTTGGAAATAGTACCTTCAAATTGAATATCGCCAATAAAAGCTTCACCATCCGCAAAATCATCATTAAATTCAATAAGAATTTTTCCATCTGTATTGATGATATAATGTCCTACTACCTCACCACGCTGTATTACCTCACCTCTATGTTCTTCTATAGGCCTAACGCCATCTGGGAGCTGGTAATAGATAACCTGGTTGTTTTCATGTACAGTATTTGGTGGTAATTGATAACTTAAACTCACCTGTACCTGATCGCCATCAGTAAAGGTATTGTTTTCTACCTGCTGCCAATGCCCATTCACATTTTTCATAACAGTAGCACAAGTTAAATAATTTCCAAAATCTACCGATTGATCTGTTATTTCAATATTATCTGCTGGCATTTCTTCTTCATTTTGATAATTATCTAAAGCAGCATAAGTCGCATAGTTACTTGCAGTAACAACCTCTTCCACTGCCTGTCCATTCATCTGATTAGTAACTGTTGTTTCAATAGGTTGTTCAACATACTTATTTAATTCAATTGTCTTTTTATTAAATGAGATTGTTGAAGTACCATTTGTATCATATGTAATATGAGATGAATCTGTATCCAATACCAATGCTATCTTTAATTCTGTTTCAGCATTCGTATTGATCTGTTCTTCATCAAAACTCATAGTCAATACATTATTCTTAATCTCATAGCTACCAATAGAATTAACTAAATCATCTTCTAGATAAAGCTTATTTGCTTGAACATCTTCTACCTTTAGCTGTTCTGGTAAGCTATAAGTCAATGTTTCATTCTTTACAGTATCCTCTTCAGTCTCTTCTATTGAAGAAAGTATCCCTTGAGGAATAGCTGCTTTAATAGTGATAGAAAGAGGTGTATTGTCTTTAAGATGTACATCAGCTGTGTAATCCTTCATAGCACCTTCTTCTTGATACTGTACAGTCGTATCTGTAATTAATGATGTAAAATCATCCATTCTCGCATTATTAAGATAAAAGAATGAAGTTGCTATTATTAAAACCATACCAAAAATAAACATGATTTTCTTTCTTTTTATTCCATTATATTTTCTCATTTTAATTTCCCCTTTCTTTATAAAACAGAAAAGCGAATCACCGGATAAACTCTTAAAACGACCTTGCCTACAATTTGATTTTGATCAATGGCACCTAAGTCGCTCATTCTTGAATCTATTGCATGAGTTCTATAATCTCCTAATACAAATATATGTCCTTGTGAGACTGTATAAGGAAATATTTCATCACGTAGTGGATTGTCTTTTCTGCTTTGTATATAGTTTTCTTCTAATTTTTTATCATTCACAAATATATAGCCATTCTGGTCAATGTTTACTTTATCTCCTTCTAACGCAATTACTCTTCTTACTAGAAGCTTATTATTGTAATTAAATGCAATGAGATCTCCCTGTTTGAAAGACTTTGTTTTTCTAACATACACAACATCATTATTGACAAGCGTTGGATTCATTGAATCCCCTTCGACCCTAAAAAAAGAACAGAAGCTTGTAATAATGAACATCACAATACAAACAACTATTAGGCTAATAAATATATAACGTTTTTTCATAAAGTTACCTTTTAAAATCGTAATATTTTTTTCTACTCAAATAGTATAACGCAATCAAAAAAATAATGAAACCGCATACACCGTATAGGTTACATATTTCGTATTAGGTTACAACGTTAGTTTTCTATTATCATAAATAAAAACATTTATTCTACGTTTTTTCATAAATTTGTGGCTTTTCTATATTACTTATATTCGTACTTTTCATAAGCAAAAAAATAACCGCCTTTCACAAGACGGTTACATATATTTTATTATGATATTATTTTATCACTTCATCCGTTAATTTTTCTAGTGTATAAAGCATTGGCACTCCAGATTCAACCTGTCCAACCTTCATAATTCCATTAGAAGCATAAATAGTCAAATCACATAATTGGCTAAACTTACCTACATGCGCCAATGAAATCATAATAATAGTATAATTTTTACTCTTATATCTATTGATTTGATCAAATATCACTTTCTGATAAAAATCATTGTAAATAATCAAAATAACGGAATGAGTTCCTTCTGGTACTTCTAATATGGGATAGTTGACATCATCGATGCCATAACAATAAACCCCTGCTCGACAAAATCGTCGAGCGGTATATTTCGCAATATCCCTACATACACCTAAACCAAGAATTTGAAATGAATCAGCACCTTTAATCAGATCAGCTGCTTTTTTAAGTCTATCTAAATAATCATTAGATTTTATATGCTCCACAAAACCTTCAATATCGTTTATTTCATAATTATCTTCCTGATCCTGCTGTTCATAAAATTCTTTAATCTTATACTTCAATTCTGAAAAGCCAGAATATCCCATCTTCTTACAAAAACGCATAACAGTAGCTGTTGAAACATGTACCTCATCCGCTAACTCACGAACACTTAGATTTAATATATGTTTTAGGTTTTTCACTACATAATTATACACACACATTTCTGCTTCATTCAAATTTTCAACTTGACTATACGCGAATCTCATTATATTTACTCTCCTTCCTCTTATTTCTTTACCTTAGATTATTTTAAACCATTTTCATTTACTTTTCATGAAAACAAGTGATTTTTTTAGAAATAAATAAAGGAAAATTAAGTTATTATACAAATACCGATGTATTTGTTGCTTTTCTTTTCTCATTAAAAATAATCATAGTTAATCAGCTTTTATTGCAAGTTCACTCATAATTCCATTGAGTTCTATTTGATTGCCTGAGTCTTCATTTATGTCTCCTGCATAGATAATTTTTGTTTTTATACCTTTAGTAATTGTATTGAACAAGCATGATGATGTGATATTGAGTTGAGATGAGCAGCGTACTGAATTGAGATCTAGTTTTCCATGAACAGCATCAATAGTGATAACCATATCAATATTACAATTTATTTCTATATGTCCAGAAATATCCATTAACTTGAGTGATGATGTCTTTATATCTAATTCGATAGAATCAGAATGAATATGAGAAACAGACATACTCGTAGGCAATACATCACATTCTAACTTATGAATATAATGTATTGGTAATAAGATTGAGATGTTAACATTTCTTCTTTGATCTTTTGTGACATATTCTTTTGTCTCTAAGTCTATATCGAGTCTTGCTTTATTTTCATCTAATTTAATTTTAAAATCCTTTTGTAAATCCTTATAGATTGAAGAAGAAAGAGTAATAATAAGCTTTTCTCCTTCATAACCTTCTATCAAAACATCTCCTAAACTAGATAAATTTATATCAAAGTCCATTGGTTGTGCCAAATCATATTCTATCTTGCTCTTATATAATGATTGTACATGTTCATGAGAAAGAAGTGTATCAATAGAAATATGAAATACCTTTGCAAGTGTTTGAATATTATTAATATCCGGTATTCCTGCATCTGTTTCCCATTTCGTTACTGCCTGTCTTGATACACCTATTCTATCTCCTAGTTCAGTTTGTGATAAGTTTAATTGTGTACGATAATACTTAATTGTTTCTCCTAATGTCATATATTTGTCCTCCTAGTTCAAAGTATACTTATCTCATACTTATTTCACAAGAAAGTATCCGTATCATTCATACAAATATATGCTACGTAGCGTGTCATACCTATCTAATACTAAATACAATCAACATTGTCATCACCAAACTACTAATTACAAAACAAATCATAGCAACAACCTCAAATGCTATAGTATATAATTAAATAATATATGATTACAAATCTCGCATAAGATGCAAATAAAAAACAGGCCTAAACCTGTTTTACATCTTAATGATTCCAAATGCATTCGCAACTGAGCTTAACAAGATAATAGCCGCAAAGATTGGACAAATATATTTAATCATGAAATTGAAGATCTTTTCACGTTTAAATGGATTGTTGTGAGATTTAACTTCTTTTGCAATCTGATCTACACCAATAACTTTAGATACTAATAAACATACACATGTTGCAGAGATTGGCATCATCACTGAATTAGTCAAGAAATCAAAGAAGTCTAAGAACTGCATGCCAATAATTTGGATAGATGCAAGTGGTCCATAACCAAGTGATGATAATGAGCCTAATGCAAGCATGATGAATCCAAGAATAATAACTGATTTATGTCTACTCCATCCAAGTTCATCCTGGAATGTAGAGACAGCACATTCTGTTAGGGCAATTGAACTAGTAAGTGCTGCAAATAATACTAATACGAAGAATAGGATACCAATAAGTGTTCCAAGTCCCATACTATCAAATACTTTAGGGATAGTAATAAACATTAAAGATGGTCCTGCATTAAGGTTTTCCATATTTCCGTTAGAAAAAGCAAATACAGCTGGAATAATCATCAATCCTGCCATAATCGCAATAGCTGTATCAAATACTTCTACATTTTCTGTAGAATTTTCAATAGAGACATCTTTTTCTGTATATGAACCAAATGTGATTAAGATTCCCATTGCGATAGATAAAGAATAGAACATCTGTCCCATTGCAGTGACTACTGTCATCCATGAGAAGTTCTTAAAGTTAGGTACAAGGAAGTACTTTACACCTTCAAGTGCACCTGGACGAGTAACTGAATAAACAGTAATAACACATGATAATACAACTAGAATTGGCATCATGATCTTAGAGACACGTTCAATACCGTTTTTAACACCTGCAAATACAATAAATAAAGTTAATAATGCAAAGGCAATAAAACATAATTCTGTTGAAACACCATTAGAGATAAATTTAGAGAAATAGTCACTAGATGCTAAAGCATGACCATTACCCTTAACATATTCAACAAGGTATTTAATGACCCATCCACCAATAACAGAGTAGTAAGGTACGATTAATATAGGGATAATCGCATTGATCCATCCACCAAACTTATGCCCAATAGAGTTTCCAAATTTTCTAAAAGCGCCTACTGGACTCTTTCTAGTCATTCTTCCAATTGTGGTTTCTGCAATAATCATTGTATAACCAAATGTGAGTGCAAGAATGATATAGATTAATAAGAAGATTCCTCCTCCATATTTAGCTGCAAGATATGGGAAACGCCAAATATTTCCTAAACCTACAGAGGCACCTGCAGCAGAGAGGACTAATCCTAGTTTTCCTGAGAAAGTACTTCTCTTTTCATTGTTTTTCATAAAATCCCTCTTCCTTTTGTCTTTTTTTTAGAACAATCATCATTATATCATAATAGAAGAATAAGGGAATAAAAAATTAAAGAACTTAAAAACAGAATCTCATAATTGAGATTCTGTCTTATACTAACTCTTTTTCATTCTTCTTAAGAGATAAATTCCAGATAATAAGAATAACATTGCAAATACAGCTAACTGTGTATTATCTCCTGTTTTAGCAGTTGTTTTATCTTTTTCTTCTTTCTTTGCTTCTTGTTTTTTATCTTGTACAACTTCTGTTTTCTTTGCGATGACATTGAATTCTTCTGTTATCGTATGATTATTTTCAGAATGAGTAATTATAATAGTCTGGTCTTCTTCTTTGTTTTTATCAAAACCTGTGAGAACGGCTTCTTTTGTCACATCACGAGAGAATCCATTGTCATAGAATGCAGTAATAGTGAAATCAGCTTCTTCACCTTTAATATGTTCTTTGTTCTGTTTGATTTCTAACTTTGTAAGTACTGATAACTTCTGTTTTCTAGGAACACTTTGAACATTAATACCTGCCATCTGACAAATACCTCTTGCTTGTAATTCTACTGACTCATAACCAAGTGATCCTGTCTTATAGCCAGAATTAGAGATGATAGAGAGAGGTTCACTATTATTTTCAAGTCCTTCTAAGACAAACTTAGTGTAGTATAAGATACATCCACGAAGGACATGATAATCGCTTGTCACAAGTACAACCTTATTAACAGTTTTATACTTTGTTTTTAATACTTCATATGTATTTTTCGCATTCCCTACTGTATCTCGCGCTCTGTTTTCTACAATTAAGCGTGATGCATCTAAACCATGTTCTAAAAGCCAATCACCCATCAATCCACCTTCAGTAACATTAGGATTATGCTTTGCAGTACCACCACCTGTGACTACTACGTAAGATTGTGGGTAATCCTTTGCGATAGCAAGACCTGTTTCTAATCTTCCTATAAGTTCTTGCTTCATTGTACCATCATCATTTAATGCAAAACCCAGAATAACAACTGACATACTATTATCGTTTGGTAAATCTTTAGGAACTTCACCTACATGAGTAAAATCAGGACCATTGACTTCTAGCCAATAATGCATGATTTGATCCCAGGCTTCTCCCTTTTTCTTATCTACAGATTTAAGTTCTACAAGAACACGCTCAATATCAGTGACTGCGTCTTCCATATAATCTGTATAAAAACCTATAAGCTGTGAAATGAGGACATCCGCATTATTTTCTGCATGTACTGGTGTAACTAAAAAGGCACTAAACAATAATGAGAAAGAAGTGAATAATGCAAATAAATTCTTAAATCGTTTCATATTATCCGCCTCCTTTTTTGTCCTTATTTCCTCCTTACATATACATTCTCTTCTCAACTTCATCATACTAATAAAGCATATAAATCACAATAGATACATGTGAAATAAACTGTTTAGAGGCCCTCATAATTATCTTACCTTTCATAATAAAAAGAGTACCGAAGTACTCTAATTATGATTCAATATGGATCTAATACACATGAATAGTGAAAATACAAAAACTGCGATATATAGTCCAAAATATGGCATACGTACACCATAATCTAAATAATCAGATAAGGCAATAAGACCCCAGATAATTCCCATCATTAAGTATTGTGCTGCATCATAACGATAGTCATCTTTATGTTTAGCACGCTCTCTCATCACTACCGCAAAACCTACTACTGCCATAAACATTAAAAATGTCATCATATAAATAACCCCTTTCTTATTCCCTACAATAACATAAATCGAATCATCATTCTAGTTGAAAACTTATTTGATGAGGCAATGTGACTGTAGCAGTTGTATCAGAAGGAATAGAAATAGTCTATTCATATTTCTATATAATTGTTACTTGCCCAAATACACCATTATTTGAAGATTCAGTATATGTAAATGTACCGTCAAGACGATATGCAAGGATAAAGTAATTATAGAGGCATCGCCTGACTCGCGTAAATAAATACACTTATAACTCCTAGTAAGAATCCTATAACTGCAACAATAATCAATACTTTCATGCTTGCCTGTTTGTATATGGTTTTACAGATTAATAATGCGACAAAAGCACAAAGTAACGCAATACCAAGTAATGTCCATAACCAGTTAAGTTCATGAACAATCATAATGTACTCCTTTCATAAAATTAAAGCATAAGAGGTTTATTATCCCCCTTATGATTTAATTTTATTTTTTAAGTTATTTAAATCATTTTTATCAGGATGTGTTAAAGCTTGATCAAAGTTTTCAATGAGCATATCAATATTAGGCATATGATCAGGCTGTGCTTTCATCATCACATATCGATCACGTACAGATTGTGGCATCTTACCCTGGCACATATATTCACCTACAATTGTATTACTTGCATCAATGCTTGTTTTCACATTATTTAGAATTCTCTGGAAATATTCTTCACTTACTCCAAATCCTGCTGTACCAAATAAGAAAATCTTCTTATTCTTTAAGGTTTCTAATAGTTTAAGAGTTGCTGCATCCGCATTACCTTTATCTGTCCAGAAACCAATATAAAGCATATCTGAATCTACTTCTTTACATGGTCCAAAATAATCACAGTCTTCTTCAGATAACGTATCACAAATTGCTTCTGCAAGCATCTTTGTATTACCTGTTGGAGAACTATATAGTATTGAATATCTTTCTTGTTCCATCATTTCTACCTCACTTAATGATTTATTACAATACTATTATAACACCATTCTACTTAAATAATAGCTGTAATCCCATTACAATCACCCACATATAGGCACATGTTTTAGGAATCATTAACAAACCAATTTTAGGTTTTTTCTTACTTAATAATGTAACGGGTAAATAACAGCCAAACGAGATAATAATAGCTGCAACCATTCTAGTCATATGAAGATTACCAGTATTACCACTCATTGCATATAGAATAATTATTCCAATACCAGTCACCGCAAATACTGCATTTCTGATCATAGATAGTTTTAAGTTACCTTCATCCCCACACCAGTCATTTTGTGGTAAGAAACATACAACAATTCTAATGATTGCTGAAATGTAGATCATTGCTTCTACAATAAATGGAGCTTTAAGTGTTGGAAATGTGAGTTTCCAGATATAAAGTAAGATAATATAGAAAACAGTCATAGTAATAGAAGAAACCTGCAAACCTATACCCAGTTGTCTCTTAATTTTCTCATTAGTTCCTTTGAAAGCTCTAATGATTCTAGGAACTAAGTGGAAAGCATCACCACCACATAATGTAAGAGTTAAGATACCATATAGAGTAAATAACATATTGCCATTTGCTTTTGTAAGGAAGATTACACAGCTACTAAGTCAAATAATAAGTAACAAGTATCAAAGATAGCCTCCATGATATCTGGCATTTTAGGTACATATTTTTCATTCATATTGATCATCCTTTCTTTTGAATGCATTCTTCTGCATTTCTACAAATTTTCTCAAATACTTTTTTACATACTTTTATCTCATCTTGTGTGAGACCCTGAAGCATATCATGCGCAAATTGATTTTGGACATCTAATCCTTCTTTAACAATTTCATTGGCTGAATCCTGTAAATATAGCTCCACTCGCTTTTTATTGCTTGAAGATGTCTTCTTAGTAATATAACCACGTTCTTCTAATACTTTTAAAGCGGTCGAGACATGAGATTTTGTCGATTTTCTTATTCTAACAATATCCGCTGCTGTATTGTACTCTGGATTATGATACAAAAACATCAGTATGTCATATTCCATCTTTTTAAGATGATACTTATCACAAGTAGATGCGGTTAACATCTCATAATAAAGAGTAATCGTCTTATGTTGATCCCAGAAATACATATTAAGCCCCCTTTTTATCGTTCTATTTAGAACTTCTATGTTCTATATAGAACATTATAGGTATATATATCATTGTCAAGGATATTGAGCACAAAAAAAGCCAGTATATTCCATACCGACTGTATTCATTAGTTCCTAGAAGTCATTTTGTGTCCTGAATAAATAGACATAATCATACAAATAAGTGCAATAACACCAAATATTGCATGAATCATATGATTTTTTACATGTCCTGTTAAAAAAGTACAGATCATAGAAAGCAGCGCTCCTATAGACCAATATTTATGTGATTTCATTATACATCCCCTTTCAATTAGTTTAGCCTAACCATGATAGCATAGCGCAAAAAAGATGTAAATATATCACTTTAAAATATATAAGTGATCTTCTCTAACTCTACCGCTCATTCTATAACTAATAGTAGAGTAATAGTATTTATGCTCATTTCTAACCCCTAGTTAAATTACCAATTTTTGTTGATCTTAAAACGCAAGAAAGACAGCCGATTTCTCGACTGTCCTCTGGTTAGATACATATCTTAGTTATACTATGATACTTTCTTTTTCTTTAGTAATGCGAGTAATGCAATACCACTTACTGTAAGTAATGCAATCACTTCAGATACGTTTGTAGAGTCGCCTGTCTTAGGAGCAACTGTGGTAGTTTTATTTTTATCCTTGCTTGGAGCAGGAGCTTTTTCTTTCACTGTAACCTTAATAGTCTTTGTGCAAGATGCGCCTTTACTATCTGTTACTTTGTAAGTAACTTCATATACGCCAGGCTTAGATGGATCAACTGTATTCTTTAAGATTTCAATCTTATCAGTTAAATTACCATCTTCTTTATCTTTTGCAGTAACGCCTTCTTTTGGATCAAACTTATCACCGACTGTGATTTCCTTATCAGTTACATCAATAGTTGGTGCTTCGTTAAGAGGTTCAATCTTAGGATTTACAGTAACTGTAATAGTCTTAGTGCGAGATGCACCCTGATTATCTGTTACCTTGTAAGTTACTTCATACTTGCCAGACTTAGTTGTATCTACTTCATTCTTTAATACTTCAATCTTATCAGTTAAATCTCCATCTTCAGCATCTGTTGCAGTTACATCAGCCATAGGATCAAATGTATCACCCACTTCAATTATCTTGTCAGTTGCTGTAATCACTGGTGCTGCATTCATTGGCACCCAGTTCATAACCCAAGTTGCATTGTAAGTGATGTCCCTTGTAACATTTTCTTCAACTGCAGGTGACCATCCTTTGAATGTATAACCTGCTCTTGTAGGTGTTCCACCAAACTCAGGTGTTGGTGTACCTACTACTCTATCAGGAAAAACCTTATCTTTAAATACGACTTCACCATCAACGCCATCAGTATAAGTAACTGTATAACGTGACTTAATTCCTTTTGCACCTGGAACCGGGAATTTAACCTTACTTCCATTTGGCATAGCGATGTAAGTTTCACCATTTAATGGATAAAGTTTTCCTTCTTCAAATTCAGGATGATCAGCATCTAATGTAACAAAGTATTCTAACTCATATGTATAATAAGTCTGAGTACCTTCTGTTGTAGTCGTAGCATTTTCAAGTTTCCACTTAAAGCCACTTGTATCCTGGGGCATGGATTGAGGCAATTGACTTACTGATACAAATGGAGCAGCTCCATCAAATACTTCTAGGTCTTTACCAGTAATACCAGTTGTAACACTATCAGAAATAGCCTTAAATACTTCAGTTAAATTATCAGTTTCACTTGAATCATACGCTTTATCAGGACTTGCGATACTGCCTTTTAAGAATTCAGAAACTGTAGGACCATCTTCATATGCTTTATCTCTTGCAGCCCCATAACATACTGTATAAACTGTAGACTGATCTTTTAGAAGCTTAGCATCTTTAGATGTTGCTTCAACAGTTTTTTCACTACCTTCTCCACCATCACCAGCTAGATCATATGTTATGCCATCAATTGTGACATGTGTATGTAAAAAAGTCCATCCACCTTCACAATCTTTAAGATAATAAGTAGGTGTTCCATCAGTTAATACGACTGTATTTCTGTTGTCTTTTTGAATTTGTTGCACTGCATCTTTTAAGAATAAAGATGTAGCTTGTTTAATACCAGCATCTAGGTTTGTTCCACCACCAGCTTTTAGATTTTTGATTGCTTCAAATGCTTTGTTTTGACCTTTAGTAGAAGAGACATCCGTCCAATTTAACGGTACTTCAACATGAGTTGCAAAATCAACAACTGCAAGGTAACGTCCAACATTTTCTTTATCACCAGCATATGACTCCACAAACTCTTTTGCTGCTGCTTTTAAGTTTCTAATACGATTGCCATCCATACTTCCTGAAGTATCCACTACAAGAACTGTAGCTGACTTCTTGGTAAATGTTTCAACCTTCTGTTTAGTAACAACCTTTAATTTCATCCTATAAGTGTTGTTACCGAGTGCTTCAGCTGTTTTATCAACTGAATGAATACCTTCTGGCAGGGTCTGATCTAATTCACCTTGAACCCACTGACCAGAATCGTTATAATAACCGTTCGTCACTACGTTATCAGCATTCGCATTTATAGGTGCTAATGAGACACTCATCATCAATGCTACTGCATAACTCGTGAATTTCTTGACATTCATAGTTCTTTCCCCTTTCTTCAATTTTTAATTATTCGTTTACAATTGTATAAAAACAATTGCATAAAGTGCACTTTTTAATATCTGACAATCTAGATAGTTTGTTATTAGCAATAATAAGTTATTCTATAACATTCATATCATAAGTTTTATATTTATGTTTTCGCATCTCACCAGTTAAAGTATTTATCATTTCAAGTTAATAAGTTTTAAAAACCTTAATCTCATTATCTTAGTCATTCATATTAAATTTGAAATGTTCCTCTTTAACCTTTAGAGCTTTTTTGCCACTTTATCATATCAATAATTATAGAAATAACAGAGCATAGTAATATATGATTCAACTGTGCACTTATGCAATTGATAACACAATCATTTGCAAACAATCACATACAATAGACGATTAAAAAAAATTTATTCCTCCTTCCTTTATATACCATTTTCAAAATAATACTTTTTTAATTGCCTATTACTTTCTATAAATAATAGTAAACGATAGCGGTTACATTTTCAATCCTAATTACCCTACAGACTGTTCCATATTTAGGTATTTGTGACATGTAATAATTAAATGTGAGGTTGTTTTGTTGGAATAATACAAATATGTAAGTGTATACGCTTACATATAATGTTTACATAATACTGTATTTGTAAGTGTTTAAGGATAGAACCACTATGAACGACATGAATAACATATCGTATTGGACTGTTTTGTTATGGATCTTCCAATGATACAAAAAAAGTGACAGTGCAATATACATTTTGTATTTCTTGCCTGCCACTTTATTCTTGACTCCTACACTCTATCTTTAATTGTCTTCTCTACTTCAATAATACGTCTACCGATTCTCTTTGTTTCTATTTTTTTATAAGCTTCTAAACAAGGAATAAATTCCTTATTGCCTTCTTCCTCAATAATATCAAGTATACGTAAAATAACCTTTCTATTTACTTTGATTAGCTTATGAATGACACGCGGATTATTTTCTTTTACATCCAAGCAGAATTGTTGATATAATTCCTTAGCAAATGTTTCTTTCTCTATTTCCCATCCTTCATCAGAAAATACCAGCAATGGAAGACGGCCATCATATTTTATTCTAAGATAATCCTCATCAATCATCCAATCAATATAATGCATAATATCAGCTAATTTCAAATCATGATAATAGCCATAAGCAGGACATTCATTTAGTTTAAGTTCTAGTACCTTCTTATCCTTAGAACCTTTTAATATCTTAGCAAGCA
>OLOS01002056.1_pt1 | contig 14547 bp, 13 predicted proteins | sample 1672631 | NCBI WGS metagenome assembly OLOS01 (sample SAMEA3136707, study PRJEB25190) | human gut metagenome | biome: human gut; feature: human-associated habitat; material: faeces | place: Austria | collected 2013 | reverse complement strand
TTGAAGGGGTGGGAGGACAGGATCACCAGTCCGCCCGCCACGTTGCCCAGGATGTCCTCCGCCGCCAGCGTTACGCCCAGCGTCAGCACCGACACCAGTGCCGTCACCGATGTGGTGTTCAGTCCCAGCGCGCCCGCCGTGATAATGCCCGTCAGAACGTAGAGCACCACCTTGATGGCGGTCAGAATGATCTGGCGCAGGCGGTCGTTGAGCTTTTTGCCCCGGTGCAGCAGCTTTTTCGCCAGCTTCAGCAGCAGCCGCGATACCAGCAGGCAGATCAGCAGCGTCAGAATTGCCGAGAGTATGTGGCTGAGGCTGTAGCCGCCCAGCTTTGTTTGCAGGATCTTTTCGATCTCCTCCATGGAGCCTCTCCCCTTTCTTTACGGTTCCGGTATAAGAGAAATGCCGCCTGCGTGGGCGGCATTTCTGTTGTGCTCGGTCAGCTGTCTCAGCCCTCGGTGGCGGCGGCAGCCGCGGGATTCTTCACGGGCACCAGCTCGCCCATGACCACGTAGCGGGCGTTGTCGAAGTCGTAGTCGCAGGTGGACAGGGTCAGGATGTTGCCGGTGGGCACACCGTAGCTGGAGCGGAAGGTGGAGTTGTTGATGCACTCCTGAATATAGCTCTCGCTGAGGGTCAGGGAGTACACATCGGCATCGTGCGCCACGATGCAGCCGGCGAACAGGTTGACTTTATAGGTCTGGTTCGGCGTGTACAGATAGAAGTAGGGATGCGCCTCGTAATAGCTCTGGCTCTTGTAGTTCATCAGAGAGGCGAACATCAGACCGGTCTTCATATTGTGACCGTAGATGAGGTTGTTCTGGGAGGTGAAGTCGGAGCTGCACTTCCAATCCAGGAACACGGTGCCGTTCTTATTGTCGTTGCCGTCAATGTCGCGGTACAGGTAATACTCGCCGCCCTCCTCCGCCGTCTGGACGATGGGGTATTTCAGCACGGTGTTGGCACTGTACACATAGCCCACCACGTCGGGGTACTTGGCTTGCAGACGGTCAAAGTCCACGATGATGCTCTCGGGGTCGGGATCCTTCTTCGTCTCGTCCTCTTTCTTGTCATCGGTGTTCTCGGCGTCGTCCGTGTCGGGACGGGTGTAGCCCTGGTTGATGTCGTTGCCGATGTTCTCCGCGTTCTTCTGATCCTTCACGTAGGAGATGATCTTCACGGAGGAGTAGATCAGTATGCCCAGCAACACCGCCAAAATGGCGTAATACAGGACTTTTCCGCTTTTCTTGTTCTTTCTTCTGCGTCTGCCGGAGGAATGTTCGGCAGGCTGATCCTGCTGCAAGCGGGATCTCTTGGGTGCATCGTTCATGTGGTACACGCCTCCTTATCTATCGTTGGGTATTGTATCAGTTTTTCTCGATCAATGCAAGGGAAAGGGACAAGCTGTAATGAATTTGTAACAGTTTCTCTTTACAACTGCGGTGGGAGGGATTACAATAGCGGTATTACTATTACACAGGACGGCGGAGCTGTGCTTCCTGTTCCGTCCGCCGCAAAAGGAGAACCGCAATGATCTACTTCAACAGCGATTATCTGGAGGGCGCGCACCCCTCGATCATGGTCAAGATGGCCGAGACGAATATGGTCCAGACCGTTGGTTACGGCGAGGACGAATACTGCGAAGCCGCACGGGAAAAGATCAAGGCTGCCTGTCAGGCTCCCGAAGCCGATGTGCATTTCCTCGTGGGCGGCACCCAGACCAACACCACGGTCATCGCCGCTATCCTGCGTCCGTGGCAGGGCGTGATCTCCGCCGTAAGCGGTCATATCAACTGCCATGAGGCGGGTGCCATCGAGTCCACCGGGCACAAGGTCATCACCCTGCCCACCGACAACGGCAAGATCACCGCGCAGCAGGTGGCGGACTATGTGGAGTGGCACAAGAACGACGAGTCCACCGAGCATATTGTGCAGCCGGGTATGGTGTATATCTCCCACCCCACCGAGGCGGGTACGCTGTACACCAAGGCGGAGCTGACGGAGCTGTACGACACCTGCCGCTGCTACGGTCTGCCCCTGTACATCGACGGTGCCCGTCTGGGCTACGGTCTGGCGGCGGAGGAGAGCGATATGACGCTGCCGGAGTTTGCGCGGCTGTGCGACGTGTTCTACATCGGCGGCACCAAGGTGGGTGCTCTGTTCGGCGAGGCGGTGGTCATTATGAATGAGTCCCTCAAGAAAGACTTCCGCTTTATTATGAAGCAGCGGGGCGGCCGTCTGGCGAAGGGCCGGCTGCTGGGTATCCAGTTCGACGCGCTGTTCACCGACGACCTGTATTTCAAGATCTCCCGTCACGCCATCGAGATGGCACACCAGATCCGGGATATTTTTGTCTCCGCCGGGTATCCCCTGCTGTTCGACTCCCCCACCAACCAGCAGTATCCCATCATGCCCGACGACGAGCTGGCCGAGATCGGCAAGAGCTTCGGCTACGAGTATTGGGAGCGCGTGGACGAGACCCACTCCGGCGTGCGGTTCTGCGCCAGCTGGGCTACCACGCAGGAGAACGTGGACGCGCTCCGCGCCGCCGTGCAGGCTCTGAAAAAGTAAATGCCACGCACAGAAGCGCCTCTGACCGATGGCCAGAGGCGCTTTTTTCATAGCTTTTTCGCCGCGATATCGCACAGCCGGAGCCGGACGCCGTTTTTCGCCGCCAGCTCGCCGCCCTTTTGCAGCAGCTTGTCCCGGTTCTTGGTGACCAGCTGCACCACCAACTCGTCCTTTTTCTCCTGCGGCATGGTGTTCAGCAGCGTCCGCGCCATGCTCACGGCCATGTTGGTATTTCCCGCCAGCACATTGCCGAGAATGCCGCCGCCCTTGCCGTCCTTCTCCAGCTTTTCCGCCAGAAGCGGCACCAGCAGCTCCGTCACGCTGTTGTAGTCGATATCGTCAATGAGGATCTTCAGCTCCAGCATAGGCTCACACCTTGGGGCCGGCCGCCGCCACCTCCGGGCTCATGTGGGTGTACTTCTTGAAGTTCTCCGCAAAGCTCTGCGCCAGCTTTTTGCAGCTGACCTCGTAGGCCGCCTTGTCCTCCCACGTGTTGGCGGGGATCAACAGTTCAGCGGGTACGCCCTCGATGCTGGTGGGTACCTGCACGCCGAAGGTGGGGTCGGTGACAAATTCGCTCTTTTCGATGGCGCCGGTGAGAGCCGCCGTCACCATGGCGCGGGTGTAGCCCAGCTTCATGCGCTTACCTGTACCGTTCCAGCCGGTGTTGACCAGGTAGACCTTGGCGCCGGCCTTCTCCACTTTCTCCGCCAGCATGGCGGCGTAGACGGAGGGATCCAGCGGCAGGAACGGCTCGCCGAAGCAGGTGGAAAACGTAGGCACCGGCTGGGTGACGCCGATCTCCGTACCGGCTACCTTGGAGGTGAAGCCGGACACAAAGTAGTACATGGCCTGATTCTTATCCAGCTTGCTGATGGGAGGCAGCACGCCGTAGGCGTCCGCCGTCAGGAAGATCACGGTCTTGGGTACGCTGGGGCTCATACCGGACAGCTCCGCGTTGGGGATATACTCCACAGGGTAGCCCACGCGGGAGTTGACGGCCAGCGAGTCGTCGTCAAAATCAAATTCTCTGGTGTCGGGGTCCATGACCACATTCTCCACCAGTGCGCCGAAGCGGATGGCGTTGTAGATCTCCGGCTCCCCCTCCGGGCTGAGGTTGATGCACTTGGCGTAGCAGCCGCCCTCGAAGTTGAACACGGAGTCGTCCGCCCAGCCGTGCTCGTCGTCGCCGATGAGCATACGGTTGGGGTCGGCGGACAGGGTGGTTTTGCCGGTGCCGCTAAGCCCGAAGAACACGGCACTGTCGCCGTGCTTGCCGATGTTGGCGGAGCAGTGCATGGGGAACACGCCCTGCTTGGGCAGCACGTAGTTCATCACGGAGAACACGGATTTCTTGATCTCGCCGGCGTACTGGGTGCCGCAGATGACGACCTCGTGCGCCTCGTAGTCCACCAGAATGGCGGCCTCGGAGCGGGTGCCGTCGATCTCCGGGATGCACTTGAAGCCGGGGGCGGCGATGATGGTGTAATCCTCGTGGAAGTCCTTCAGCTGTTCCGCCGTGGGACGGCGCAGCAGCTGGTGGATGAACAGGTTCTGGCTCGCCAGCTCGTTGACGATGCGGAACGCCTTGGTGTACTTGGGGTCGGCACCGGCGAAGCCGTCGAAAATGAAGATCTCCTTGCCTTGCAGGTAGGCGATGACCTTGGCGCGGATGGCGTCGAAGCGCGCCTTCTCGATGGGACGGTTCACCTTGCCCCATGCGATCTCGTCATGGACGGCGGGGGTGTCCACAATGAACTTATCGTTGGCACTGCGACCCGTATACTTGCCGGTCTTGACCACCAGCGCGCCGGTGTTGGACAGCGTACCCTCGCCGCGGCGCAGGGCGTGCTCGGTCAGCTGTGCCGGGGTCAGGTTGCGATAGACCGCCGAGGCGTTGATGATGCCCAGCTTTTCCAGTCCGTAAGTTTCCATTTTGCAAAACCTCCTGTTTGAAAATGTCACCGCTGGCGCGAACGCGCCGCGTTGCTTGCTTGGATTGATTATACCATACGTTTAGGACAATTAACAATCCTTTTTTTGCGGTTTAACAGCCTGTCTGCTGGCTGATCGCCGCCAGCAGCTCCGTTTTGCCGGTGCCCTTCTCCGCGGAGAACGGGATCAGCAGCGCGTCCTCCGGCAGCGTCAGCGTCTGGCGGATGAGGGCGAGGTTTGGCTCGATCTCGCTTTTTTTCAGCTTGTCCAGCTTGTTCGCCACCACGATCACCGGGCAGCCGGTGCCCTTGAACCAGTCGCACATGGTCACGTCGTCGGCGGTGGGCTTGTGCCGCGCATCCACAATGAGAACGCCCAGCGTGATGAGCCCCTCCTCGGCGAAGTACCGCTCCATGAGCCGTCCCCACCGGTCGCGCTCCTCCTTGGAGACCTTGGCGTAGCCGTAGCCGGGCAGGTCGGTGAAGTAAATTTTCCCGTCGATACTGAAATAGTTGATCTGGCTGGTCTTGCCGGGGGTGGCTCCGACGCGGGCGAAGTTCTTTCGCCCCAGCAGGCGGTTGATGACGGAGGACTTGCCCACGTTGCTGCGTCCGGCGAACGTGACCTGCGGTTTTCCGTCACGGATAAAGGTTTCCGCCTTTACAGACGAGAGGACAAATTCCGCCTTGTTAAAGTTGATCGCCATGGCGCACCTCCTGTGTGACTGTGCCGGCTATGGCGGTGAGATGCTCCACCGCCGCCTCCTTTTTCGGCAGCGTCAGCGCGTGGACGAACACCGCGTCCACCGTCTCCGCCGGGATGAAGCGCAGAGCCTCCCGGACGGCGGGGTCGATGTCCGCCAGATCCTTCAGGTTTTCCTTGGGAATGATGACGGTCCTGATGCTGCTGCGCTTCGCCGCCATGGTCTTTTCCCGCAGTCCGCCGATGGGCAGCACCCTGCCCCGCAACGTGACCTCGCCGGTCATCGCCACATCATGGCGCACGGCGCGCCCCGTCAGGGCGGAGAGCATCGCCGTGGCGATGGCGATACCGGCGGAGGGGCCGTCCTTGGGCACCGCGCCCTCCGGGAAGTGCACGTGGATGTCCTTGGTCTTGTAGAAGTCCGGGGCGATGCCCAGCTCCTTGGCGCGGCTGCGTAAGCAGGTGTACGCCGCCTTCACAGATTCCTGCATCACCTGCCCCAGATTGCCGGTCAGCTCCAGCTTGCCGGTGCCGTCCATGACGCCAGCCTCCACCTCCAGCAGCTCGCCGCCCACCTCCGTCCACGCCAGCCCGTTGACCACGCCGATCTGGTCGGACTTGGCGTTCCGATCCTCGGCGTAGGGCGGCGTGTCCAGCAGGTTCTTTAGGTCTTTTGCTGTAACGTCAATACGCTTTACACCCGTTTGCACCAGACGCATTGCCACGCGGCGGCATAGCTTGCCCAGCTGACGCTCCAGCGTCCGGACGCCGGATTCCTTCGTGTAGTCGGTGATGATGGCGCGCAGGGCTTCGTCCCCCAGATGCAGCTGGCCGCGGCGGATGCCGTTCTCCTTCAGCTGCTTGGGCAGCAGGTGCTCCCGGGCGATATGCAGCTTTTCCTCGTCGGTGTAGCTGCCCAGCTCGATGACCTCCATGCGATCCAGCAACGGACGGGGGATGGTGGAGGTGGTGTTGGCGGTGGTGATGAACATGACGCGGCTCAGATCCACCGGCAGCTCGATGAAATGATCGCGGAACGCGCCGTTCTGCTCGCTGTCCAACACCTCCAGCAGTGCGGCGGCGGGGTCGCCCCGCATATCGCTGCCCAGCTTGTCGATCTCGTCCAGCACCAGCAGCGGGTTCATGGTGCCCGCACGGTTCAATGCCTCGATGATGCGTCCCGGCATGGCACCGATATACGTTTTCCGGTGGCCGCGGATGTCCGCCTCGTCCCGGACGCCGCCGAGACTGAGCCGCGCACACTTGCGGTTCATCGCCTTCGCCACGGACATCGCCACGGAGGTCTTGCCCACGCCGGGAGGTCCCACAAGGCACAGTATCTTGCCCTTGGCGTCGGGGTTCAGCTGGCGCACGGCGATAAACTCCAAAATGCGCTCCTTGACCTTGTCCAGACCGTAGTGATCCCTGTCCAGCAGCCTCCGCGCCTGCGCCACGTCCGCCCGCTCCCGGGTGGATTTGTTCCATGGCAGCTCCAAACACACGTCCAGATAGTTGCGGATAACGGACGCCTCCGCGCTGCCGAAGGGCTGCTTCGCCAGACGCTCCACTTCCTTCAGCAGCTTTCGCCGCACCTCGTCGGGCAGGCGGGCGTTTTCGATCTTGGCGTTGTACTCCTCGATCTCCTCGTCGCCGTCGTCGCCCAGCTCGTGCTGCAAGACCTTCACCTGCTCCCGCAGGATCATGTCCTTTTGCACCTGCGCCACGCGGCGGCGCACCTTCTGCTCCATCTCCGATTCCAGCGAGATCACGTCTACCTCGTGGGTCAGAATGTCGTTGACGATACGCAGACGCTTGTCCGGGTGCAGCTCCTCCAGCACCCGCTGCCTGTCCTGATGGCGGAGGGTGATGTTCTGGGCGATGAGATCCGCCAGCCGCCCCGTGTCGTCGCAGTCCAGCACGGCGGAGGAGAAATCGTCGCCGATGCCGTCCGCCAGCTCACGGTATTCGCCGAAGAGCACGTAGGTGCGGCGCACCAGTGCCTCGCTGCGGGCGGTGTGGCGGCCGTGGGTCTCCGGCAGCAGCTCCGCCTGCGCCTGCAGGAAAGGTCGCTTCTGCCACAGGCGGTGGAGCCGTGCGCGGCTCTCCCCCTCCACGATGACGCGCACCGTGGTGTCGGAGGTCTTGATGATCTGCAAAATATGGCACACGGTGCCCACGGTGTACAGCTCGCTCTCCCCCGGCTCCGCCGTGGAAAGCTCCTTTTGCGTCACCGCCAGCAGCCGCCGGTCGTTCTCCATGGCGTTGTCCAGCGCGAAGATGGAGATGTCACGCTCCACGTCGAAGGACAGCGTCTGTCCCGGAAACGCCGTGAGCCCGCGCAGTGCCAGCACCGGTATATTCCTTGTGATCGCTTCCATATATGTATGCTCCTTTCTCCCGCCACAGGGCGGGCGTTGGGAAAAACGGCATTATCTCAACTGCCGGAAAAGCCTTGGCTTTTCCGGCAGTTTGGGTCTTGTTTAAGACGCCGGGGCGGCGGTTTTCTTCGCCGTGCCGGTCTTGAATTTTGCCCGCTGCGCCACCTTCTCCGGATCGCGCTCCACCTTGGGCGTGCCGCCGCCGGTGACGCACTCCTTCGTGATGGTCACGTCGGTGATGGTGGGGTCGGAGGGGATGTCGTACATGACCTTGGTCAGCAGACCCTCCATGACCGCCCGCAGTCCGCGGGCACCGATCTTCCGCTCCAACGCCGCGTCAGCCACCGCCTCCAGCGCGTCCGCGTCGAAGTGCAGCTCCACGCCGTCGTAGCTGAGGAGCTTGCGGTACTGCTTCACCAGCGCGTTTTTCGGCTCGGTGAGGATCTGCACCAGATCCTCACGGCGCAGCCCCTGCAGCGCGGTGACCACCGGCATACGACCCACCAGCTCGGGGATAAGCCCGAACTTCAGCAGATCCTGCGGCTGCACCTGACGGAACAGCTCGCCGGCCTCCCGCTCCTCCCTGCTCTGGACAGAGTTCTCGAATCCCATGCCGCGCTTGCCCACACGGTCGGAGATCAGCTTTTCCAGCCCGTCGAACGCGCCGCCGCAGATAAACAGGATGTTGCTGGTGTCCAGCTGGATAAACTCCTGATGGGGGTGCTTGCGCCCGCCCTGGGGCGGCACGTTGGCAACGGTGCCCTCCAAAATCTTCAGCAGAGCCTGCTGCACGCCCTCGCCGGACACGTCCCGGGTGATGGACATATTCTCGCTCTTGCGGGCGATCTTGTCGATCTCGTCCACGTAGATGATGCCGCGCTCCGCCAGCTCCACGTCGAACTCCGCCGCCTGCAAAAGCCGCAGCAGGATGTTCTCCACGTCGTCGCCCACGTAGCCTGCCTCGGTCAGCGTGGTGGCGTCGGCAATAGCAAAGGGCACCTTCAGCATCCGCGCCAGCGTCTGGGCGAACAGCGTCTTGCCGGAGCCGGTGGGGCCGATCAGAAGGATGTTGCTCTTTTGCAGCTCCACGTCCTGATCGTCGCCGAAATAGATGCGCTTATAGTGGTTGTACACGGACACGGAGAGCGTTACCTTCGCGTCCTCCTGCCCGATGACGTACTGATCCAGCACATCGTGGATCTCCTTGGGCGTGGGCAGCTCCTCTATGCTCTCCACGCCGTCAACGGAGGCGTAGCCGTCCTCCAGAATGGACATGCACAGCTCCACACATTCGTCACAGATACGCACGCCCGGTCCCTGTATCATGCGGTGTACCTGGCTCTCCGGCTTACCGCAGAAGGAGCACCGCAGAGCCTTTTTTTCGTCTGCCATTCGTCTTTACCTCTTATAAATGACCTTGTCCACCAGACCGTATTCCCGCGCTTCCTCGGCGATCATCCAGTTATCCCGCTCGGAATCCGCCTTCACCTGCTCCGGCGTCTTGCCGGTGTTCTCGGCGAGGATCTTGTTGATGCGCTGCTTGATCTTCAGGAAGTGCTCCACGTCGATCTCCATGTCCGTGACCTTGCCCTGCGTACCGGCGGAGGGCTGGTGGATCATGATCTCCGCGTTGGGCAGCGCGATGCGCTTGCCCTTGGCACCGCTGGACAGCAGGAACGCGCCCATGCTGGCCGCCATACCGATGCAGATGGTGGACACGTCGCACTTGATGTACTGCATGGTGTCGTAGATCGCCATACCGGCGGTGACGCTTCCGCCGGGGCTGTTGATATACATTTGAATGTCCTTGTCGGGATCCTGCGCCTCCAGATAGAGGAGCTGCGCCACCACAAGGCTGGCGGTGGTATCATTTACCTCTTCGCCAAGGAACACGATACGGTCGTTGAGCAAACGGGAGAAGATGTCGTAGGAACGCTCTCCCCGGTTGGTCTGCTCCACCACGTAAGGGACTAAGCTCATAAGAAATACCTCCTGCAAAAGATAAGTGATTATACCCACCTGAGTGTGATTTTCAAAATAGCCCGCAGCGGCGGGGTAAATATTCTCACCCCGCCGCACGGCTTTTCTCTCTCGTATGTCAGCTGATTACTCCGCGTCCTTCTTAGCAGTCTTCTTAGCGGCAGGCTTCTTGGCGGGAGCCTTCTCCTCCTGCGCGCCCTCGGTCTTTTGGGCAGCGGCCTTCTTGGCAGGTGCCTTCTTCGCGGGCTTCTTCTCCACGACCTCGCCCTCGGCCTCCAGCTCCGCCTTCTCCTCGGCGGGAGCCACCGCCACGGCACTGTCCGCCACAACCTTGATGACCTTCTCGCGAATGACCTGCTCCTTCACGTCCTCGGGACGCATGTACTTCTTCACGGTGTCCAGATCCATGCCGTACTTCTCGGCGACGTTCTTCATCTCGGACTCCACCTCGTCATCGGTGGCCTCGATCTTCTCGGCGTCGATGATCGCCTTCACCGCAAGATCCATCTTCACCTGCTGCTCGGCGGGGCCGTTCGCCTGCTGCACGAAGTCCGCCTCGGTGGTGCCGGTCATCTTCAGATACTGGTCGAAGGGGATACCCTGGGAGGCAAGCTGCTGCTTGAAGCCCTCCATCATCTGCTCCGCCTGCAGCTCCACCATCTCGTGGGGGATCTCAGCCTCCACGCCCTCGGCGACCTTCGCCATCAGCACGTCCTCAAAGGCGCGCTGGGCGGCCTCGGTGCGCTCGGTGGTCAGCTTCTTCTTGATGTCCGCCTTCAGCTCCTTCAGGGTGTCAAACTCGGACACGTCCTTGGCGAACTCGTCATCGATGGCGGGAACCTCCTTGACCTTGACCTCGTTGACCTTCACGTGGAAGACCACGGGCTTGCCCGCCAGCTCGGGGGCGTAGTTCTCGGGGAAGGTGATGTCAATGTCCTTCTCCTCGCCAGCCTTCATGCCGATGAGCTGCTCCTCAAAGCCGGGCACGAAGCTGCCGGAGCCGATCTCCAGATCGAAGTTCTCGCCCTTGCCGCCGTCGAAGGGCTTGCCGTTGTCGAAGCCCTCGAAGTCGATGTCGGCGGTGTCGCCCTTCTTCACGGCGCGCTCCACAGACACGAGACGGCTGTTGCGCTCTGCCATCTCCTTCAGACGGGCGTTCACGTCGGCGGCAGCCACCTTGACCTCCGCCTTGGGAGCTTCAAGACCCTTGTACTGGCCCAGCTTCACCTCGGGATACACCGCCACGGTGCACTTGAACACCACGCCGTCCTTGGTGCAGCTCTCCAGCTCCACCTCGGGGTAGCCCACCACGTTCAGTTCCTTCTCCTTCACCGCACCCTCGTAGGCGTCGGGCAGGAGGATATTCACGGCTTCCTCATAAAAGACCTCGGCACCGTACATCTTCTCGATGATCTTACGGGGTGCCTTACCCACACGGAAGCCGGGTACGTTGATCTTACCGCGCATCTTCAGATACGCTTTGTTGACGGCGGCCTCGAATTCCTCGGCGCTCGTCTCGATGGTCAGTGCGACCCTGCTCTTTTCCAGTTTCTCGCAGCTTTTCACAGTCATTTGTTATTTCCTCCGTTCCGCACCGGCACCTGTATCTCTACCAACGCCAATGCAATATAGTATGATACCAGATTACAATGGAAATTTCCACTGTTTTTTTCAGTTTTTTGCCTATTTTTTCAGTTTGCTCTATGGGGCGGCAGCGCGCCTCAATCGCGGATCTTCACCGGGGTAAAATTCACGTAGTCGGCTGCCACAAGGTGGAAATCCGTGTCGAAATGTGTGCCTTCGAGGGCGCGCTTCTGGGCGGCACCGTGGAGGTGTCCAAAATAGCACTCTTTGGCGTTATATCGCTGCAACAGGCGCAGAATCTGCGAACATTCGTACCCTTGGTACAAGGGTGGGTAATGAAGAAAGCATATCTTTTCGCAACTTTCGCCCGCCATTTGGAAGGAAGTTTCCAGTCTTCCCGCCTCTCTTGCTAACATTTTTTCATTATGGGTTCCTTGGTTATCTAATTCATAAAACCAGCCGCGGGTGCCGCATAACGCTATTTCGCCAAAAAACAGGCAGTTGTTGTGGAGAATTTCGATGGAGTCCAGCCCGTTGTCCGCAAAAAAGCCGCGCATTTTGGAGACGGTGTTCCACCAGTAGTCGTGGTTGCCCTTCATGATGATCTTCTTCCCCGGCAGGGCGTGAATGAACCGAAAATCGTTAAGCGACTCCTCAAGGCTCATGCCCCAGCTGAGGTCGCCGCACAGCACGGTGGTGTCGTTCTCCGTCAGTGTGGAGAAGCCCTGACGGATCTTCTCCACGTAATTCTGCCAGCGTTCCCCGAAGATGTCCATGGGCTTGTTGCTGCCCAGCGACAGGTGGAGATCGCCGATGGTGTACAGTGCCACAGGGCACCTCCTTCCCTATTTTCAATCTATGTAATGCAATATCACTTTACAGTATGCGCCGCCAGTTGTTCCAGAAAATGTCCTCCAGCAGCGACTGCGGATAGCCCTTTTCCTCCAGTGCCTGATAGAGCTTCGCCACGTCCTGCACACCGGTCATGCCGGCGGCGAGGGCTTCGCAGCCGTCCAGATCGCCGCCTATCGCCACTGTCGATTCCCCGTTAAGGGAGAGAAAATGCTCGATGTGGGCGATGAGGTCATCCATGGTTTTGCCGCCCACGAAGTCCAGATAGAGATTGATGCCCACCACGCCGCCGCTGTCGCGGATGGCACGGAACATATCATCGGTGATATTTCGCCGATTCCCGCAAAGTCCGGGGGCGCGGGAGTTGGAGTGAGACGCCACGATCGGGTGTTTTGAGCAGCGCACCACGTCCCAAAAACCTGTATCAGAAATATGCGAAACATCTGTAAATATGCCGTAATCATCCATTTTTGCAACAAATTCACGACCATAGGCAGACAGCCCGCAGTCGCTGTTCTGGGCGCAGGAGCCGGAGAGGATATTAGCGTTATTCCAGACAGGGTTGACGAGGCGCACCCCCCAGGAAGCCACCGTTTCCAGATGGGCAAGGGAGCAGTCCAGAAGGTCGGCACCCTCGATGCTCAGGAGGGCGGCGGTCTTATGGCAGGCGGCGGCAGCGTCTATCTCCTCCCCCGTTTTGCAGAGGGAAACCACGTCCTGATTCTCCGAGAGCTGGAGGAGGAACCAGTCGTGCATTTCACGAATTTTCGTCCAAGCGGTATTTTCGGGCAGTGTGGCACTGTCGTCGTAGAGGGCGAAGAACTGGGCGCGTCTGGCGTACCGCTGCCCCCGCAGAAGATCCACGTGTCCCCCGTTCTCCCGCAGGCGGGAGCAGGCGGAAAAATAGGTGCGCCGCTCCTCCTCCGTGGCACCGAAGTCCGCCACGGGCGCGGTGTTCATACAACGCCATATCGTATCACAATGACCGTCAAAGTACGGTATTTTACTGATTTCCGTCACGAAATAGTTTCATTCCTTTCGCTGTGCGGGCGGCGGAACGCCGCCCGGAGATTTCAATATTTCCCCGCCTACGTCACTGAAAAGCGTCCTCCAAATAGACGATCTTCACGCTCTTTTCGTCCCCCGGCGCGTCGGCGTAAACCTCCGCCACATCGAAGCGGGCGGGGCAGTCCAGCGCGTTGGAGGCGAGATAGAAAAGAGCGGTTTTTCGTATACGAGCCTGTTTCTTGGAGGTGACGTATTCGCGGGGCAGTGCCATGTCCGTGTTGGTGCGGGTCTTGACCTCCACGAAGCAGAGGACGTCTCTATCCCACGCGATCAAGTCGATCTCGCCGAAGCGGCACTGGTAGCTGTGGGCTGCCAAGCGGTAGTTTCTGCGCCGGAGATAGTCGGCGACCAACGCCTCGCCCCACGTTCCTTCTGAACGACCTATCGTAAACGCCACCTCTTTTCCACAGGGTTTTCCCCTTGCACATATAGCAGACATCTGCCCCATGTCACCTTGTACAAGGGTTGAACATCAAGTTGTACTTCTACTTGTACTGCTGGTATGGGGCAAGATTTACGCTACATCCACTTTTTCAGAAATGTTATACGATGTTCCGGGCACGGCCCGTACTTGTCGAACAGCTCACGGTGGAGCTTGGTGCCGTAGCCCTTGTGCTTGGCGAACTGGTATTGGGGGTATCGCCGATCCAGCACGTCGGTCACATAGCGGTCGCGGCTGACCTTCGCCAGCACCGACGCGGCGGCGATGGAGGCGGAAAGACCGTCGCCGCCCACGATGCAGCGGTGGGGCAGCGTGATGGCGGCGGTGCGCCCGTGGTCGCGGTTGCCGTCGATGAGGGCGAGGTCGGGCTTGAGGGACAGTCCGTCTATCGCCAGCTGCATCGCCTTCATGCGGGCGGAGAGAATGTCCGTCTCGTCGATCTCTCTGGCGGAGACGGACGATACCGACCACGCCGCCGCCTGCTGCTGGATCAGAGGGAACAGAGCCTCCCTTTTCTTCTCCGTCAGCTTCTTGGAGTCGTTCAGTCCGGGGAGGTCGAACCGGGGCGGGAGAATGACGGCGGCAGCGTAGACCGGCCCCATGAGAGGCCCCGCCCCCGCCTCGTCCACGCCGCAGACGAGGGCGAAGCCCTCCGCCTGCGCCTGACGCTCGTATGTCAAAAGGGCAGCTGTCTCGCTCATGCTTCGCAGTCCTCCACCGTCTCCAGTGTAAAGCGTCCCAGCTTGCCGGCGCGGAACTCGTCCAGCAGGATGCGCGCCATGCGCTCGGTGTCCACCTGCGCGCCGCGCATGAGGAAGCCGCGCTTGCGCCCCGCCTTTTCCAGCAGCTCGTAGCCTGTATCCCCCTGCTCCACCTCGATCTTATACCGCTCGGTGAGCACGGCGGCGTAGTGGGCGGAGAGGTAGTCCATGAGATAGCACGCCAGCTCCTCGATGTCCAGCACGTCGTCCTTCACCGCACCTGTAAAGGCTAAACGCTTGCCAACCTCCGGGTCGTCGAACTTCGGCCAGAGGA
>OLOS01002055.1_pt1 | contig 14558 bp, 14 predicted proteins | sample 1672631 | NCBI WGS metagenome assembly OLOS01 (sample SAMEA3136707, study PRJEB25190) | human gut metagenome | biome: human gut; feature: human-associated habitat; material: faeces | place: Austria | collected 2013 | reverse complement strand
GTGATTTTGCCAAAAGTTTTTCCCTGGACAACATCCGCGCGCTCTCCCAGCAGCGCATAAGGGATTTCGGCGGCGATTTTCTCTCCGGCATGGTGCGCATCATTGAGCGGGCGGTGGTCGCCGCCAAGCGTGAGGGCCTGATCGCGGAGGAACATGAGGAAGGATGCGTGGCCGGGGCCGCCCGGGAAGCGCTGAGCCAGATTTCCTCCAAGGCGCTGGGCATGAGCGTGGGCGGAAAGATCGGCGTGGCCCGCTGCGGCGGAGACATGGCCGTGGCGCTCTTTTTCGGCGTAGGTCTGGGCCATCTGGACGAAATCTGTATCGGTCTGGCGCACCGCGCCATCTGACCGGCTGTCAAACAACATATTACGCAAAGGGATGGGACGAACGATGCTGCTTACAATCGCTCTGGACGGTCCGGTCGGCGCGGGCAAAAGCTCCGTGGCCGACGGCGTGGCCCAAAAGCTGGGGATCCTGCATCTGGATACGGGAGCCATGTACCGCGCGTTTGCGTGGAAAGCGCTCCAGAAAGGCGTTGCGCTGGAAGATGAAGCCGCTCTGGAAGCGCTGACGGCGACCGACCTGCCGGAAGTCCGCTATGAAAACGGCGAACAGCACACCTATATGGACGGGCAGGATGTGATCGGCCTGATCCGCACACCGGAGGTCAGCATGGCTGCCAGCACCGTCTCCAAGGCTGCGGTGGTTCGCCGGGCCATGGTGAAGCGGCAGCAGGAGCTTGCCTCCCGCCAAAGTATGCTGCTGGACGGCCGGGATATCGGCACCCGGGTTCTGCCGGACGCCACGGTGAAGTTTTACCTGACCGCCTCGCCGGAGATTCGCGCCCGCCGCCGCTTCGACGAAATGCAGCAAAAGGGGCAGGAAGGCTCCTACGAAGAAGTGCTGGCCGACGTGATCCGCCGGGACGATCAGGACATGCACCGGGAGGTAGACCCCCTGCGGCCCGCTGAGGACGCGCAGATCATCGATTCCTCCTACCTGACGCAGGAGCAGGTGGTGGACAACATGGTGCGCCGCATCCAGCTGAAACAGGGTCAGCGCCCCCAGCCGGAGGAAAAGCTCAGCGGCACGTACCGCTTTGCCCGCGGCGTCGCCTGGCTTCTGTGCCATATTTTCATGCCTGTCACCTATCATGGACTGGAAAATGAACATGTCACGAAACATGGCAAGATGCGGTTCGTCCGTCAGGTCAAGTTCTATCATCTTGTTGCGTTCCTCCAAAGTGAGAAAGAAGGGTGTACCATAAACGGACTTCGGCAGTTCGTACTGTTCGAAAGGGTTATTCTTGGTGATCCCTTGACGGACTGCCCATTTTACCACTGTGCGCAATCGGGAGAATACAGCGTGCAGCGTGTTGTCGCCACGTGGTTTTGTTCCGGCACATTTATTGATACCCTTGTACATATCAGGATAGAGATAGTAATACTCATGCTCGTGTACGAGATAGTTGTACAAGTCTGTAAGGTCTGTGGTTGTAATGGTGTCCACGTTCATGGTGTAATTCTTCTTCTTTTTGATTTGCCGTTGGTATTGCTCGAAACGTTCGACTTTGCCAACCAGAGAGTGGACTACTATTCTTTGTTGCTTGTCAAAGTCCTTACGTTCTATATATTGGTCTATGATAATGGAGAGCCTGACCTCCACACACTTTGTTCCCTCCAGTTTGTATGCCTGCGGATGATGAAAGCAAAAGATAGTCTTTTTGAGCCATTCGCTTGTTGCTCCTTTGAAGTAAGTCCGGCTTATTTCTTTGATAAGCTCTTGTACAGAGGAATTGAATGCCAACCGTTCTTCATCGGTAATGGTGCTTACTCTTACTTTGTAACCCATACGTTTGTTGTCCCAATGTTGCGGATGAATACTTAATTCCGAAGCGGCTTTAAGGTCACAGTTACATTCATTGTCACGTACACGAAAATATACTGTAGCCTTTGTCTTATTCTTGGTCTTTCGTAAAAATGCTGTCACGTTCATAATTGGATATGTTATTTGAGGTTGTTAATCAGTTCATTCTTGATAGTGTCATCAATGGTTCGATAGCGTTCAAACGCTTTGCTGTTAGGTGCGTGCCCTGTCAGTGAGGCTACCAATGCCTGATCTCTCACCTTATTGTAAAGGTTGGCGATAAACGTCTTTCGGGCTGTGTGCGAAGTCGCCACATCACAAATGGGACGTTGCTCTTCCTTTCGGGTAAGCGGATTCAGTATCGTCACTCTGCGATGAATACCGGCAAAGTCAAGTATCATTTTGATATATTCATTATATTGCGGTTCCGATATGACAGGGAAAAGACGTGGAGAATATTCCGCATATCGTTCCAATATCCGTTGTGCTACCGGATGCAAGGGAATACGGACAAGTTCGGTTTTATTGTTCTTCAAATTCTTGCCCGGTATGTATTCCAACCAACCGTTGTTGATTTGTGTACGTTGGATAGTAAACAAGTCACCTATGCGACAACCCACAAAACATTGGAAGAGGAACATATCCCTTACAAGTGGCGCATGAAAACTACAGCCATAGGTTGCATCAATCAGCCTGTCACGTTCTTCGGGTAATAGATAGTATGCATCACCGTACACATGCCGGTGGGTGTTGACGTCCTGAAAAGTCAGGTCGTTGGTATATCCCTTTTTCACACACCAGTTAAGAAAGGCTTTCAAGCGGCTTCCGCCACTGCAAGCTGAATTTTTGGATGATGGGCGCATGGTTTGGCGGTATATTTCAAATTTGGAATAGAAGTCCGTATATTTCACATAATAGGTATATTCATTTTCTATATATTTCATAAAGTCAAGAAGTTGTTCTCTGCCAAAAGTTTCTGTTTTCAATTCAAAACTCTTATTGCCCATTATCTCACGCTGCCATGCCTCATAACGTCTAAGCCTGCGGAAAACAGCAATAATAGCCTCTTTATGGAGTTTTTTCCCTTTTCCCTCTATTAGATATTGTTCCGCCCTGTCAAAAAAGGAAGAACCCCATACTTCGGTAGGTTCATCCTCCTGTTTTGTTTCAGGGTGAAAGTATTCGTTGATAAGTTGGGCAAGCCATTCTTTGGTGAAGCCCTCCTGAATATTTTCGTTAACCAGTTTCAAAAGTTCATCCAATTGTCGGTTGAACTCCTTTTTCACTTCTTTAGGCACATTGCTCTTTGCACTGTAGCCGGGTACATTTTTATCCCAATGGATAGGGTCGATAAACAAACCTGTGCTTACCTTAAAATCGACTTTGGTTGCTGCCTCTTGAACTCGGATGTAAACAGTCGATGTGCCTTTTCTTAATGTTGCTTTTGCCTGCATATTTCTTCTGTTATTTTGGTTTCTTTTCCTCAAAGTTATAAATGTACCTATAAATGTTCCCAGAGAAATCGAATTATTTGAGGTGCTGTTAAGTTTATTTATATGAACGAAAAATTGTATAACCAACTGAAATACAGTTATATTTATTCAGTTTTCGTTTAAATTTTCATTACTCGTATTTAATACCGTTTTGCTTAAAAACGATTTCATCGGTCACAGTTGTAAGTGCCGTGGTGCCGGCGGAGTAGTCACCTGCTGAGTTCTGTGCCATTGCGATACCTGTTCCTACTACGAGCATGAGGGCCATGGTCTTCAAACGCTCTGACGTAATCGCTTTCTTAGCGGTACGCTTCAAAAAATTAGTTGCTTTCTTGAACATTCTTTTCTGTTTTTAATTGATTCATTGTTTTTATATCCTCGTCTGCAGTTGAGTTCACGTATAAATTTGGTAGCCAAAGAAGGCCGGGAACACGATGGAGGCACTAATCATGAAAATGATGGCTCCAATCAGGGTCATGATGGATTTGGTAATGCCATCTTCGCCTGTGTTCATCTTGATGTATATCTGTAGCGCAGAAATAATAGCCATGATAGCTGCAAAGGCATACGCAAGGTAGAGCACATAGAGCATCATGGTGACCACGTAGTCGTGCATCATGGCAAGGGCATCCGCTCCTTGGGTGTAATCCACGCTACCGCATTTGGCAGAAGCTGTAAGTCCGTAACAAGAACCTACGAGCACTAAAGCCAAGCTGGTTATCTTATTTCTACAGTTCATTTCTTATATGTTCGATTTTGATTTGAGGGCGATTAGTTCTGTTGCCATTGAGCAAGGTTTGATAGAAGTCATCGGCATACATACCGTCACTCATGGAGGGCTGAATCTCATCACTCTTCTTTTCAAACTTGTGAGCCAGATTCTCAGCGACGTTCTTGGGTGATTGTTTTTCAGACTTTGCGTCTCCACTTTCGCCATCTGTTGATGAAGGTGCCTCGTTTTCATCATGGAGGTTAAGCGTCTCGTACTCCTTATCTGCCACGCTAAAGCCATTGTCGCTTTCATGAACGGAGACAGCCGCTTCTTCTTCAACCATATCACTTACGTCGAAGACTTCTTCCTGCGTCTTGTGGTCTTCTTTTTTGCCATATAAATCTCTGGTTATCATCACTGCATAGTAGATGATGTAGATGATTGTAAGTACGATTACGAATATCACAAATGGGCTCATATTATACTTTGGTTTAATTACACAATTCCTGTTTTTGCCAGCAGTTTTGCCGCTGTTGACGTGTGCAAAGGAATAACGAAAACCGCAGAACAAAGAATTTTGCCCGTTATCCAGCCTTAATCTTAACAACTCTTCTTAGAAAAATCAATATCATACTTTGTTTTCATATTCTGAACGTGATTTTGGATATAAAAAAAGAGGCTGAACTCCTTTGGGAAGTCCAACCTCTTAGGGCAAAGCAAATGATGTTTCACTCAGGTAGTGCCACTCATTATTCCAGAGTACGGTATATTCTGATAAGTAGATAAAGGATGCTCAAGTAAAAGAAGCAATGGCCGAAGATTATGCCAGTATATCTGACAGCTTCATCTTTGGCTATCTGCTTCGTTTTGTATTTATAGGCGACAATAATAATGCATACTATTGATGCCAGAATTATCGAAAGAGCTGCTAAGGCCGGAAAATGAAACATAGCTTGTACAACACATTCATGGAACTCATCAAGAGTTGTTATTTGTAGTATAACCATATCTTATTGCTTGTGATTAATTAAGAAGTCGTTTACGTCTTTATAGCCTTCAAATCTGACATTTTCATTGATAGTTGCCTCAGGATAAAGGCTACGAATAGTGTCCAATGTAGTTTGGCCTGCAGTATCATTATCCAAGTAGCAATGGATATGGTCATAATGTGCCAACCGTTCCAAGCATCGCCGAAGTTGATTGACAGAGTTTAATACGATATAATCACAATCGCCCCAAAGCCCAATAGCTTCCACGCCTCTTAACGCTAAAGTCTTGTAGGCAAGAAAGTCCATAAAACCCTCAAATAGGCAGCAGGTGGACTGCACACCAATCTGTTTTGAGGGTATAAAGGAAATGTCCTTGCGCCACATGCAACCTTTGAAATAAGGGTTGCGTACCTCATAGTGCCCCAATGCGTTCTGGAATGCTATCCCAAAGTATGGCTTCTTATCGAGGTGGTACCATATTTCCTTGCAGTATGCTTCACCTATACCGATGTCTATACCACGACTTCGCAAATACGAAAACAAAGCGGGGTGACGCAAATCCTTGATTGAATAAGGCGTATGCTCCACGGGGGTTATAGGCTTGGGATTGCTGACTGTCTGACAATCAATGACCAAATTCATTCTGTCAAGTCGAGTCAATACTTCGCTGACACTATATGTATTGAAAACAAGTTTGCAAAGATCTATGATGTCCCCTCCTTTACCTGTGGAAAAGTCGTACCATTCGTTCTTCAAACAGTCCACCTTAAAGGATGCGTGTTTGTCTACACGATAAGGGGCATGATACAAGACATAGACTCCATTTGTTTTGACAGGCTTGTAGCTCCATAGTCCCATCAATTCAACCAGGCTTATTTTTTTCGCATTTTCGATATTCATACTTAATCTGCTTTGTCCATTCATTCACCTGTTATATATAAACAGGACGAATGAACGCATTTATACCTTATTCTTTTTCCTCCTTGTCAAATAGTGATGGTGTGGCTTCCGCAGCTGCCAAAACATAGTCGTTGCCATTCACCTTGATAAGACCTTTATCAATAAGTGAAGCCAGAATCTTAGACATCAGCGTGCGTTTGCGATTGAAGCCAATCGACGCATATCCGGCAATAAGTGCTGCCACTGTATTTTCAAAACCATCAATCATAGACTTACCATTATAAGCTGCTCGAAGTGCCTGCTCATGCTGCTTGTCTGTTAGGTCTGCTGCTGTAATTCGCTTCTGGATTTTGGTTCCTGATTTTAAGCTATAGCCATTTGCTACACCAGGGAGTCCCATCTCATTCACACTAAAGGCAAATGGTTTGAACTCCTTATCACGCATATTCAATGGATGCACCTCACTCACATCAGCGTAAACAGTGCTTCGATTGATAACCAATACAGTCTCAGCCTTATTGGTCAATTCTGTACCGATATGACCACGAATATTGTCATCAATCTTATTGAGGTGTAGTACACAATGGATGTGGATATTAAACACGCTCGACCAATTCATCATCATATTGATAAGATGTACCGACTCACTGGCATCGTTAATATCAATCATCAAGTCTCTAAGGCCATCAATAATGACAAGCCCATAGTCTTTCCAAGTGTCGAGTGCATACTGTATGGCTCCCAAGCGAACGGATGGTGCAAACTCTCTAAGCCCTACGAAAACAAAGTTTTCACAGTCTTCGTTATCTGGCAACCCCGCCAAACGCAAAATACGCTGCATAACCTTATGGCAATGAAAGCGGCTTTGCTCTGTATCAAAATAGAGCACCTTACGCTTTCCTTCTGGTAATTTTGCTCTGTAGTTTAGAATACGATTGCCGGAAAGCGAGGCTGCAACTAAGGCTGATACATTAAAGGTCTTACGGCTCTTTGCCTTACCTGTTGACGCACTAAAGTTGCCCAAGGTGGCAATGACTGAATCGTCCACCCAGATGATTTCTGGTGGGCTCTGATATTCTTCACCTATATGTATAATGGAAGTCCTAAGAATTTCTTCATAAGCCTTCGCATTACCCACTGGTGTAGGCTGATATTGCAGGGGGCTATTAGAATCGGTCATATTTTGTTCTCATTGCGGGATTCGATACACTTGACAGGCGCTGTACCATTCTCCAGCGCTTTTACATTCTCCAGATTCACACCAATAGGATGGCTTTGAATCCACTCCAACACTTCTTTGCGATTGAAATACAAAGACTTTCCAGTCGGTTTATAGTGAGGAATAGCCATCAGGCGAGTCAAACGATAAATTTGGCTCTTCGATGTATTCAATAACAAACAGACCTCTTCCAAATTCAAGACTTCCTTACTTGTAGAGATATAGGTTTCTATCTTCTCAATTCGCTCGATGAATTGATCCAAAGGAAGAATGTCGGCCAGCGCTGTCTCGACTTTCTTTAATCGATCAGCTATATTTAGCAATGATGCTAATTCAGGTTCTTTTATGTCCATTGTGCGTGTATGTTGAATGTTGTACTTAAAAATACTCCTACAACCATTTCTGATTGCAGGAGCAAAATTATAGGGTAGCCATTCAGTTTCAACACATTAGGAGTTGATACTACATTAGTATCAAGCATAGTATCAACCTTTTTTGTTGCTAAATGCTGTCGTTAGTGCTATTTGTTGACGATTTTTCGACTACTTGCGCCACACGAGCTCTTATCAATTTGTACACACTGGGCACCTCTTCAGCGCCCTTTTTCTTACGGTCTTCATTCTTCTTCGTAGCTCCCAAGAGCGTAGAAATACTCGTATAAGTAATGGGACTATTTGTTGCAGATGAAATGAAGAATCCGCTGTCTGCTATAATTTTCTGCCAATTGTTCGCAATGAGGTTATGGCTACGCAGCGCATCGAAGAAGGTGACAACCTTGCGATTTACATCAGCCTTCAAAGGAGAAGATAGCTTGAGCGCCAACATGGCTTCTACTTGCTCTACTGTCACACTCGTCGTAAAGACATGCGTGTCGTTGAGTACTTTTGCCAACCCTTCGAACATCTCAGATGAGACATTACTGTCCAATGTCAAGGGTTTTATGTGCGGGGCCTCGCTTATTGTGGTGGAGCCAACTTCTGTCGTGTCCAGCTCATGCTGCATAGCCAGATAGTCCTTGTGCTCAAAACTGGGCCGCACAAAGTACTTCTCAATTAGGTCAAGACGGTTTTCCAACAGTTCCCTGAGGATGCCAAGGTTCTTGTTGTGTTCGTTCAGCCCATCCACATCGCAGCGTTTAGGATAGGTATTGCCGTTTATGAAGTCATCTTTGAAGCGCTTATAGAGCTTCTTCTGCTCAATCACCTCTCTCTGATAAAGGCGATAAGCGGTTAAATACAGCGTCCAGAGGCTTGCTTGTTCAGATTTTGCAACCATAAACTTGCGAGCACACCATGGACAAATGGGTAAAAAGAGAGAACGAGCCTCTCATTTCGCGTCTCATTTCCATAGGAATGTTATTAAAAAAGTTATATATATTCATGTCGCGCTCATACTGCAAACTGCAAAAACTGCAACCTGCAAACAGGGTGTTATTATTGCAGTTTCTCATAATTGCCACGACTTGTTTTCTTGATGTAACCATCTGAAAGGAATTGGGCCAGCGTGTACATGGTGGCACGCTCGGACATGCCAACCTCATTGCCGGCTTGTATCGCATCAGCGGTGGTAAAAGACGATTTAATGTTTCCAAGAAAGAGTTTCTTCTGCTCTGGAATGCCATCGTATTTTATCAGTTTCTCAATGCGGTTATAGCAGTTTTCAAAGTATTCGTTAAGCAGGATGGCAGACTTCACAGAATCTTCATCTACATAATCCAACTCAGCTTCATTGCATGTCCACTTCATGATCTGAAAAATTAGAGAAAAACGTGCCACACTTAGGTGTGTCTTCATAATACGTTCATCGATTTCGTTTCCCTCGTCATCTACATTCATGTGCAGAATTGTTTCGTTCCGCCATACATAAAAGAGATCACGAGCATCATTGGTGAAGTCAAGTATTGTAGGAACTACTAATCCTGTTTTATCAAAGTCACAGGGAAGGGACAAAATATCATTGATAATATTCTCCCATTGTTCGGCCAATGCTTTGTAGGCATCCGAACTGTTCCTTTTAGTATAATCCCAATAGGGAATCTTATACCCGAATGGATAAGCAAACAAAATACGGTCGATCAAACCATTATCCTTGTAGCCCTTATTAAAGAGAGAGAGGAGTCGCTTGGGCTGGGCGGTACCAATCATGTTGATGCAAGGCATCTCAATATGAATGGGAATCTCCATGCTACAACGCGTAATGTCAATGGCCTTTCCACTATAAGCAGTAAGAAATTGTTCTATCAACTGACCCTTGCTATATTGGTTGACAGAATTGAACATGCCCATGATCTCATCGACAAAAACAACGATACCTCGTTGATTGGCATTGTGGGCTTGCATCAATGCTTCTGGTGTAAAGTCCGACACCATAATTTTGCTCAGCTTGATACTTGATGCACCTTGGCCAAAAGCCGAAGTTGAGCTTCCTTTTTCGTTTTGAGCTTTTTCAATCATAGCCCTGAACTTTGAAAGATTTTGGAAGTCATAAGCACGAATGGGGCGGTAGGCAAAATCCAATGGTGGAGTTTTACCAAGTCCAGGACGACCAACTAAAATGATGTAGAAGATGGGGCTACTCGTCCATCCACCTTTGATTCTTATCTGAAGTGCATTACCTGTGGCAGATGCAATCGCCGAAACCATCGACACGAGCAAATACTCAATGTGGAAACTTTCAGAATCAGCAAGGCCATTCGCCATTTCCAATATCTTTTTTTGGAAATGCGTGGAGGGGGAAGTCCGAAACATCGGACTGAGTTGTGGTTCTATTATCCTTTTTTTGTGCCATAAAATGCGTTTTTGCGTTTTGATTCTACAAAATTTTGGGCTTCCTTCTCAAGCTCATCTCTGCTTTTCAACTTGCTATTGAGCATCCATTTGTCGATTTCCGATTTCAAGAAACGAATGCGCTTTCCCTCTTTATAATAAGGAATGCGGTTAGCGCTCGTCCATGTGTATACCGTTTGAATTGCTGGGTGTTCCGGTAGGTAGTCACACAATTCTTGAATTGAGAACCATTGCGGCGGCTCTTCTTTTTCTATCGCATTACCGTGCATGCGATCGATCTTGAGGGCTATTTCCGTAAGCTTATTCTTAATCCATTGAACAGCTTCTGGTAAGTCCTCGAACCTAATGTTGGTTTCTTCCATTTTTATTCCGATTTAATTATTGATGATTACTGATATTTATCTCAAATCGGCTGCAAAACAAAAGAAAAAAGCAATACTGATTTCGTACTGATTCTCATCATGCCTAAATCATAGATTATTCAGCAGTAAATGACCTCATTTTCAGTAATATCATAAGCTATTATCATAAACTTTGCAGAGGGCTTTATGACTTAAATCATAAGCCAATCATAAGTGTTATCCAATAACAATCGACAACTATCGGTAAAGGCGAAAAAAAGCCATCTACATGTTTATGTAAATGGCTCAAGGTCGCTGTAGTGGTGTGCAGTCGGTCTATATGTCGTTTATGTCTGCATCAATATTGATGGCTTCTGTCGTCTTGTCTTTCTTAGAATCGATAACCTTAGCGTAAACTTGCGTTGTCTTCACGTTCGTATGGCCAAGCATCTTGCTCACCGTGTAAATATCCGTACCATTCGCCAGCTGTAGGGTTGCATAGGTATGCCGGAAACAGTGGAAGGTGATATTCCTGGTGATACCCGCAGACTCTATCCATCTTCTCAGCGGACGGGAAATCCACGATGGGTCAGGAAGCCCTGGGAAGACAAGTAGCTCGGGGTCTTGCCGCTCACCACAGAGTTTGTATGCAAATTCTGGAATAGGCATATATTCCACACCTTTGGTCTTCTTCTGAGTGAAGTTCAATCGATATTTACCATCCATTTCTTGAATCTCACTCCAGCGCAACTTTTGAATATCGCTATGGCGCAAACCTGTAAGCGCTGAGAACAATGCAGCCTTTTTGAGAATGGGCTTGTCGCATGGCGTATTGGCCAGACGATTAAGTTCTTCCTCAGTCAAGAACTCACGGCGTGATTCTTCGCCCTTGATGCCTTTCACCTTGGCTGAAATATCAATAGTAAGGTAGCCATCAATAAAGGCTTGCTTCAATGCTGCTTTCAGTATCGAGAAATAGGTGGATGCTGTGTTCTTGGAAATGATACCTTTACCACCACTGAGTTTAGGAGCCGTCAACACATAGTTACGGTAATTCTCAATGAAAGGCATATCTATTTCTGAAAATGGAATATTTTCCTTACCTGTAAACTCCTTGAGCATTCCTAAGAAGCGTTCCCAGTTACCAATTATTGACTCCGAATCACCTTTGTGACGCTCATAGGTGAGGAACTTCACATAATCAAGGAAGTGGGCGCGTGATTTTTCCTGCTGAGCTGCAGTCTCAGCATCTTTCTCTGTATAGAGTGCAGTGCTGTCATATTCGTGCTGCCAGGTATCTCTAACTCTATCGGCATACATACATGACTGCTGATCAACTTGTGAGCGACACTGAATAACACCATTCACATCACGCTTTGGCATATAGTGTTGCTCGCCGTTACTTTTACCTCTTGTAGGCTGGTTCTTGTCCCAAACTGGTGTGGTAATGGTTCTATTTAGATACTCACGTACACGTTTAGGTTTGGCCCCTTCATAATCATATACTGGGTAAGCTTCGAGATAAATGAACCAAGCTTCAGCGTAAGGAGACTTGCGAAGCTTGACGGCTACTTTGGTATGACTAAATGCTTTTTTCATACTTTACCGTTTTTATAAAGGTTATCAATTTCAGATTTTGGTACATACACGTAGTTTCCTATCTGGCGAGTCGGAATACCATACTTACGAATCTGCGTATAAACCGTACTATCGTTCACTTTATACTTCTTGCAAATCTCAGTAATCGTGTAGCAGTTCTCTGGCTCCATATCATAAAGCTTGCGAACCGTTTTAACCTCGCCATCAATTACACTGGTTCGTAGTGGAAATAATTCCCCGAGTTGTTTTTTACTTAGTCTTGTCAATCTCTGACCTAAGTTGACCGAAGGAATTTTGCCACTACGAATGTAGTGGTATAAAGTTTGTCTTCCTACGGCAAAGAGGGCAATAGCTTCTGGTACCGTAATAAAATCACGGTCTGAATCCAAGCCTTCAATCACCTGTTGAAGTTCCTCATTTCTCTTTTGCTCACGCTTACGTATTTTGTAGGCCTTTTGGCCACAAGCAGGAGAGCAATACTGTGACTCAATTGTCAGTGCCATAAAGGGTTTCCCGCATATCTTGCACTTTCGTTCTATTTGAAATTTTGCTCTTGGCATATGTCTCTATTTTTATTGTTGGTACCCGAAAAAGGGTGATAAGTATTAATAAGTTCAACCTTATATCCTTTTAAGTACTGGTACAATTATGGTACAAATATACTGCAAAATTCCAAAAATAACGCATTTCTCACGAAAAACTTGAAAATAAAAAAAGAGCGTGAACTCATTGAGTATCACGCTCTTTCAATATTTTTGATTATCGATGCCTATCGATTTTTAGTGGTCTTACTTGACTTCCTCAAAATCAGCATCTTGCACATTATCTCCATGCTTAGTTCCATTATCTTGCTGACCGGCACCGCCATTCATATCAGGCCCAGCCTGTGCGCCACCTTGTTGTGCACCACCTTGAGCATACATTTCAGCACTTGCAGCTTGGAAAGCAGTATTGATTTCTGCCATAGCAGTATCAATAGCAGCCAAATCCTGAGCCTTATGAGCATCTTTCAGTTTCTGCAAAGCAGCTTCAATCGGAGCCTTCTTGTCAGCAGGCAACTTGTCACCTAATTCCTTCAACTGATTTTCAGTCTGGAATATTACGCTGTCAGCCTGATTCAATTTATCAATTTTTTCACGTTCCTTCTTATCTGCTTCGGCGTTAGCTTCAGCTTCAGCTTTCATCTTTTCGATTTCTTCCTTGCTCAAACCACTGGAAGCCTCGATACGGATAGCTTGTTCCTTACCGGTTGCCTTATCTTTTGCAGATACCTTCAAGATACCGTTTGCATCAATATCAAATGTAACCTCAATCTGAGGAACCCCACGACGAGCAGGAGCAATACCTGACAAGTTGAACTGACCGATTGATTTGTTCTGTGCAGCCATCGGACGTTCACCCTGCAATACATGGATCGTTACTTCACTCTGGTTATCGGCAGCAGTAGAGAATGTTTCACTCTTACGAGCCGGAATGGTAGTATTAGCATCAATCAACTTAGTCATTACACCACCCAATGTTTCGATACCCATTGACAATGGAGTTACATCCAACAATACTACACCCTTGATTTCGTCTGTCAAAACAGCACCCTGTACAGCAGCACCGATAGCAACCACTTCATCTGGATTTACACCCTTAGAAGGAGCTTTTCCAAAGAAATCTTCCACCAATTTCTGTACAGCCGGAATACGTGAAGAACCACCTACAAGGATTACTTCGTCAATATCAGCATTGTTCAAGCCTGCATCACTCATCGCTTTCTTACATGGTTCAAGACAAGCCTGAATCAATCCGTGAGCCAAAGATTCGAATTTAGCACGAGTCAAAGTCTTAACCAAGTGCTTGGGCACACCGTTTACCGGCATGATATACGGCAAGTTAATTTCTGTACTTGTAGAAGAAGACAACTCGATCTTAGCTTTTTCAGCAGCTTCTTTCAAACGTTGCAAAGCCATTGGGTCCTGAGTCAAGTCAGCGCCTTCATCGTTCTTAAATTCCTCTACCAGCCAGTTGATGATTACCTGATCGAAGTCGTCACCACCAAGGTGAGTATCACCGTTTGTAGAAAGTACTTCGAATACACCACCACCAAATTCAAGGATAGATATATCGAATGTACCACCACCAAGGTCGAACACAGCAATCTTCATGTCTTTGTGAGCCTTGTCCAGACCATAAGCAAGAGCAGCGGCTGTCGGTTCGTTCACAATACGTTTTACTTCCAGACCGGCAATCTGTCCGGCTTCTTTCGTAGCCTGACGTTGAGAGTCAGAGAAATATGCAGGAACAGTGATTACTGCTTCCGTTACTTCCTGTCCAAGATAATCTTCAGCAGTTTTCTTCATTTTCTGAAGAATCATAGCAGAAATTTCCTGCGGAGTGTACAGACGTCCGTCGATGTCAACACGCGGAGTGTTGTTATCGCCTCTCACTACTTTATAAGGAACACGAGTAACTTCTTTCTGAACCTGGTCCCAATTTTCACCCATGAAACGTTTGATAGAGAAAATGGTACGTGTCGGGTTAGTAATAGCCTGACGTTTTGCAGGGTCGCCCACCTTACGTTCGCCACCATCTACGAAAGCGACAACAGAAGGAGTAGTACGTTTACCTTCACTGTTTGCAATTACTACCGGTTCGTTACCTTCAA
>OLOS01002049.1_pt1 | contig 14595 bp, 10 predicted proteins | sample 1672631 | NCBI WGS metagenome assembly OLOS01 (sample SAMEA3136707, study PRJEB25190) | human gut metagenome | biome: human gut; feature: human-associated habitat; material: faeces | place: Austria | collected 2013 | reverse complement strand
CTGCGCCCAGCCTTGCCGCCTTCCTTATGAAGGGGTGGATGAAAACGGAAAGAAAATCTCCGGTCATCTTCTGAGTCCCAAGGATCTGTGTCTGGTGGACCGGCTGGGAGAGCTGATTGAAGCGGGCGTCTACTCCTTCAAAATCGAAGGTCGGATGAAATCCCCGGAGTATGTGGCGGTGGTCACACGAATTTACCGGAAATACATCGACGAGTACATGGAAAAAGGCAGCTATCACGTGACCCCGGAGGATCGCCGGGAGCTGCGGCAGATCTTTAACCGAGGTGGTTTTACCTCGGGCTATTTGACCGGAAATCCGGGAGAGAAGCTGATGTCCCCGGTGATTCCGAAGAATCAGGGCATCCGCATCGGAACCGTACAATCGGTAAAACCGGGCTCCACCCTGGTGGATGTATCCTGCGATATCCTGCCGGATATGGGCGATGGCATCGAAATCCGTTCGGAGCGAAAGGCCGGAAAGGCGGTCAGCACCATCATCAGCTACCGAAAGGAGCCGGGAAAGGGCGTTCTGCGCATCGGGGATTTCAAGGAGCCGGTGCAGGTGGGGGATGCGGTGTACCGAACCTCCTCCAAGAAGCAGCTGGAAGCGGCGCGCAGTTCCTTCCGGAACATGTCCTTGGACGCATCGCCGGAATCCCGCCGCATCGGACGGCGCCGAGGCATTAATCTGACCCTGACATGTTTCGACAATGTGCTTCGCCTGACAGGTACAACCATCCCGGAAACGGGGGAGCTGTGGGACAGCCAGGCGAAGAAGAGCGTGGTACTGGAAGCGGGTCCTTTCAAGACGGATGGGGAACGGGCCACGCCGAAGGAACGGTACGAGAATGCCCTTCGAAAGACGGGAAATACCCCATTTGAAGTGGAGAGCCTCCGCTTCCGAGGGGACTTTGATATACGGGTAAAAGCATCGGAAATCAACGCTCTTCGCCGGGAGTGCCTGGCCAAGCTGGAAGAGGAAATCCGGTTCCGCCGGACGCTTCCGGAAGGCTTCCCACCGATGGAAGGGATGGGGGAATCCGAGACCGGACTGCCGGTTCTTTCGGATACCTTGCCGCGAATTTCTCTGGCCGCGCTGTGCCTAGAGGCGGACCGTACCGGCCAATCTTTAGCGGAGGCGTACGGAAACCGGGAAGACTCGGAAGCGGTTCCTTTTATCTCCAATGTGACCAAGGGCCGAGAGGACGACATCCTGCTGCGCCGGGAAGGGGAAATCCGGGAACTGGGCCAAAATGTGCCGATTCTGGTGGGGAACCTGAGCTGGCTGCACCGGCTGGCGGGAAAGGGACTCCGGCTGTACGGCGATTACGGCCTGAACGGGGTGAACCGGGAGACGGCAAGGGTCTTGAAAGAGTTGGGCGTGGAAGCGCTCTCCCCGGGACTGGAGCGGAACGAAACCGGTGAGCTGGGAGAGAGCATGATGCCGCTGATGATCAGCGAGCACGATTTCTCCGCCCGGGAACTTCGAAACAATAAGCGTGGAATTCATATCCGGGTGGAACATCCGGAGTACAGCAGTCAGAGCCGGATCGTTCCGGTGGTGACGGAAAGGAATTAGAGGAATGAAGCTGATGCATCTGGCGGATCTCCACCTGGGAAAACGGGTAAACGGGTTTTCCATGATGGAGGATCAGGAATACATTCTGAATCGGATTTTGGAAATCATGGAGGAGGAGCAGCCGGACGGCCTGCTGATTGCCGGCGATGTGTACGACAAAACCATCCCGCCGGCAGAGGCGGTGCGTTTGATGGACGATTTTCTCACCGCCGTGGCGGCGAAGCACGTCCCGGTGTTCCTGATCAGCGGAAACCACGATTCGGCGGAGCGGGTAGCCTTCGGGCATCAGCTGATGCAGGGGAGCGGCATTTGGATCTCGCCGGTATACGACGGAACCATCCGGCACCACACCCTGGAGGATCGGTGGGGCGAGGTGAACATCTACCTCATTCCCTTCCTGCGGCCTTCCGTGGTGCGGAGCTTTTTCCCGGATGTTGAAATCGAGGATTACACGGATGCGCTGCGAACCATCATTGAAGATCTGCAGGTGGACACGTCCCGACGGAACGTGGTGCTGGTCCATCAGTTCGTCACGGCGGCGGGGGCATTGCCGGAAACCTGCGACTCGGAACAGCTGTCGGTGGGCGGCCTGGACCGGGTGGACGGAAGTGTTTTTAGCCCCTTCGATTATACCGCTTTGGGGCACCTCCACGGTCCGCAGCGCGTGGGAAGCGAGACGATTCGGTACGCCGGATCCCCTTTGAAGTATTCTTTTTCGGAGCTTCACCAGAAGAAGAGCGTGACGGTGGTAGAGCTTCGGGCAAAAGGAGAGACGGAAATTCGGCAGATTCCGCTGCAGCCTCGGAGAGAGATGACAGAGCTGCGGGGGACCTTTGAGGAGATTCTGGAGGAAGCCCGGAAGAAGGGGGAGCCGCAGACGGATTATTACCATATGATTCTCACGGACGAGACCGATGTGGTGGACGCCCTGTCCCGCCTTCGGGAGTACTATCCCAACATCATGCTGCTGGATTATGACAACCGGAGAACCCGCTCGCAGAAAGAAGTTGAACCGGGTGGAGGAACGGACGCCGGGGGAACTGTTCGCCGCGCTGTATGAGCAGCAGAACGGGCAGGAGATGGATTCGGACCGGAAAGAGTATCTGGATGGATTGATTCGTGAAATTTGGGAGGAACAGGTATGAGACCGATTCGCATAGAGATGTCCGCCTTCGGACCGTACGCCGGCGAACAGACCGTAGAAATGGACCGGCTGGGGACCAGCGGCATCTACCTGATTACCGGGGATACGGGGGCGGGTAAAACCACCATTTTCGATGCCATCGTCTTCGCACTTTACGGAACCGCCAGCAGCGACCGGCGAAGCGGCGATATGCTGCGTTCCCGTTATGCGGAGCCGGACACCCCCACGGAGGTGAAACTTGTTTTTGCCTACCGCAATAAAGAATATGAGATTCGCCGGAACCCGACATATCAGCGGCCGAAGCTGCGAGGCGAGGGCATGACCCAGGAAAACGCATCCGCGGAGCTGCGGCTGCCGGGGGGAGAGATCCTCACCCGCACCGGAGAGGTGGACGAGAAAATCCGAGAGATTCTGGGGATGACCCGGGATCAGTTCATGCAGATTGCCATGATTGCCCAGGGGGATTTTCTCAAGCTGCTGCTGGCCAAGACGGAGGAGCGGCGGAAGATTTTCAGCAGTATTTTCCGCACCGGCCGATACGCCCGGCTGGAGGAACGGCTGAAGCAGGAGGCCCGTCAGGCGCGGAAGACGTACGACGACTTGGTGCGGGAAATCGGCTTTGAGCAGGAACGGGCACGGCTTCCGGAAGGGACGGACCGGAGCGGGCTTCGGGACGAGGAGTACCTTCAGGCGATCGAGAAATTCCGAGATGAGGCCGGAATAAGATTGGGAGAAGGAGAGAAGAAGCAGGAACTTCTGAGAGGGGAGCTGGATGTCCTGGCGGCCCGGATTCTGGCGGCGGAAGAGCAGGAAAAGCGGAAAAAAACGCTGGAGGAGACTCGGCAGAAATGGACGAAACTTCAGGCCGCGGCGGAGCAGCGAAAGCAGGAGCTGGAAGCGGCGCGGAGCCGTGAACCGGAAGCGAAGGAGAAGGAAGCGCGGCTTCACGTGGAGCAGGACCGGCTGCAGCAGTACGACCGGCTGGAAGAATTGAAGCGGCAGAAAAACGAAGCGGAGAAAAAGCAGGCTTCGGATGAGGCGACCCGGAAGAAGTTGGAAGAGGGCCGGAAAGCCCTGACACAGCAAATTCAGGATTGCCGGCAGAAAATCAAAGAAAAGGAGGCGCTGGCCGGGAAGGCCGCAGCGCTCTCCGGGGAGAAGGAACGCCTTCGGAGTCAGGGGGCGGAATACAATGAATTGAAGACCTTGCTGGAAGCCTATGAGGAAGCTTCGGAAAAGTGGAATCGGGCGGCGGCGATTTATAAGGCGGCTTGCGGCAAGGAACAGGAATTCGGCGAGTCCTATCGCCGGCAGCACCGGGCGTTTCTGGATGACCAGGCGGGAATCCTGGCGGCGGAACTGGCGGAGAATCAGCCGTGTCCGGTGTGCGGATCCCTGCACCATCCGTCGCCGGCGGTGAAAACCGACGATGCGCCCACACGGGAAACGGTGGAACAGTCCCAGAAGCGTTGGGAAGAAAGCAAAACCGCCATGGATGAGGCCGGCCGAAAGGCGGCAGCTCTTCGGGGAACCCGGGACAGCGGCCTTCAGCATATGGAAGAGAAGGCCAAGGGGCTGAACATGCCGACGGAACCGGCGACACTGAAAGAGACGCTGATGGAAGAGCAGAAGCGGTTTCGGTCGAAATGGAAAGAGGTCACGGGGGCTCTGGCGGCATCGGAAGCGGCGGCCGAGGCGAAAGTGGTTTTGGGGGAGAAGCTGGAGACACTTCAGAAGAAGCAGGAAGAGGATGAAGAAGCCTATCGCAAGCTGGAGTTAGAATCCGCTCGCTTGCAGGAGCAGATTGAGAATCTCTCTGCAAATTACTCGGAACTGAAGGAGACTCTTCCGTATCCGGACCGGGAGACCGCCGGGAAGGCGGCGTCGTTGCTGGACCGTGAAATCCGGGAAATCCGGGAGGCGGTGCAGTCGGCGGAAGAGAACGAGAAGGCGGCCGCTGGCCGAATCCAGGAAGCGGAAGGACGAATGGACGAGCTGCAGAAGCAAATCCGGGCGGGCGAATCGGCGGAGGCAATGACATCTGCGGAACTGCAGGAAAATCAGAAGAAGAAAAAAGAAGAACAGCTCCGTCTGCAGGCAGAGGCGAAGGAGGACAACCTGATCTGGGAGACCAATTCCGCCGCGGCCGGCAGCATTCGAAAGCTGAGCGGCGAGCGGGAGCAGGCGGCACGGAAGTATTCCATGCTCCAAAATCTGGCGGATACCGCCAACGGAAACCTTTCCGGAAAGCAGCGGATTCAGCTGGAGACTTACGTGCAGCAGCAGCTTTTCGATCGGATTCTGGTGCGGGCCAACACCCGGTTCCAAGTGATGTCCGGCGGTCAGTACGACCTGGTTCGCCGAAAGGAATACCAGAAAAACCAGCAGAGCGGGCTGGACCTGGACGTGGTGGACCACTACAACGGTACCACCCGAAGCGTCTCCACCCTTTCCGGCGGAGAATCCTTCATGGCGTCCCTGTCCCTGGCATTGGGCCTTTCCGATGAGATTCAGGAAAGCGCCGGCGGCGTTCAGCTGGATGCCCTGTTCGTGGATGAGGGCTTCGGCTCCCTGGATGAAGAAACTCTGGATCAGGCCATGAAGGCCATTCAGACCTTGGCGGAGGACGGCGGCCGAATCGTGGGGATTATTTCCCACGTGACGGAGCTTCAGAACCGCATCGACCGGCAGCTGCTGGTGCGCAAAATGAAATCCGGCGGCAGCACCGCTGCCATCAATATCTTATAGAGGAAATGGAGTGTTCAAAATGAGAATGATCGATACATTGGCAAAAAAAGGCGATGCCATGATGGCGAACAGCATCCGGGCCCGGAAGGGCATCCTTCGGGACCGCTGCCGGGACCTGCGGAAGGAGATGGACATGGACTACCTTCGGGACGCCAGCGATGCCATCGCAAACCACATTCTGGCCAGCGAGGCCTACCGGGATGCCGGAACCATCTTCGTGTACATGAGTTACGGCAAGGAGGTCATCACCGACGGTTTTATCGCGCAAGCGCTCGCCGACGGTAAAAAAATCTGCATCCCGCTGTGTCTTCCGGAGAACCGGATGGAAGCGAAGCGCTACACCGGACCGGAGGATCTCCATTCCGGAAAGTACGGAATCCGAGAGCCACGGGAGGATGCGGAGACAGTAGCACGAGAAGAAATCGACCTGGCGCTGATTCCGTGCGTCGCATGCGATAAGCGGTGCAACCGCCTGGGTCACGGTGCGGGATACTACGACCGATACCTGGAGGGGACGGATTTTGTCAAGATGGCACTGTGCCCGGAGAAAATGATTCTGTCCAACGTGGCGGTGGATGCCCTGGATGTTCCCATGGATGCCGTGGTAACTGAGGAAGGCATCGTGACGCGGAATCGGTAGCCGGAGAAGGAGGGATTATGTCTGAATTAATCTATAGCATTGTGATGTGGACCGCCCGCATTCATGACGAAATCATGGGCATGAACGACGGATGGGGATACTACAACAGCGACAAAAAACTGCATTTTATTGTCATGGGAATCATCGGGATGATTGTGGTGTTGGCAGCGTATTTCATCTTCAAGCTGCTGCAGAATCATCCGTTGGTGATTGCATTTATCTACGCATTCACGGTGATGATCGTGCTGACGTTCGCCATTGAAATCGGTCAGGGGTTCTACGGAACCGGCAACATGGAGATGGAAGACGTGGTGGCCGGCATGGGCGGATTCCTGTTTTTCTTCGTGATATTCGCACTGGTGCGGGGGATTTTCCTGTTGATTTTCAACCTTCTCCGAGGAAACGATCGAAAAAAACGGAAGAAGCAACGGTAGAAGAAAAACAATTTATAAAAATATCCTTAAAATGCTTGCTTTTTTTGTCGTTGGAGGATAAAATATAGTTCATGTTGATAATATTTTGAGTGAAATTTGTCCGGCCAACCATAAAGATCGGATGAGGGTGAAAGGAGTACAGGTTAATGGCAAAGCAAGAACCTTATTTTGATGATGCGGCGCACGCATCGTCGGAATCGAGAGCAAGTTTTTCCGGTAAGTTAGGATATGTATTAGCGACGGCGGGATCCGCAGTCGGCCTGGGAAACATTTGGAGGTTTCCCTATCTCGCTGCAAGACACGGCGGCGGAATTTTCCTGCTGATTTATCTGATTATTGCAATTACATTCGGATACACCATGATGATGTCCGAGAATGCGCTGGGAAGAATGACCCGGAAGAGTCCGGTGGGCGCGTTCCGTGCTTTTAGCAAGGGCAAATTGGCCGGATGCGGCGGATGGCTCAATGCGGTGATTCCGATGCTGATTATGCCGTACTACAGTGTTGTGAAATACCTTTACGAGTTCCTTCGGGGCAATGTGAACGCGACGGCAGACGATGCCTTCTTCGGCGGATTCATCAGTGATGACGCCAGTGCGGAGCTGTGGTTCGTGGTATTTGCGCTGATGGTAATCGTGGTAATTTTCGCCGGCGTGGAGAACGGCGTGGAGAGAATCTCTAAAATCATGATGCCGATGCTGGTATTCCTGGCGCTGATTGTTGCAATCTACTCCATGACGCGTCCGGGCGCTGCGGAAGGAATCAAGTACTTCCTGGTTCCGGATATGAAGAACTTCACTTGGATGTCCGTGGTTGCGGCGTTGGGTCAGAGCTTCTACTCCCTCTCCATCGCAATGGGAATTCTGATAACTTACGGTTCTTATATGAAAAAGGACGTGGATATTGAGAAGGCAACCGGACAGGTTATTATCTTTGACAGTGGAATTGCCATCATGGCAGGACTGATGATTATTCCGGCGGTATTCGCATTCTCCGGCGGAGATCCGAATGCGCTGAATGCAGGTCCGTCCCTGATGTTCATCACGATTCCAAAGGTATTTGCAAGCATGGGCTTGGGTCGCTGGGTTGGATTCCTCTTCTTCCTGCTGGTGCTCTTTGCAGCGCTGACCAGTGCGATTTCTCTGGCAGAGACCAGCACCTCCACCTTCCAGGACGAGCTGGGATGGAGCCGCAGAAAGTCCACTCTGCTGGTAACCCTGCTGCTGTTCGGTCTGGGAACCCTGAACTCTCTGGGATACAGCTCCCTGGGCTTCGTAAAGATCTTCGGAATGCAGATTCTGGACTTCTTCGATTTCGCTACCAACTCCGTAATGATGCCGATTGCGGCTTTCGCACTGTGCATCCTGGTAGCTCGCTGCGTTGGTGTGGACCGTATCGCCGAGGAAATCAAGCTGTCCTCCAAGTTCCGCATGGAGAAGATGTACCGCGTAGTGGTTCGCTATGTGGCACCGGTATTCGTTATCATCATTCTGCTCAGCTCTCTGGGATTCCTGGGCTAGTGGAAGCTTAAAGATAGTGGAAACCTAAAGAAAAAATAAGCCTGCATTCGATTGGCAAGCGCTTGACTATGAGCCTTGAAGAGCATGTAGTTAGGTTGCCGCCGGCTGACACGCTGCGGATTCTCCGCACGTGTCAGTCCGGCTGGCCCAGCCTAACATGCTCTTTCTCATCGTCAAGCGGAGATTGCTGATTGGGCGCAGGCTTTTTTGTTCCCGAGGCTGGCGGCGCAAACAATGTCCGGGAGCAAGGCGCCAACATGGGCGCCGTCAGCTTGGGAAAAACCGGCCCGTGTTGGCGTTGGCAGACGGAGAAACAAGGCGTTGCCGGGAGCAAAGCGCCAACAAAGGCGCCGCCAGCCCGGGAAAATCCTGGGCCTGTTGGCGTTGGCGGACGGAGAAACAAAGCTTCCCGAGGAGCGAGGCGCCAACATAGGTGCCGCCAGCTTGGGAAAAACCGGACCCTGTTGGCGTTGGCGGACGGAGAAACAAGACGTTGCCGGGAGCAAAGCGCCAACAAAGGCGCCGTCAGCCCGGGAAAATCCGGACCCTGTTGGCGTTGGCGGACGGAGAAACAAGGCGTTGCCGGGAGCAAAGCGCCAACAAAGGCGCCGTCAGCCCGGGAAAAACCGGCCCGTGTTGGCGTTGGCGGACGGAGAAACAAGACTTCCCGAGGAGCGAGGCGCCAACATAGGCGCCGTCAGCTTGGGAAAAACCGGCCCGTGTTGGCGTTGGCGGACGGAGAAATAAGGCTTCGCGGGGAGCAAGGCGCCAACATGCCCTGCCGCGCGACTCTAATTCATGCTGCTTTCGGGAAAGCGGAAGAAATTGACAACGAACCACTCTTCGCAGAAGCTTCGTCGTCAATTTCCTCGCGACCGCCGGGTGAATTAGAGTAAAATGCTCGGGGGAGAGGGTAGGATGAAACCTTGGAAGCAGAAAACCCAAGTGAGAAGAAGGAGTTTTCGACTTTGAGCGGAACTTGGATTAGAACAAAAATATGAAAAAATATTAGATTGACGACAGACTTTCCAAAGGCGTGGGTCTGTCGTCAATTCTTTCTTCTTTATATCCACACGAGTTAGACGTGGTGCTTCACCCCCGCCAAGCCTTGAACCTTCGTCGCGGGGCACCACGTCGCCCGCGCCCGACGGGTCCCCCATGCCGGCCGCCCCTTCCGGAAGCATCAAAAAAGAGCTGCCGTCGATTTCTCGAAACGGCAGCTCTCATCTTTTCATAAATTCAATACTTTCTCATCCGGTTATACAAACATTGTAACGAATGGAATGGTGAACAGGGACAGCAGAGTAGTCAGTGCGTAGCCCCGGCTGCATAGATCCGCATCCACATCGAAGCTCTCACAGGCAATGACCGGCATGCTGCCGTTGGGCATTCCGTAGAGGAGGATGAAAATTCCCACCAGGGTGGAATCGAAACCCATGCCGCCGCTGCGATGCAGCACCAGTGCTGCCGTCGCCGGAATCAGCAGAAGCTGGAACAAGGAGAACACGTACAGGCGAACGTCCGTGAAAACCCGCTTGAGATTGATTTGAGCCAGTGCACATCCGGTGATAATCATGGACAGCGGGATGCAGGTGTCCGACACGTAGGTAATGCATTTTACCGTGATTTCCGGAAGGTGGATCGGGAACAGCACGAGAATCATTGCCAACAGGACACAGATGATTCCCGGGTTAACGAGATCCTTGAACCGGAAGGGGGATTTGTCCCCGGACATTCTCTTGAACACCTGAATGGCATAGGTATAGAAGAGAAGGTTGAACCCCAGCGCATAGAACGTGATGTAGAACGTTTCCTCCGAGCCGTAAAGGGATTCCACCAGCGGGATGCCCATGAACGCCGTATTGGCGAAAACCAGCATGATGGTCACCAGTTTCCGGTCGTTCCCCTGCACCCGCAGGAGTTTCGCCACCACCGGCCCCAGAAGAATCATAAGTCCGTAGAACAGCGCCATGAGAATCAGGTTCTGCGCCATCAGATTTTTTGGAATGGATCCGGATCCGCTGAGGGCGGTGGAAATCATCAGCAATGGGTTAAAAACATTGACGATGAGGTTCGAGATTTCCGACGTTCCCTGCTTGGTGAGCCATCCCTTTCGAAAGCAGAAAAAGCCCACAAAAATAAAACAAAAGAGAAGCACGAGCTTCTCAAGAATGATTAAGCTGTCACTCATTTTCCAATAAACCTTTCTATTCAATCAACACTAACACATTTTCACGGAAAACATGCATCAACCGATTTTTATTTTTCCGCGAAAAAACGCATATATTATATCACTTTTTGGAGGCGAATAGAATAGCCTTGTCGGAAAAGTTGGGGAAAAATTAGTTTTTTTTACCAAAATATAAGAGAAGCTTTTTTGCATATTTCGCAAAAAAATGGTATCATGCTGTTGAGGCGTCTCGAGGCGTCCACCGAAAAAGTGAAATTCTAAGGGATCGATGAATCAAGGCGATTCGGAAAGGAATTGAAATGGATTATTTAGAAATTGAGAAAGTCATTGGAAGACAGATTATTGACTCCAGAGGAAATCCGACAGTGGAGGCAGAGGTGCACCTGGTAGACGGAACCGTGGGCAGAGCGGCTTGCCCGAGCGGCGCATCTACCGGTGAGTTCGAAGCGCTGGAGCTGAGAGACGGCGATCAGAGCCGATATGGCGGAAAGGGCGTATCCAAGGCGGTTTCGTACGTGAACAACGAGATTTGCGACCTGCTGGTTGGAATGGATGCTTCCGACACCTATGCTATCGACAAGGCGATGATCGAAGCGGATGGCACGGAAGACAAGTCGAAGTTCGGTGCCAATGCGATTCTGTCCGTATCCCTGGCGGCGGCAAAAGCAGCGGCACAGGCTCTGGATACCCCGCTGTACCGTTATCTGGGCGGCGTTAGCGGAAACACCCTGCCGGTTCCGATGATGAATATTTTGAACGGTGGTGCGCACGCAACCAATACCGTAGATACACAGGAATTTATGATTATGCCGGCCGGTGCACCAAGCTTTAGCGAAGGACTGCGCTGGTGCACAGAAGTATATCACAAGCTGGCAAAGCTCCTGAAGGCAGACGGTTTTGCCACCGGCGTGGGCGATGAAGGCGGTTATGCACCGAACCTGTCCAGCGACGAGGAGACTTTGGATTACATCCTGAAGGCGATTAAGGAATGCGGTTACGTGCCGGGTGCGGACTTCGTTCTGGCAATCGATGCGGCAGCCAGCGAATGGAAGGGTTCCAAGGCCGGTGAATATGTACAGCCGAAGAGCGGCAAGAAGTTCACTTCCGCTGAGCTGGTAGAGCACTGGAAGTCCCTGGCAGACAAGTATCCAATCATCTCCCTGGAAGACGGTCTGGATGAAGAGGACTGGGACGGCTGGAAGCTGCTGACAGAAACTCTGGGCGACCGGGTTCAGCTGGTCGGCGACGACCTGTTCGTTACCAACACAAAGAGACTGTCCAAGGGCATCGAGCTGGGCAGCGCAAACTCCATCCTGATTAAGCTGAATCAGATCGGTTCTCTGTCCGAGACCATCGACTGCATCCGCATGGCAAAGAAGGCAGGAATGACCGCTGTGGTTTCCCACAGATCCGGCGAGACCGAGGATACTACCATCGCAGACCTGGCAGTGGCACTGAACACCGGACAGATTAAGACCGGTGCGCCGGGAAGATCCGAGCGTGTGGCAAAGTACAACCAGCTTCTCAGAATCGAGGAACAGCTGGGTGACGCCGCATCCTATGCAGGCTTCAACGCATTCAATGTGACCAGAAAATAATTCACGAATAGAGGTAATCCCTGAAGAATTGAAAAAGAGCTGTTAGAATAGCACGATTTTAATGGGCACGAATGAAAGACTTGGTGTAAAGAAACGGAAGGCAAATGGCCGGAACAGTTTCTTGCACCAAGTCTTTTTGTATTCGTCATTTTTCCCCTCGGGGACGTGGTGCTTCACCCCCGTCAAAGGCTTGATCTTTCGTTACGGGGCACCACGTCAGCCGCTCCGGCCGGGAATTCGGTGGGTCGGACGTGGTGCCTGACCCCCGTCAAAGGCTTGATCTTTCGTCACGGGGCACCACGTCGCCGAGGCTGGCCGGGCATTTGGCGAGCCGAACGTGGTGCTTCACCCCCGTCAAAGGCTTAATCCTTCGTCTCGGGGCACCACGTCAGCCGCTCCGGTCGGGAATTCGGCAGGTCGGACGTGGTGCCTGGCCCCCGTCAAAGGCTTGATCCTTCGTCGCGGGGCACCACGTCCACGAACCCGGCCGGTCATTCCCCGGGCCTGGCCGTCGGCAATGAAAAAACCTGCATACGGAAAGCAGTCTTTGCTTGACCGATGCAGGTAGATTGTTTTGTGATGATTTCCGAGGTGAAAGCGAAGAGCCCTTTCTCTAATTACACCGCCATCGGGCAGAGCACCAGGTACGCCAGCATGTAATGGCAAAAGCTTCCCGCCATGACGAAAAGGTGAAACAACTCATGGTTGCCGAAGCCGATACTGTTTGCCGGAATGATTTTCAGCTTGAGGGCGTAGATCACTCCGCCGACGGTGTAAAACAATCCTCCTGCCAGAAGCCAGAGGAATCCGGCGGAAGAAAGGTTGGCATAAATCGTGGGCAGGACGGAAATGCAGAGCCAGCCCATTCCGATGTACATCACGGAAGAGACCCATTTCGGACAGGTCACCCAGAAGAATTTGAACAGCATTCCCAGTGCGGCCACAATCCAAACCGCGATGAGGAGCCGGGTCCCGGCCTTTCCCGGAATGGCAATCAGGCACACCGGGGTATAGGAGCCGGCAATCAATACGAAGATGCTCATGTGGTCCAGGCATTTCAGCCGATGGTTCCGAACTTCATCCAGATTAAATGCGTGATAGGATGCGCTGGCGCCGTACAGCAGAACCATGCTTAGCATGAAAACCCCCATGGAAATCAGCGCCCGAAGGGGTGCACCGCCGAAGGCTCCATGAATCAGAAGGAGTGGGGTCGCGACGATGGCCATTAGGAATCCGATAAAATGAGTCAGCGAACTGATGGGATCTTTGGCGCGGAATACCGGGCGGTCCTTCGATGTCTCGGTGCCGCCGGGAACGGAATTGGTAGAATAAGATAATTTCTGCATTGGGATACCTCCTGTAAAAAACGCTCGGTTCGGATTCGAGCGTGAAATCGAATCCACGAACGGTGTAATCAACTCTTTATCATCGGTTATTGGATATCCGATGACCATATATTAGCGGTTATTCAATAACTTGTCAAGGGTTACCGTAAATATTATTGACGGTTATTGATATTTGCTATACAATGAATACCAGGTATTCGAAACAGGAGAAAACGATGACACAGAAAGAAAACGAAAAGAACAAAAGCATTCAGGCTGCAATTCAGGCGGACATCCAGCGCACCCTGGATTCCCTGCATTTGCCGGAATACAAGGAGATTCCGGACGTGGGGTTGTATCTGGAGCAGGTGACCCGGTTTATCAATACCGCGCTGGAATCCTTTCCGGATATGAGCGTCACCCCATCCATGATCAGCAATTACGTGAAGCTGAAGGTGGTGACCCGACCGGAGAAGAAAGCCTACTCCCGGGATCAGATTGTGGCCCTGCTGTTCGTGGCCGTGGCAAAGACCGTGTTGTCCATGGACAACATCCGGAAAGCCTTTGAAATTCGCCGCCAGAACAGCGATGTGGAAACGGGATACGAATATTTCCGGAGAAGCCTGGAACATGCCCTCACCTCCTTCGGGAAAGACCCGCTCCCTTGGAATCCGGAAGAAATTCCCCAGGACGTCAGCGAGGAAGCGCGGAATGTGGTGGATTACACCGCCTCCGCCATCGCGTATAAGATGTATCTGAATCTATATTTCGACGCAATCAAAGAACCGGGCACCTCCAAATAGTTAAAAAATAAACGGCGAAAAAGCCTGAAAAGCCCTTTATTAAAGGGTTTCAGCGGTGTATAATAACCAACGGAGTATTTATAGAAAAAACCAATGGTTATTTTGCAGGAGGAGTATTGCAAATGGAAATCGCAAAAAATGCAGGAATTACATACAAGCAGACACCGGTTGCCAACGGCACCCTGGTAAAGGTCATCAAGGCGGCGATGGCTTCCCATCTGGAGGACGAGAAGGGTTGGCATTACTACGTTTCCAAGTCCAAGGAGGCGATTGCCGAGCTGGCGGAATCCGGTGAGAACGCCGCCGAAGTGAAGGATGCACCGGCCGTTATCGTTCCGGTATACGCACCGGCAAAGGAAGCGCCGAACGCAGAGGATGTGGAGAGAAGCCGCGCCATCGGAAACATGCTGGTAATCATGGAAGAAATCGGTCTGGCCGGCACATGGGTGAGCGTGATGTGTGACGAAGCGCAGCAGAAGAAGGTGGCGGAAGCCATGCACATTTCTTCGGAATTCATGCCGATGGGCATTCTGACGCTGGGCTATCCGGAGCAGGATGCAGAGGAGGATAAGCCGGGCAAAAAGAAAAAGAAAGCCGAGGAACGTTTCCGCAA
>OLOS01002048.1_pt1 | contig 14595 bp, 12 predicted proteins | sample 1672631 | NCBI WGS metagenome assembly OLOS01 (sample SAMEA3136707, study PRJEB25190) | human gut metagenome | biome: human gut; feature: human-associated habitat; material: faeces | place: Austria | collected 2013 | reverse complement strand
CGTCATTGCATTTAGCTTTGTAACCAACTACCATTCTCTTACTAATCTAAAATTAAAGTTTTATCTATCAATATTAGGATTATTAACTATTATTTTATTAATATATCTATGTTTTGAAGAAAAAATTGTGGTTGAATATCTAATCGGCTTGTTTAGTCTTTTTATTTGTGTTTCATTATTGTTGTTAGGTCACCTGCAAGTGGTTTCAGAAAAGCGCTTAACGTATTATCTCTTCATTTTCTGTTTAGGTAGTATTGTTGTAAGTTCAAATTTTAAATATAGCCGGAATCGGTTAAATTATGTTGGAGAATTTCAGCCTGTCGAAAGCACTTTAAACCTAATTATGCGTAACCCAGAGACTTCTATTTCCAATATGGGTGATGATAGCTTTTATAGAGTCAGTAATAGCAGTTCGGATGCGGTTAACCATGGAATGGTTATTGGTTTTAATAGTCTAAGTTCATTTTTTAGTGTGACACAAACGTATATTTATCAATATTTACTTGATTCAGAGGTTGCATCTTTAGATACTCCTTTTAGGTATTATGGATTAGATCAAAGAAATGCTTTAGAATCTCTTGCGTGTGTAAAATATTTTGCTAGTCAAAAAGGAACTAATGATTCACTTACACCAACTGGCTATATACAGACAGCGGAATATTATAATGAATATTCAAAAAAAGATGACGTTATATATATAAATCCAAATGCATTGCCAATAGGATATACCTATTCTAATATAGAAAATTATGATTTTTATCAATCGCTAAATCCTGTACAGAAAGAACAGCTAATGTTACAGGCACTTATTTTAGATGAAACAGAGGGTAAAGGTAAAGAATATGAATTTAAAGGGGAAAAAATTGATTATAAAATAACTCAAAATAAAAATATAAAGTGGTTAAAGGATAGTTCATTAGAAATTTTAAAAAATGGCTCTGAACTGAAACTGGAATTCACACCAATTGAAGGCAATAATACTTACGTTCGTTTTAAAGGGTTGGACATAAATGGAAACTCACATTCAAGTGTTGTTATTTCGTGTAGCTTAAATGGAACTACTAAAAAGATTTTTCCAAAAGGAGTTTCATATCCGTCTTATGTGGATAGAGAGAATTATTTATTAAACTTTGGAGTTTCAGATTCTTCTATCCAACATTGCACAATTACATTTCCCAAAAAAGCATTATATAAATTAGAGGATATCGAAATTTACTCTGTCCCGACATATTATTATAGTCAATATATTAAAAAGCTGGATGAAGAGAGTCTCGAAAACATAAAGATAGGTACAAATACAATCGACGGTACAGTAACTGTCCAATCAGGAAGATTTATGTGTTTTAGTATTCCCTATAGTACAGGATGGAGAGTATATGTGGACGGCAAAGCGAAACATCTTATTAGGGCTAATATCATGTACATGGCCGTACCCTTGGAACCTGGAAAACACAGCATCCATCTGGAATATGTAACACCAGGACTTCCTTTAGGCATAATAACTTCATTGATTAGCTGTATTTTAATGATAATACTTATCTTTAAAAAAGAAAAAATCATGTATAAGAAAGATTTTTAATATGGATAAATTTGCATTGTTCGTGAGTGAACTACGTGTTAAACATTATATTAAAAACGCCCTTGTCTTTATACCAGTTATTTTTAATGGTGAATTATTTAACAGAGTTCTTTTCCATAATACTCTCTTTGGAGGATTTGCTTTTTGTACAGTCAGTTCAATTATATATGCAATAAATGATTTGTGCGACTATAACAATGACCGATTAAATATGTTAAAGCAAAAACGGCCTTTAGCAAGTGGAAAAATTACCAAAAAAGAGGTTAATCGGATTATAGGAGGATTATCTATATTTTTTATAATCTTTACGTTGCAAATTCATTTGACCATTCCGAACAAACCATATAATTGTATATGGGATAATATAGTCTTTATTCGATACATAATTCCATTTTTATATCTTGCTATTAATATTGCTTATAGCATAGGACTTAAAAATATACCCATTATTGATATCTCAATAATAGCCAGTGGATTTATTCTTAGAGTTTTCTATGGCGGAATAATTACAGGTATAACTATTTCACCATGGGTCTACCTGACTATTACGTCCGGATCCATTTATCTCAGTTTAGGAAAGCGGCTGGGAGAATTAAGGTGCGAAACTGCTGGAAAAAGAAAATGTTTATTAAATTCGCCAGTTATATCAGGATATCATAATAAAAGCTATACATCCAATTTTTTAGACCAAAATATGTATATGTGCTTAAGCTTAAGTCTGGTATTTTATGCGCTTTCATGCATGGACATGAATACTAAAGTAAGAATAATGGGCAGAAATTTATTGTGGACAGTTCCCTTAGTATTACTAATTTGCCTTAGATATAATTTAAACTTAGAAACTACTATGGATGGAGATCCTATAAATATTATTATAAAAGATAAAATACTACTTGGTTTGATTACGATATTATCATTTGGAATTATTATAACTATTTATTTTTGAGGTGACAAAATGTATAAAGTAATGCTTATTTATCCACCTGGTAAATTATACCAAAGAGGAGAAGCACGTAGTCAGGGAAATATCGAAGACTCATCCGCAACAGCTATGAGGGCTTGTAATGATTTAGGTTATGGAGCAGCTGTTCTATTGAAGAAAGGTTATGATGTCTTTTTAAGAGACTATCAGACAGAAAAAGCCAATATGTCGGATTTGCTTTCAGATGTAAGAACTTATCAACCCAATTTCCTTCTGGTTAGCGTAACTAATGCAACGGTATTTAACGATATAGAAATTGTAAAACATATTTATAAAAAGCATAAATGTATTGTTGCATTAGCAGGTGCAATATTCTATTCTCCTGAACAATCTATGCTCGAATTACTGGATTTATCACAAGTTGACTTTTTAATTGGCGGTGAAATTGATTTTATAATCGACAAAGTTGTAGATATCGTTTCAAAACAAAATGGATTGATTGAATCGATTGACAATATTCTATATAAAAATCAGAATGGTAAGTTCACGGCCACTAAATTTCATGTTTGGGAAGAGGATTTAGATGCCCAGCCATTTCCTGCCCGTCATTTAATGAACAATCAATTGTATATACGACCAGACACAGGAAAACCAATGGCAACCATTCAAACATCCCGTGGGTGCCCTGCCAATTGTATTTATTGCTTATCGCCTGAAATATCTGGTCGAACAGTACGATTCCGTTCTCCTCAAAATGTTTATGATGAAATAAATGAATGCTTTTACAAATATCAAATACATGACTTTTTTTTCAAGGCGGATACATTTACTATAAATCCCCTATGGATAAAGGAATTGTGTGAATTAATTATTCAGTCCCCTTTGCATAAACGTATAAACTTTACCGCTAACTCTAGAGTACGCCCGCTAGACGAAGATACATTAGTAATTATGAAAAAAGCCGGCTGCTTTGCAGTGGCCTTTGGCTTTGAAAGCGGTAATGATTTAACATTAAAACGTATAAATAAAGGAACAACTGTTTCCGATAATATCCAAGCGATGCAATGGAGTAAAAAAGCGGGACTACAAACGTATGGATTTTATATGATAGGCTTTCCATGGGAAACTAAAAGCGATATCCAAGATACCATAAATCATATATTTCGTTTGAATGCTGATTTTATTGAGATACATATAGCTTTGCCATATTATGGAACCCCTCTCTACTCTCTGTGTAAAGATGAGGGAACTCTAGCAAAATCCACATTAGGTAGTGACTATTTCCATTCCAGTACAATAGGATCAAAGTATGTCTCAATAGAAGAATTAAATCTCATTAGAAAAAAAACTTTGCTTAAATATTACCTACGGCCAATATATTTAATTAAGAAATTTAGATATGCTCTGCTACGCCCTGTAATACTAAAAAACTACATCAAATATGGACTTAAACTGGTTTTAAATGCAATTAGCACATTATAAAAAGAAGGAAACGTATGAAAGTGATTAACCGAAGCATTAACGATATTAAAAAATATTATAAATATTCAATATATGCAGCTAAATCCCAGCTAAAATCTGAAGTGGCTACATCATTTCTCAATTGGCTCTGGTGGATACTTGACCCCCTTCTTTTTATGATGGTGTACTCTTTTATATCAATTATTGTTTTCGGAAAAAGTGAACAATACTTTGCAGCTTTTGTGTTTCTTGGACTGACTACTTGGAATTTTTTTAATAAAACAATATTATCCAGCGTCAAAATTGTAAAAAGCAACAGTTCCATCGTTTCAAAGGTTTACCTGCCCAAATATATCCTAATTCTGATTTCTTTATTGGTAAATGGCTTTAAGATGTTAATCTCTTTTACTCTTGTGGCAGGAATGATGTGGTTATATCACGTCCCTATAAGCTGGAAAATGTTATACTTTTTTCCGGTTTTACTAACGCTGATTACTGTAACATTTGGAATCAGCACCATAGTGCTGCATTATGGCGTTTTCGTTGAAGATCTTTACAATATTATTACTGTCCTTTTTAAGCTAATATTCTATTTGTCCGGAATTTTTTATGCCATTGAAAAAAGAGTCCCGTCTCCTTACGGAAAAATTTTGCTTCAGACTAATCCTGCAGCCTATTTAATCAATGAATTCCGCCGGATACTTTTATATAATGAATCTCCTTATATTGGACTGATGGTATTTTGGTTGGTAATTGGACTTCTCCTGTCATGGATTGGCATCAATATGATATATAAAAACGAAAATAGCTACATAAAGGTAATATAATAATGGGAATAAATATAATAGAAGTTAATGATATCTCTTTAAAATATAGAAGTTTTACCCCATTCTCAATAAAAAGAAATCTATTCCGGCCTAAATCTTCACGCATAGAAGAGTTTGAGGCAATCCGACACGTTACCTTTCATGTGGAAAAGGGAGAAATTATTGGAATTATTGGAAAAAATGGTAGCGGAAAATCCACATTGTTAAGGGCTGTAGCCGGTATATTTGCTCCTGATGAGGGAAGTATTGATTTGAAAGGGCACAGCATATCGCTATTATCCATCGGAGTAGGGTTCCAAAAGCAGTTGACTGGACGTGAAAATATCTATTTATCGGGATTGCTGCTTGGCTTCTCCGAAGAACAGATTGACAAAAAACTTGGTGAAATCATAGACTTTGCAGAGCTGGGAAATTTCATAGACAAACCGGTAAAAACCTATTCCAGTGGAATGTATTCAAAATTGGCATTCTCCATCACCGCAGTTCTGGAGACTGACATCATGCTGATAGATGAAGTCTTGAGTGTCGGCGATGCAAAATTTAAGAAAAAAAGCTATAAAAAAATGAAAAGCCTTATTTCCGACAATGAACGGACTGTGCTAATTGTCTCCCATAACACAGACACACTACTGGAGCTGTGCAACCGCGTTATATGGATGCATGATGGCGAAATAAAAATGATAGGACAAACCAAGAATGTATTATCTCAATATGAAGAATTTATGGCATAAACAAACCGATGGCACACAGCCTCCTATTGATTTCGTGATTCCCTGGGTAGATGGTGCTGACCCGGATTGGCTTCATGAACGCGAACAATACAATGAAAATGCAGGATGCTCAGATACCCGCGATGTCCGCTACCGGGATTGGAACAATCTGCAATACTGGTTTAGGGGTGTGGAAGAAAATGCTCCATGGGTCAGAAAAATACATCTTATAACTTGGGGACATGTCCCTAAATGGCTTGATGTAAATCATCCAAAGCTCAATATTGTATACCATAAGGACTATATACCTTCAAGATATCTGCCAACCTTTAATTCCCACACCATTGAATTAAATCTCCATCGCATTCCCGGTTTATCTGAATGCTTTGTGTATTTTAATGATGATATTTTCGTGACAGACACGCTTTCTCCCTCCGATTTTTTCAAAAATGGACTGCCCTGTGACACATTCTCATTAAATTGTATCTTTTTCGGCAATGACAGCGTAGGACATATCCATGGTTCAGATATAGAAGCAATCAACCGAAATTTTAACAAAAAAAGACTAATGAAAAAGGTGTGGAAAAAATGGTTTAATCCTAAAAACGGTCTAAAGAATATCGTTCGAACCAGTCTGCTTATGCCATGGCCATGGTTTCCCGGCCTTTATTACCAACATCTGGCCAACGCATATTGTAAGTCGACATTCGAAACAGTCTGGGCATTTGAAGAAGACAACTTAGATAGAACCTGTTGCTGCCGGTTCCGGGATTTTTCTAATCTGAATCAATGGATATTCAAATTCTGGCAGCTGGCCAGCGGAGCTTTCTATCCCCGTTCATCAAGACTAGGACGTTGCTTTCATATAAAAGACAGCAATTATTTAGGAGCTTGTAATTGCATTAAAGAATCCACTTACCGGCTAATCTGTCTGAATGACACCGCAAATACCACTGATTTTGAGCTTAAAAAAAACGCTGTTTTGAGCGCTTTAGAGGAACGCTTTCCTCATAAATCATCATTTGAATTATAGGAGTCTTGTAATGACTGATATTCAAACCCATTTACTGGATATGTTAAAGGAATTAGATGAAATCTGCAAAAAACACAATATTACATACTATCTTATTGGTGGTTCTGCCTTGGGAGCAATCCGCCATCACGGCTTTATACCTTGGGACGATGACGCAGACATCACTATGACCTGGGATAACTGGCTTAAATTTGAGTCAATCATCGATAAGGAACTACGGCCTGACCGCCGTTTAATGACATGGAAACGGACACCGGATTATCCTGCTGTTTTTGCAAGATATAGCAATGTAACAACTACATGCATTGTGAACTCATTAAGTTATAGTCCTATCACTTGGGGATTAATGATTGATATCTTTATTTTAACCCCAATTCCGAATGAAGAAAAAGCGCGCACTAAATTTCACAATTACATGAAACTATATGGAGAACTGGTAAATCCCTTTTTTCCTGTTAATCCAAACACCCGTAATTTCCAATATGAATTGTTGTATTTTTTATCTGTTATCTTTGGGAAAAGAAAAGTATTAGAATATATTACAGGAAAAATATATGGCTATGAAGAATCTCAATGTACTCATTACAGTTATAGCTACCCAAGAGTACATGTCATTTACGAAAAAAGCATTTTTCAAGCGCCCCGGTATATCCCCTTTGAAGATACCTTGCTGCCTGTTCCCACCAATGTGGAAGAACACCTCCGGATTCTCTTCGGCGAAACCTGGATGCTGCTGCCCAAAAAACAGAATCAAATTTCAGAACATAGAATGGTTGTGGATTTACTGCATTCTTATGATTACTATACAGACGATTATCTTCTGTTTTCCCCATATGAAAAAATCATGAAATCATACAGGAAATGGAAATCTTGGCGTATACGGGTATTGTCTAAAAATAACTATCGTAAAATAAGTAATATCAAATTCGAATATTTAAAAGATGCGTTGGAGTGGGACAAGTTTTGGAACACTTATGAAAGCCAGATACTATATTGTTATGAAATGAAACAATACAATGAAATTAGTGTTTTGTTCAAAAAGTCTTATCCACTTTTTTGTAAAAAGGAATATCTGGAGAATAAATTAATACCAACAGTAACGGATATACAGCTTGAAATTCTTCTATATATGTTAAACCGTGATGGATTCTATCACATTGTGCCAGACCTATGCCAGACATTGGCATCACGAAAAAAAAAGCTGAACATAAACTGCCGCAGACTATCTGATTTAGCCCAGACCAAACAGTCCCTTATGGTATCGTTTACAGATAGTGACAAATGTCCAGATAAAACTTTTATCCGTAAACTACTGACAGAGTATCCAGAGGACTATACATTGCTTCTGTTATACCTGCACTGTGTTTTAACTACGGAGGATGCCGATTGGACTGATATTAAAGTAATGATAGACCGTGGATTATCAAATTTCCCATATGATGGCGCCTTCCAAAAATACCTGGGAGATTACTTATTGGCTCAGGGTAACCCTGGAGCCGCCAAAGAACAATATAAAATCGCGAAATCTTACTTAAGAAACGGTTTACTTCTACAGGAAATAGAACTTTCTTTAGATAAGGGGATTACTAATGAGTAACATACAAGAAGAATTCAATCTGCTGTTGATTGAATTCCATGAGTTTTGCAGAAAACATAACATCTCATACTACTTATATGTCCCGGATTCCCTGATTCCCTCTGCGCATCAAACGCTAGGGTCAGACAGAATCATACCGCAAATAGTTATGAAAACAAATGACTTTTTTACGTTTCAAAAGGAATTTAAAAAGTCTGCTATTCCTGACAGAAAACTGGAATCGCTCAGCACCAATTGTAAATTTCCCTTTTTAACAGTCCATTATGTTAACACAAATACTTTATTTTATGATAGGAATACGGCTGGAAGAGTTCAATATCCAGGCTTTTATCTTGCAATCCATCGCTTAATCCCATGCCCGGAAGCAAAGATACATCGATACATTTTTTTATATATTAGAGAAAGCCTGTCTGCATCCGTTTTGGGATGTAATTATAAATATCAATATAACCTGAAGGGCTTCTTGAAGAAATATTCCATAAAAGCATTTAGATGTCTTTATATGCTGAGTGGACGTCACCTTGCTTCTTTTTTTTACTCTTATGGGACAAGGAGTATGGCAAGTAAAGATTATTATTTAGAAAATGGAGCAGGAAAACGGACTCTGATATCGTCTTCGGAACTGGAAAGTAACACCATTATCAAGTTAAAGAATAACTGGTCATTAATTCCAATGTCCTCCGGTCAATATATCTCTTATTTGAATCCAGATATTACATTACCGTCTGAAGCGCTGTTGAATCGAATCATTGTCAGCCATATAATCTCCTGCGCTGAATACCTGAATTCCATTTCCGATATAGTCAAACTAAACCGGTACATACTATGCAAAAGATATCTTGTCAAAAGTGAGCAACGGCAAAAAAAGAACCGTCAGATTATAAACAAAGCATATTTACAGTTCAGAAGAACTGTATCTTATTACCAGTTGGAACATCAATACAATTTACAGACTGCCTCTATATATGTTTATTGGAATTCTAATGAAATCGTCCCTCTTGCAGAACTTTTATCTATTTATATTGAAACCGTCAGGGAATATAGCATTTTCAATCTTCCAATTGGCTATGACAAAGGATTATATGATTTGGTAATCAAATATCTAGTTTTAACCGAAGATTTCAACTTATGTTCATATATGATTCGGACACGTATGGATGCATTTAACTATATTGACAGAATGGAAACAATTAAAAAAAGAAAGGGGTTAAAAAATGATTAATAAAAACTTCTGTATGAGTTCCTATTTAGCATTCCGGTATGTTGCAATGGAAGGGGTAGGTTTTTCTGAAACTCTAGAGCCTGAATATCCCTGTAAACCAATTAAGGAAATACAGGGAGTCGCCACAGCTGATGACATCGACGCTGTTATTAAAAAAGTCATATCAGAACATTTTGACAAACATACTGGTATTCTGTTAAGTGGAGGAATGGACTCCGCCATTATTGCAGCCTATCTCCCAAAAGGTACAAAAGCTTATAGCATTCGTTTCACAGCGCCCAATGCAGTTGACGAGACAATCATGGCATCCCAATATGCCAGCTTTTATGGCCTTGATTTTCATGTAGTTGAAGTTAGCTGGGATGACTACCTGAAATCAGGCCCTGCATTGATGAAAAAACGCAAATCACCTCTTCACCAGATTGAAGGAGCCGTTTATAAAGCCGCAAAAACCGCAAAAGCTGATGGCATTAATAAGCTTCTTATGGGTAACGGTTCCGACTATTTATTTGGAGGATTGACGGGGCTGCTTTCGAAAGACTGGTCCTTTGATGAATTGGTTGAACGGTATACGATTGTAAAACCCGAGCAGGCACTGGTTAATCCCACATCTATTGTTCCTATATATGAACAATTCAGAACTGGAAGCAACTCTATTGATTTCTTTGGCTTTCTCGAAGATATTCATGGAATTGCATCCATTCCATCATTTGAAAATCCACTATCCCTGGCTGGAATACAATCCCTAGAGCCATATGAAGCCATGCATTTATCGGTTCCATTAGATATCGCAAGAATACGGAAAGGTGACAGCAAATACCTGATACGCGAGTTGTTTGCGCGCAAATATCCCCATATTATCCCACCTGAAAAGATTCCTTTTAAACGTCCAATGGATCAATGGCTGGAACCTTGGAACGGTCCCGTAAGGCCTGAGTTTCTTAAACATTGTACTAACGGAATGACCGGAGACCAAAAATGGTTAATCTTTTGCTTAGAGTGGTTTCTGGATTTAATAGATGAAGGAGTACTTTAATAAATATGAATTCTAACTATACTGTAGCGTATGCTCATGCAAATAATTATAATCTTTCTGAGGTCAAAAAAGCGGTAGATACTCTATTTTCCCAACTTGGATATAATTCCCTTAACCCGCTGGGCCATGTAATTACTCCTGGAATGACCGTATTCATAAAACCAAATTGGGTTGCTTCCCGCTGGCGTGAATCCTGTCCCCATAAAGACACTTTATACAGCGTTATTACCCACCCAAGCCTCGTAGAAGTGATTGCCGATTATGCGGCAATCGCTTTAGAGGGAAAAGGAAAAATTGTAATTGGAGACAATCCATCCATTGACGCTGATTTTGATGAATTAATGCAAATACTTGATATCGGACATCTAAAGAATAAATACTCTGTCCCCTGCGAAATTCTTGATTTACGGCCTCTCATCTGCACTGATTTACATAACTACGGACAGCAAAATAAGATGGCTACCGCTCCAGGCGATCCCTTAGGACAGGAAACCATTAATTTAGGCCACCAATCTTTACTGTATCATGTAAACCCATTACTTTTTCACGGGATATTTAATCAGAGGAAGGATACGGTTAAAGCGCACACAAAGGATACTCAGCTCTATGGTTTCTCTAAGACAATCTATGATGCCGATGTTTACATATCACTGCCTAAAATGAAAACACATCACAAGGTTGGAGTAACCCTTAATCTTAAAGGCCTGGTTGGCGCTGTCACCGATAAAAACCATTTAGTTCATTGGAGAGTCGGATTTCCCGCCATCGGAGGAGATGAATATCCTAATTTCCGAAGCTGGTTGAAAGGGCAGTTTTCCCAGGTAAAAGAAAGAGGAGCCTGGAATGGAAACGATACCATATGGAGAATGGTCGTTGACCTGTATCATGGCATGGAACTTAAAAAACGTAATTATTTTACTATTGTTGACGGTATTATTGGCGGAGAGGGAAAAGGACCTTTCTGTGTACATGCCAAAAATTCCGGAACGCTTGTGGGCGGCGAAAGCCTCCTAGCCGTTGATATAGCAACAGTAAAATTAATGGGATTGAATCCTTTTAAAATACCTTATTTGAACTATTTCCTGGAAAATGAAATATCCCTAAGTAAAATTACGGTGCTGAACAATCAGACGGAACCAATAACCGCGGACAAAATAAATGGTAAACAATTAGATTACCATCCCTCCATGTATTGGAAAGAATTACGAAAAGACAATGTATGGCTCTAATAAAAATAGTGAAAGGGGTTTCACATGAAAAAATATAAAACCGGATATACTACTGGCGTATTTGACCTATTTCATATTGGTCATTTGAATCTGCTCAAAAAGGCTAAAGAACAATGTGATTACTTAATTGTAGGCGTAAGCAGTGATGAACTCGTTACCTATAAAAATAAACGGGCGGTAATCCCCTTCGATGAACGGATACAGATTGTCGAAGCAATCAAATATGTTGATAAAGCTGTACCGCAAATAAACATGAACAAAATGGAAGCTTGGGACAAATATCACTTTAATGTTATATTTGTCGGCGATGACTGGAAAGGTACCGACAAATGGAATAAATTTGAAACTGATTTTAATATGATAGGAGTTGATATCGTATATTTTCCATATACCAAAAACATATCCTCAACCCTATTAAATGACACCCTTCTAAAGTTGCGGTCAGAACTATGATTGGTTTTTTACCGCTTCTCCACAATCTCCAGGCCAATGCTTACCTCCACCTTCCTCATAAAAAGTTCGACCTCGATTATAGCAATCCTCTTATGACGGTCTATCTTTCTAATCATACCTTCCAGGCCCTGCATAGGGCCTTCTTTTATTATGACCTTATCCCCTTCAATATAGCCTTTGGAAAGCCGTACTATCCTCTCCTCTCCCATCAGCCTTTCCAGGAACTTCTCCTCTTCGGCGTATAATGGCAGCCATGCATCCTCGGCCCGGAGAACTTTAGTCAACTCAGGAATCTCCTTTAAAGCAAAATACAACTCCTGAATATTATTTGTCTCCACGAAAATATAGCCCGGAAATAAAATTGCCTTCTCCACCCTCCAAAGACCTCTGTATTTCCGTTTCCGTTCATAATATGGAAGAAAACATTGGCCTACAAGTTCTCCAGCCGGAGCCTTTTCAATCAATCGTAAAATTTCTTCTTCTTTTCTGCTCTTAACCTGCATCACATGCCACATAGGAACATTTTCCTTTACCAAAACATTTTATACTGAATCCTGTGATTTATCCGCTGTGCTGCCAACAGACACGCCTACCATCAAAAGTGTCATCATAATCGGCGCCACAATCGGCACACTTATGTTAACCGTCGCCTGAGCGCCATAACAGACAATCGCAAAGACAATCGCCATCACAACCGGATTCTTTTTCGACGCCCGAATCATTTCCATAATGGAAGTAAAAAGCAGGGAAAGATACGCAACCAGTCCCACAATTCCAATGGTAATCAGATACTGCAGGTATTCATTATGTGCGCTGTCAAATTTCTCGTGATATCTGCTAATCATTTCCTCATAATAATTCTTCACTGTAATGATGCCAAATGTGTCAGGGCCATAGCCGAATATCTTATGGATAATAGGAAATTTAGCATAACTCTCCATTCCGATTCGCCATATATACCACCTGTGGGTTCCCCAGTCATCATTAATAACAAGATATTTCTTTAAGGAGCCATATTTATCCGCATTCCCCGCTATGTTGGCATCATACAGGACAAAGGACCCGCCAAACACTACTATGGCAATCACACCCAGCCAAATCCACCGACCGATATTATTATCCTTTTTCAATACACTTCCGTTTGGGATGCATGCATCCAACACATAAAGAACAATCGTGATTCCCCATAGTATAACAACAAAATGTGCCAATTTATCAGACTCAACTATAACATTAAATAAACCGTTAATCTTGAGCACATGGTCAGGATACTTTTGGCTTACCATATCAATTATCTGGAATTCGGAAAATAGGACTGATACCAATACCATATATTTTTTTAGGCCATTCAGGTTATTAAAAAGATATAGGGGCAGCAGCCCAAAAAGTGCCATTAAAGCCAAGTATGCATTGTCACTGATGCCTGTAATCAAGGCAAACAATGATATGATAACTGTAAATAAATACCATAGTCTTCTATATTTATTTTTTTCTATTGCAAACAAAACCGTACCCATCCCTGAGATAAGAGCCACATAGGATGTATAGGTATTGATATTGCCTATTGTAGATGAAAATGATGGGTAGTCTTTCATAGTGATATCTGTTTTAAATCCAATTGGATCGAATTTAAAAAAATGCATGATACCAATTATACAGGCAATCATTCCGGCGGCGAGAAACACATCCAGATACCATTGTTCAAATTTCAGACAATGGCTGATAAGAAAAAAGCTCACGCCATATAACAGGATTAAAAACATTCCCATGAACCGTCCTTCATTTCCCCAGAAGGATTCATAGAAATAATCTGATTGAAACGTAGATATGGCAACCGCGATTAAAAAAGCAATCATTGCCCAATCTGACTTTCTTATTGCTTTTATACTGAACTTTTCCTTCAAACTTTTGATACCGCTCCAGTTGTAATTACTTCTGTCAATGTACAAAAATATAATGGCAATAATAAGCATCACAACTGCCATGAGTATAATAACTCCATAATAAAAAATATATTTAACTTTTAATATATCAAAATAATAGTTGCGGAATACTAACGGGAATACTGCGATGATAATCAGAGTAAACATACATACTGCTATTTCATTAACTTTCTTCCATGAACTCAACATATTTTCGTAATCTTCCATTCCCTTACTATCCAGCGTCTTATTGTCTATTATCTTACTCTCTGTTGTTTTATCCCCTACTGTTTTATCATCTGTTGTCCTATCATCTGCCTCTATATCAATCATATTCTAATCCACTCTCTTTTGCTTATTTGGAAAACCTTTTGTACAGTATAACATTTTGCCCATTATTTCGCAACTTTATGATTATAGAAACATATTGCAATTTTTTTAATATACATTTAATATTTAAGTATTCATATTTATTCCACATTTTGGCACGTTTCTGGAATTTTTCCACTCTTCTTCAGCCCTTTTATCACCCGAATCCCGCATCTCACGATAATTTTCCTTATCCGAAGTATAATCAACTCGTAATGCAATTAGGAATTTCAAA
>OLOS01002045.1_pt1 | contig 14614 bp, 12 predicted proteins | sample 1672631 | NCBI WGS metagenome assembly OLOS01 (sample SAMEA3136707, study PRJEB25190) | human gut metagenome | biome: human gut; feature: human-associated habitat; material: faeces | place: Austria | collected 2013 | reverse complement strand
TTTCCTCCGTTTATATAATTTTTGTTTGCTTAATAAAAAAAGCCCTCCGTCGGAATATCCGACAGAGGGCGAATTATCGCGGTACCACCTCTGGTTCGCTCTGCAAAAGCGCAAAGCCTCTATGCGCTGTAACCGGCGCACCGGACAAAGCCTACTTTTGTTTTCGGCTCTGCCGCTCCGGAATGTAATTCGCAAAACGAACCGCGCGCTTTCTCACACCAAGCCGAAAGCTCTCTTTGCCGCAAATTTCGCCGCTACTTGTTTCCATCACTGCGTTTGAATATTCAAAATACTTTGAGATTATAACCGATAAAAATCCTTTTGTCAACCTTTTGAAGCTTCCAAAAGCTCTTTTGCGCTGTTTTTAAGGGAATTTGTGATTTCGCCGCCCATAATTCGCGCAAGCTCGCAGATTTTGCCCTCCTCGTCAAGAGAAATTACAGATGTAAAGGTTTTCCCCTTTTCAGTTGCTTTGGAGATAAGTAAATGGTTATCCGCAAACGCCGCCACCTGTGCAAGGTGGGTAACGCAGATTATCTGCCGCCCCTTCGAGGCTTGCTTCAGCTTCTTTCCTACCTTTTGAGCAGCCGCGCCGGATATACCCGTATCCACCTCATCGAAAATCAGCGTACCCACGTCGTCCTTGTCCGCAAGCACGTTCTTTATGCTGAGCATAATGCGGGAAAGTTCGCCGCCGGAAGCGATTTTCGCAAGGGGCTTGAGGGGTTCGCCTGCGTTTGTGGCAATATAGAACTCTATGCTGTCGCAGCCGGAATCGGTGAAATCCGTGCGCTCAAAGTTCACGCCGAAGCGCACGTTCGGCATATTGAGGTACGAAAGCTCGTCCATAACCGCGTGCTCAAAAACCTCTGCGGTGGAAAGGCGCTTTTGTGTGAGCGCGGCGGCCTTTTCCTCGGTCGCTTTTTTGAGCACAGCATATTCTTTATCGAGCTTTTCGAGGCGTTCCTCGGAAAATTCAATGCCGTCAAGCTCCTTTACCGCTTTATCATAGTAGGCGAACATGGCTTCCACGCTGCCGCCGTATTTGCGCTTCAAACGGAATATTTCGTCAAGGCGTTTTTCGGTGCGGTTTTGAAGCTGCGGGTCGAAGTCAAGCTCGTCGGCGCAGCTTTTTACATCATTTGCGAATTCTTCAAGCTCATAATAGGTGCTCTTGAACTTTTCCGAAACGCCCTCGAATGCGGGAAAATACTCCGCAAGCTCCTCGGCGTTTTTTATGACGGTTTCAAGCTCGTCCAAAGCACCGCTGCTGCCGTTGTCGCCGTCAAGGGCGGCAACCGTTCCGGAAACAAGCTCCATAATATTTTCGGAGCTTTTTATACGCTTGCTGAGAGCAAGCAGCTCGTCCTCCTCGCCGTCTTCGACTGCGGCGGCCTCTATCTCGCCTATCTGATATTTCAGCAGATCTATTCGCGCTTCCTTGTCGGAATCATCCATGCTTATTTTCTTTATGGCGCGTTCGGTTTCTTTCATGGCCTTGTAGCTTTCACGGTATGCAAGAAGCTCCGCCCCGGTGTCGCCGAAAGCGTCTATGTAGCCTATGTGAAGCTCCGGATTTTGCAGAATTATGCTGTCATGCTGACCGTGTACGTCAATAAGCGCACCGGAAAGCTGCTTGAGTGCGCTTACCGTTGCGGGACGCGCATTTATCTTGCATACATTCTTACCCTCGGAGGAAATTTCACGGGAAATCATAAGCTCATCTTCATCCGCGTCATAGCCGAGCTCCGCAAGAGCGGTTTTTACCTTAGGAGAAATATCGGAAAAAACCGCGGAAACAAACGCCTTGCTTTCGCCGGTGCGCACAAGGTCGCGGCTGGTTCTGCCGCCGAGGACGGCATTGATGGCGTCGATAAGTATGGATTTACCTGCGCCGGTTTCGCCGGTAAAGACGTTAAATCCGTTCTCGAAATCAACGGACGCGCTTTCGATTACCGCTATGTTCTTTATAAAAAGTTGGGAAAGCATCGCTAAAGCCCTCCTTTGCCGTATGTATCAGCCAATAAGCTCTTTTATTTTGCCGACCAAAGTGCTTGCGGATTTTTCATCGCGCATAACCACAAGAATGGTATCGTCCCCTGCCACGGAGCCCACAACTCCCTCGTGATTCATAGCGTCGAGCACCGCGCAGGCGGCGTTCGCCATTCCGTTAAAGCACTTTACCACCACCATATTTCCGGCGCAGTCCACGCTTCTTGTGGACTGGCTGAAAACGGCGTATTTAGTGCCGATGTCTGCATTGCTGTCGCTTGCGGAGGGAGCGTAGCGGTACTTGCCGTCGGAAACCATGGTCTTTACAAGGCGCAGCTCCTTTATGTCGCGGGAAACCGTCGCCTGCGTCACATCAAAGCCTGCGGCTCTGAGGTAGGCAAGCAGCTCCTCCTGAGTATTTATATCCCGTTCGGAAATAAGCTCTAAAATTTTGGAATGGCGTTTGGTTTTCATTTTAATATCCCCTCATATTCTTCCTATTATTTTTTGGTTGAGCACTTCGTAAAATCCGCGGCCGGAAATATTTATAAACTTAATGTACTTGTCTGAAACCCTCGCGGTCACCTTGTCGCCCTTTGTTATGCAGAACATCTTCTCTCCGTCAATGACAACATCCACCTTTTCTTCGTCACCGTTAAAGGAAGAACCCACATTGATAATCTTATCCGCAGAGAAAACTATCGAGCGCGAAATAAGTGAATGGGGGCAAACCGGAGTCATAACAATCGCATCGAAGGTGGTGTCGATAATGGGGCCTCCGGCGGACATGGAATAAGCAGTAGAACCATCCGGTGTGGCAAGAACGATTCCGTCTGCGCGATAGCGGCATACCTCGTGCTCGCCGCACTCCACAAAGAGCTCGGCGGTTTTGCCGGGTTCGCAGTAGGTTACGAACACATCGTTTATGGCGTACATGGATTTTTCCCCCACCGTAACCTTGAGCACGGAGCGTTTTTCAATCTTGCAGCCTTCGGTGAACAGCTTTTCTATTACCGAAAGATCGTCCGCCTCTATGTCGGAAAGAAATCCGAGGCGGCCTGCGTTAATTCCGAGAATCGGCTTGTCGTAGATGAGCGCGGTTTTCGCCGCACGGAGAATTGTTCCGCCGATTACGAAAATCATATCCGCGGCAGCAAAGCCGTCTTTGGCGGAAACAAATTCCACCTCTGCTTCGGCGAATGTTTCCCGTGCGGATAAATCCATGGCTATTCCGATTTTGTGCTTTTTCAAAAGAGCAATAAGCCTTTCGGCGCAGGGAATAACCGCTTTTCTGCTGAGGTTCGCAACAATGAAAACATTTGATTTTTTATTGTGCAGCTTTATTATGCCTGCTTTTTTCATGGCTGCGAAGCCTCCTTTTTATCAAGTTCGTCATGGGAGGATTCCACAAGTTTTCTTATATCGTCGCCGCTTATATCAAGCTCGGGCTTGCTTCTTGAAAGAACCATAAGATACTCAATGTTGCCCTGAGGTCCTTTTATGGGAGAGAACTCAATTCCCACAATGCCGAAGCCGGATTTTTTCGCAAAGCCCACGGCGCGTTCAAGCACCTCGATATGGGTTGAGGGGTCGCGAACAACGCCGTGCTTGCCCACCTTTTCCCTGCCCGCTTCAAATTGTGGCTTTACAAGGCAGACCATCATGGCGTCGTCCGCAAGCAGCGGCGGCAGCACCGGAATTACAAGACCGAGGGAGATGAAGGAAACATCTATGCTCACAAAGTCCACGGTATCGGGAACCTGTTCTTTCGTGATATATCTTATGTTTGTGCGTTCAAGGTTCACCACTTTTTCGCTTTGGCGAAGGTTCCATGCAAGCTGACCGTAGCCCACATCCACGGAATAAACCTTTGACGCGCCGCTTTGGAGCATACAGTCCGTAAAGCCGCCGGTGGAGGCGCCCACGTCCATGCAGACCTTTCCGTCAAGGCGAAAGCCGTAAAGCTCCATGGCTTTTTCAAGCTTCAGCCCGCCGCGGCTGACATATTTAAGCTGCTCGCCGCGAAATTCGATATTATCGGCAGGCGTGACAAGCTCCCCCGCTTTGTCCGCTTTTTGACCGTTCACATATACCTTTCCCGCCATAATTTCAGCCTTGGCACGCTCGCGGCTTTGAATAATTCCGCGGGAAACAAGCTCTGCGTCAAGGCGCTGTTTTTCTGTCATTTCAAAGCCTCCTTTTTGATAAGCTCGGCCATGGAATCGCCGTCAAGACCGTATTTTTTCATTGCCGAAGATACCTTCATGTGGGAAACGAAGCCGTCCACACATTTTATTGTATACTTTCCGCGGAAAGAAGCTTCGTGAAGCAGTGTTCCGAAATGCTCGGCAACGCTTCCGTTTTGAACGGATTCCTCGAAGAAGAAAATATTTCCGAATTTTTCTGCGATTTTGACGGCTTCACTGTCTATGGGAAAAATTTTTCCCAGCTTGAGCACGGAAGCACCGACTTTTTCGGCGGCTGAGCACACCTCTGCGAAGAGTCTGCCGTACACGACTATAAGAGTATCGTTTCCGTGCTCAAGCCCGTGCTCAAAGAAATCAAAGTCGCCGTAATCCACAGTAAATTCCGGCAAAACCGCCTTTTCGCAGTCCCTAGGATAGCGTACCGCCCAAACGCCGCTTCCATCCAGTGCGGTTTTGAGCACGCGCCCGAGCTCCGCATAATTAAACGGGCTGTAAATCGTAATTCCCGGTATTGAGGTGAGCATGGGAACGTCAAAAATGCCTTGGTGGGTTTCGCCGTCCCCGCCGACAATGCCGGCTCTGTCAACGGCGAGCACCACATGGAGCGGATTTATGGAAGCGTCATGTATTATTTGGTCATAGGAGCGCTGGAGGAAGGTCGAATATACCGCAAAAACGGGCTTCATCCCCCCTGCGGCAAGTCCCGCCGCAAAGGTTACGGCGTGCTCCTCCGCAATTCCCACATCAAAGAAACGCTCCGGATACTTTTGGGAGAAGGCTTTCAGCCCTGTTCCGTCGGTCATAGCAGCGGTTATGGCGCAGATTTTGCTATCATTTTCCGCCATATTGCAGATAATTTCGCCGAACGCATCGGAAAAACTTTTCTTGTGTGCTTCGACAAGCTCGCCATTCTCTTTATTGAACGGCGCAACGCCATGGAACTTTGATGGAAGCATTTCTGCCGGGCGATACCCCCTGCCTTTGACGGTGTTCACGTGAACGAGCACAGGACATCTAAGGCTTTGAGCACGCTTGAGCACGCGAATGAGCATTTGCACGTCGTGACCGTCCGCGGGCCCGAGATAGACAAATCCGAAATGCTCAAAGGTATTGCTGCCGTAGTAAAAATCCTTGAGTGCGGTTTTGCAGTATTTTGCCGCGCTGAAAATTCCTTTGCCGATAAGCGGAATTTTCAGCAGAAAACGCTGAAGAGAATCCTTAAAGTTAAAGTAGCTCTCCTTATTGCGAATTCGGGCGAGATATTTCGACATGGCACCGACATTTTTTGAAATGCTCATTTCGTTGTCGTTGAGCACCACAATCAGATTTGTTCCGCTGCGCCCGGCGTTGTTCATGGCTTCAAAGAACATTCCGCCGGAGGCTGCGCCGTCACCCACCACCGCCACCACGGAGGCTTCGTCACCGCTGATTTTCTTTGCCTCCGCTATGCCCAATGCGGCGGAAACGGAGGTGCTGGCGTGTCCGGCAACGAAAGCGTCATGCGCGCTTTCGCAGGGCTTGGGAAAGCCGGAAAGCCCGCCCTCGGTGCGGATGCCGGTGATGTCGCGGCCGGTGAGCAGCTTGTGCGAATAGCACTGGTGTCCCACGTCCCACACGATAGGCTCGTTCGGCGAATTAAAAACATAGTGCAGCGCCACCGTAAGCTCCACCGTGCCGAGGTTCGAGGCAAGATGTCCGCCGGTTACCGAAACTTTATCGAGAATTTCTTCGCGAAGCTCGAAGCAAAGTTCGTCAAGCTGGTCTTTATTAAGCTCTTTTACTCCTTGTGGAAGCTCTATACTTTCAAGAAGTCTTTTCCCCATTTGTTTCTCCAATCCAAATCATGCGTCCTCGACGCGGGTTATAAGAAAATCAAGCAGCGCAGCAAGCGCGCCTGTATCAAGTCCTTTTTCATTGAATTTGAAAAGGACGGTGCCTGCCTTTGCAATGCAGGAATATATATCGGAGCGGGTCTTTTCCTCTCCGTGAATTTTTACATAGGAATTAAGCTCACATTCCTCGTAATTTCCATTGAAATCGAGGAGATCGTCCGCCATTTGGAACGCCAGACCAAAAAGTTCCGCATAGCTTTCCGCAAGCGAGCAAAGCTCCTCGTCCGCACCGGCTGCAATGCAGCCCATTGCGGCGGAAGCTTTCATCAAAGCGGAGGTTTTAAGAGAATGTATGGCGGCAAGCTCCGCTATGGAGACTTCTTTTTCCGCCGCGGCAAGGTCGAGCACCTGACCGCCGACCATTCCGCGATAGCCTGCGCAATTCGCAAGCTTCGCCACGGCTTTAACGGCTCTTTCCGGATGTGCCGCCGCAGCCTCGCTTTCTGTAATCACGGAAAATGCGTGGGTGAGCAGCGCGTCGCCGGTAAGCACCGCCGTAGATTCGCCGAAGGCTATGTGGCAGGAGGGCTTTCCTCTGCGCATATCATCGTTATCCATGCAGGGCAGGTCGTCATGAACCAGCGAATACGCCTGCACGCACTCGATTCCGAGGGCGTAAGGCAGAGCGTCCTCGCTCTTGCAGCCGAGCATCTTTGCGAACTCAAGTACAAGCACGCCGCGCAGACGCTTGCCGCCCAGTGCGGAATAGCGCATGGCCTCAACTATTTTATCCTGCTCGCCGCAGCTTGAAACAAGTGCGGCACTCATTCCCTCATCTATGACTTTTTTATCATCGGTTAAAAAAGAAAGCATTTTATCCTCCACCGTCAGATTTCGATTTGTTCTATCTCCTGCTTTGCTTCGTCAAGCTTTTTTTGGCAGAACTTAGTAAGCTCTACGCCTTCCTTAAAAAGCTTTACGGAGTCCTCGAGAGATACATCCTCTGCGGAAAGCTTTTCGTTGATTTCGGAGAGCTTTGCAAGAGCCTCCTCGAACTTCATATCCTTTCTCAAAAAGCAAGACCTCCTTCTGTTTTTTCGTTTACGGTCGCTTTTAAGTGTCCGTCAGGCAAATACAGGTCGAACATATCCCCCACGGAAATATCATCGGCGCTTTTGATTATCTTGCCGTCCTTCTCCGCGCGGCAAAGGGTCTTTTTGAGCAGCTTCGCCGGATTATTTGAATCAAGCAGCGCAAGCTGCATTTGCAGCACATGGTTGCCATTATTTATCTTATTTTCAAAGCCGCGCTTTACGCTTTCGCCCAGTGCAGCAATTTGATTGGCAAATTTAGTATAAATTTCATCTGTAAAGTCAAAAGCCTTAACAGAGCCTATCATCGCTAATTTTCCGCTTCTGTCGTCGATTTTTTTACGCAGAACGTTATACAGAAAGTCGAGGTTCGAGTCAAGAGTCTGCTTTATTTCATCACAGTCCGGACTTGCAAGTTCGGCAGCGGCAGACGGCGTCGGAGCGCGTAAATCTGCCACAAAATCGCATATAGAGAAGTCCGTTTCGTGTCCTACGGCGGAAATCACAGGGGTTTTGCAGGAGAAAACGGTTCTGGCAAGCATTTCATCGTTGAATGCGGAAAGGTCATCGGAGCTTCCGCCGCCTCGCCCGATTATAATTACATCGGGCTTTATTTCGTCATCCTGTTTTTTCAGCGCGCGGATAAGCTGCTCGGGTGCGTCCGCTCCCTGAACGGAAACCGGCGTGAGCACCAGCTTCGCCAAAGGCCACCTCCGCCCCAGAACATTTATTATGTCGTGCAGCGCCGCGCCGTGTGCGGAGGTAATAACACCGATTTTCCCGGGAAAACGCGGAAGAGGCTTTTTCGCCTCCGGCGCAAAGAGTCCTTCCTTTTCAAGGCGCTCCTTGAGCTGCTCAAAGGCAAGAAACTTCGCTCCGAGTCCGTCCGGCTGTATGTCATAGACGTACAGTTGGCAGGCGCAGGTCTTTTTGTAAACGGATAAATCGCAGCGGGCTATGACCGCCATTCCGTTCTGAGGAGTGAAGCGGATGCGTTCCGCATAACTGCGGAACATAACGCATTTTACTTCAGATTCTGCGTCTTTCAGCGAAAAATACATATGTCCGGAGTAAAGATTTTCCTTAAAATCGGCTATTTCTCCGCGGATATAAATTCCCGAAAGCTTCGGGTTTTCGTCAAGATACGATTTCAGATACGAGGTTACCTGCGTAACCGAAAGAATACTAAAACCGGGCACCCTCTCCCCCCTTATCTTTTGTATGCTTCCGCCGCAAGCACCGCAATTCCCGCAGCGTTATCGGAAGAAAACTCCGGCTTTGCAAAAATACCGCCATATTTATTCTCGATTGTGTTTCTGATAATGCAGTTTGACATAACACCACCCGCATAAACAAGCGGCAGTTTGCCATATTCGGAGAGCGTGGCGTCTGTCATTCCGCAAAGCGCCGCTTCAACGGATTTGAGGCAGAAAAGCGCGATATCTTCGGGCTTTTCGCCGTTTTCAAGCATTTTTCTGCACTTATTTTCAATACCGGAAAGGCAGCACTCCGTGCCCTTCATAACCGGTTTTATTTTGAATTTGCGGTCGCTTTTTAATGCAAGCTTCTCAAGGTACTTCCCTGCCGGAAACGGCAGCCCGAGCATAACGCCGATTCTGTCTACCGCCTGCCCTGCTTTTAAGTCCATAGAGCCGCCGATTTTCGTGCAGCGGATGATTCGCTCAGCACTCGGCTCAACCAAAAGAGCTTCGGTCGTTCCGCCGGAAAGGTGGAACGCGATGAATCGTTCCCGGAACAGGTCGAGCCGCCCGGCGGAATAAAGCGCCGCGGCAACATGTCCCTGCTGATGCGCAAATGGCAAAACCGGCACCTTAAGTGCTGCGCCGAGGCAGTTCGCCGCCATTTCGCCCACCAAAAAGCATGGCATATATGAGCCGTCAATATCCCGCGGGCGGGTTGAAACGCCGATGGCGGTTATTTTGCCGCCGTATTCGGCGAATACGTTCTGAACCATGTCGCCAAGCTGCTTTACATGGGCAAAAACCGCATCCGACTGGCGCAGACCAAGCTCGCCCGCTTTTACCGGGAGCAGCTTTTTGCTTTGAATTATTGTGTTTGCTTCGCTGTCAAAAAGTGCGGCGGAGGTGGTGTAATTGCTGGTATCAATCCCCAGAAACGCACTCATTATCGCTTTCCGCCTTCTTTTTATATACTGCGCCGAGAACTCCGTTTACAAAGCCGGGCGCATCGTCACCGCCATAGGTTTTTGCAAGCTCGACCGCCTCGTTTATGGAAACGCTTGCGGGCACTTCTTTGCTGAAATAATACATTTCGCAAACGGCAATTCGCAGAATTGCAAGGGTGGTTCTTGCCATTCTGCCGGGCTTCCAATGGGTGGAGCAGGAAGCGATTATGCTGTCGATTTCGTCGCGGTTATCAAGGGTTTTGCGGGCAAGCTCCTTTGCAAAGTCGCCGTCGTTCAAAATGAGATCGCGGCCGTCCGCGGCGTTTTCAAGGATATAATCCAGTCCTTCGTTGTGAAAGCTGCTTTCAAATACGATGGCAAAAGCCTGTTCGCGAGATTCTTTTCTTGTCATTGCATTTCCTCCAATAAAAAAGCCTCCCCAGTTTTATCCGAGGAGGAAAAGCTGGTCGTCTTTAATTTTCAAGCGTCAAATTCTAAAAACAATTATACCACGAATATTCGTTTTTACAATAGATAAGCCTGATTTTTATGCAAAAAATCTGAAAATATACATTTTAAGAAAAGCCACTCGGCTATGCAAGCGGCTTTTCTTTATGAAATCTTAATCATCCGTAGACTGGGTGCCGTAATTGTAGCTTCCGTTTCTTCCGACGGAGCCGAGATAGCTCGAAATTGCGTCCGCAATTCCGGAGGCGATGGAGCTTTGATAGCTGTTCTGAATAAGCTTGTAGTAGTCGGATTCGTTGCTGACGAAACCGAGTTCGCCGAGAACGGCGGGATACTCCTGCACGCGGGTCACATAGTAGCGGCCTATCATTCCGCCCCGGTTCGATGTTTCAAGTGCGGAGGCAACATTCGCCGAGAAGCCGTCCGCAAGCGAGGACGAGAAACGAGTGAAATAGAAGCATTCCGAGCCGTTTCCGGTGCTCGTGGTGGCGGAGTTGCAGTGGACGCTGACGAACACAAGGGGATTTTTCGACGAGGCATAAGCCGTTCTGTCCGCAAGGGAGGGTCTGCTGTTTACGGTATCCATCATATACACCGTTGCCCCCCGGCTTTCAAGCTCCGACTTGAGGTATTTGCCGACGGCGAGGTTGATTTCGTATTCGCCGTATGCGGAAAGGTAGCCGAGGGCGCCCACTCCGAGGGCGCTGTGACCCACATCCACAACAATGGGCACGCCGGAAAGGCTGTAAGTTCCGGTGGGGTTATTGAAGCGGAAAACGAGATTTCCGCCCTCATAGTAGGCATAGTAGCCGAGGAAGCCGCCCTTGGTGCTGAGATTAAGGCTGAGCTTGCTTCCGCTCCAGGTGGCGGAGCCAAAAAGCGGCGTGCAGCTAAGCTCCAAGGAGCCCGGAACGGAGTCTGTATATTGGAAGTCAACGGTGAACGCTGAGCTTGTGTACTTGGCTATATAAGCCACCTGCTGCTCCGTTTTAATCGTGACATAAGTGTAGCGGTAATCCGACGAAACGGTAAGAGAACCGATTTTGTTACCGCCGAGTTCGCCGGAAACCGGGCTTACATCGCTTGTATAAACGCGCTGTCCTGACTGAAGATTGTAGTAGGAGAATGTTTTGCTGCCCTCCACATAAACAATTTCATCGCCGACAACATAATCACGGGTTCCTTTCGCCAGCGGATAGCAGTCGTAATCGGAAAGGTCGTTTAAGGTGTCCGTGGGGAACGTTTCAGCAGATTTCGATATGACCTCCACAAGTCCTCCGGCCGTTGCCTTTGCGGAAACGGTAACGAACGCGCCCTCCATTTTTTCGGTTGCGTCCTCCCATGTTCCTTTTACGATAATATTACCGAGGCTCTGTTCGGAAATGCCCGCTGCCGGAACGCTGAGCACGCCGGTATAAATTTGATACGTGGATTCGTTATCGGTGGAGTCGTCCGCTTCGGTGCTGGGCTTGAGCGTGACGGTGTTTGAGCCGAGGGTCGCCGTTACGGTTGAACCCTCATAAGCAAGCGCCGACACCGTGATGCTCATTCCGCCGCCGACGGTTACATTTCCGAGAGGGGACATTTCCTTGAGCACTTTTACATTTCTTGTAACATTATAAGTTATGGTTTTTTCCTTATGAACGAACTCAAAGGTGTTAAGTCCGGTTTTCAGCTCCTGAGTCAGCATAAATGCGCCGTTGGAGTCACGCTTTACTTTTTTGCCGTTCATCAAAAGGTCGAAATTCACATCGGAAGCACCGGAGAAAGAAACGGAAGCTTCGTAGGTGGAGAATTTCGTCTTTGCGGGGCGGGTCATTTCAAGCTGAGTGAGCAAAAAGCTTGGGTCGACATTCTCCGTAAGGTACTTTATAAGCGCGTCCGTGGACTGCTTCGGGTTGTCCTCAAGCGCGGAAAGGGAGTCGAAAATGCTGCCGCAAAAGCCGCTAAGCTTTTCGGCGGAAATAACCTGATCCGAAAGCTCGGACGGGTCATTCCAGCCCTTTTCATCGGTGCAGGCCTTGGTGGCATATTGGAAAATATAGAGAGGGATTTCACCTACTGTGTCGTTCCACCACGCAGTGTAGTCTTTGAATTTTGCTTTTTTATTAGCGGTAGAGTATTCGCATTTTACGGAAACGAAATCCGCAAGGCCACTTTCCACGAATTTCCTCGTATCGGCAAAGCCGTCATACAGACTTGTGTACGCAGCGGCGGTATCGCTTCCGCCTTCCTCATCCTCTGCGTTCGCCCAAACAGCGTCCACCGCAAGCCCCACCGCAACGGAGGGCTTCGCCTCTTTAACCGCATTGTAGGCGGCTGCTACGGCGGACTGTGTTCCGCTGTGCAGATAGTTTTCGTAGCCCATGCCGCCGCCGGAGACGAGATATTCCGAATACGCCTTGCCGGTTGACTCGGCGGTATACATATTGAGCATCACGCCGTCAATATCATAGCCGCAAAGCGCCGCCGCGTCCGCTCTTATGCTCGAAAGCTCCGCTGCGCCCGGCACGCTGCCGTTATCGCCCGTGTATTTGAGCACATCGAAAACAACATAAACATACATACCGTGCTCGCGGGCTTTTTCGCCCGCATATTTGAGCATATCTATGCTCACCGCCGCCTGATTTCCCCATGCGGAGGCAAAAAGCGTACCGCCATCATAAGAGGTTTCCAAAAAAACGGTGTTTGCGGAGAGATCCTTTGCTTTTTTTATCGCCGAGTCAATGGAGCCTTGAATATCCGCCGTGCTCATTTTAGAATCCGTGAAATAATCCTTCCCTGCGGTGAGGGTTACCGCCATCATACGCTCAGGTGCGGCGTAAACAATCGGCTCCGTCGGCCGAGGCTCGTCGGGCTTTTCGTCGGCGGAGGGAGAGTCCGGTTCTATAACGATTTCCTCGCTTGTTTCCAAATTCGGCTTGCTGACTTCCGATTGTGACGAGGACGAATTTTGCTGATGCTCAAGCGGGTTCCCAAGCTTTTCGCTGAGTATGCTCATTCCCGGTAAACCGCTGCTTGCGGCGGCGAAGGCCCCCACCCCGACTATAATTACGCCGAGGCAAAGGCACAGCACAAACGCCATAAGCTTTTTGTTTAGAAAGAACCTCTTCATTGCTTTTTAACCGTCCTTCGTTTAGCTTTTGTTACATTATGTCAAGAAGATTTCGCTTTTCTTTTCCGACAATTTCCGCAACGGATTTTGCGGGATTATACAGTGAATCGTATCTGTAAAGAGCGAAGCCGCCGTAATTTTTCGCTCTGCGGGCGGCGGCGACCTCCCGGGAAAGAATGTCGCTGTTTTGCGTCCATTCAAGCTTGCCGGTGCTTCCGGCATAGGTATCCTCTGCGCCGGCTTTATAAGCGGCAAGACCAATGATAAGCTTTACCCCGCTTTTGGTTATCATACCGTCAAATTCGTCGAGCACTGTAAGATACGGCAGACTTTTGTGGTTAAAGCCGTAATAAAGCTGCGGACAGATATAGTCCACATATCCGGCGCTTGTTACCCATGTGTAAACGTCGCAGTAAAGGGCGCTGTAATTGGAATTCGTGTTGCCGGTGGGGCTTACGCCGAAAACGCAGTCCGGATTTATGCTTTTCACGGCGGAATAAACCCGGCTGATAAGCCTGTTTACATTCTGCCGCCGCCACGCTGCAAGGCTAAGCCTGCCTCCGGTGCTTTTATAGTTTTTATAATAGTCGTTGTCGAAGGATTCATCCGTTGTGGGATAGAAATAATCGTCGAAGTGGATTCCATCGACGGCGTAATTGATGACTAGCTCCTCCACTCCCCTAACCACGAGGTCAATTACATCCTCGTCCGCCGGATTATAGAAAATTCCTGTCTTTTCGACGACAACTACCTTGTCAGTATCAAGCCATTTATATGCAGGGTTGCCCTTTGAAATTTTGTTTGTGTCCGTTTTACCGCTGATGCGGTAGGGATTTATCCACGCTTCGATTTTAAGCCCTGCGGCGTGAGCTTCCTTCACCATTATTTTAAGCGGGTCAAAGCCGGGATTTTGTCCCTCCGTCCGGGTGCAATATACTGACCACGGGAAAATATCGGAATTGTAGTATGCGTCGCTGTGGGAACGCGCATGAACATAAACCGTGTTAAAGCCGTCGTTAGCAAGATTTGTAAACATGGCTTTTATGCTGTTTTTGAACTCCTTTTCGCTTTTTCCGGTAAGCATGGACTGATACTCAAGGTAGGAAATCCATACGGCTCTCACCTCGCCGGAAACCGCCGGGGCGTTCTGCGGCTTTTGCTCCGCGGAGCTGCTTTCGTCGGCGGGCTTTGAGGATTGAGAAGCAGAACTTGACGAGCTGCTCTTGTCGTTTTGGCTTTGAGGCTTTTGGGAAGACTCCGTTTTTGACGAAGAAGCGGAGCTTTCCGCCGCCGAGCTGCTTTCCGGGGGCTTGGAGCTTGCACTCTCAAAAGCGCTGCTCTCCGGCACGGAGCTTTCTTCGCTCTGTTCCCCTATACTTATGTAACCGCTTGAAGCAGCGGAGCTTTCCGCTGAAGAAAGCACCGCGTCGTGCTCAATTATGTCGGGTTCGGTTATTTTGCTGTTTGCACAAGCTGTCATAGAAACGAGAATTGTCATTATGATAATGATGCCGAAAAGTCGTTTCATAACATACCTCCTGTGTGGAATTACGGCGCTTTTTGAGTGCGCCTAATATAATAGTATAAAAAAACACATATTTTTGTGCAAGCAAAAGAATAAAAATACGCAAAAACGGAATTATTTATTTAAATAAAATTCCTGCTTTGGCAATAATCTAAATATTATCTGCCAAAAATTACTTCATTTTTACATTTTCATCGCCGAGTATATCACATAGCTTCGAAGCAACATAGTTGTTCCC
>OLOS01002023.1_pt1 | contig 14767 bp, 14 predicted proteins | sample 1672631 | NCBI WGS metagenome assembly OLOS01 (sample SAMEA3136707, study PRJEB25190) | human gut metagenome | biome: human gut; feature: human-associated habitat; material: faeces | place: Austria | collected 2013 | reverse complement strand
AATCATCTCCATTTCGAAATCAGATACAACGATAATAGGCTCGATCCTTTGCAATTCTTTGAGTGATCCACAATTTTGTGGGTATTCTTTCCTTACTAATAATCGGCACGCCTTGCGTGCCGACGACGAAAATTTTTGAAGAAAAAGAGGTCAAAAACAATGAAAAAACTCACCATAAAGCTCAATTTAGATGAGCGAAAATACGATGCACTGCACACCTTTTCAACACAAAAAGGCATCGATATTGACGCAGAATTCGTAGCGTATTTCGAGAAAATGTACAAGAAAATCGTTCCAAAAGCCGTGCGGGAATATATTGAAGGCACAACACTTTCAACCGTTTCTGATCCGGTTTCCGAAGAAAAGGTTATCAACAATGCCCCACAGCTTCAGCCGGAACCGGAGCCCGAAACCAAGTCAAATCCAATCTCAAACCCCGGTGGTTTCTGGTCGTAATATTTTTAAACTGTTTCGCATCTCGAAAACGCGCCAAAATCTCTCAAATCGGTGTCTTTTTAGAATGCAGGATAAAGCATCACCACCAAACTGGTGGTGATGCACCCACAAACCCGCACAGTGTGCGGGTTTTTCGAGAAAAAGTTTGGTGACGAAAAATTAGTTTAGTGACGAGTACGTCACCAAACATTCAAAAAGCATAGATTTCATGCCATTTTTCCCATCACCAAACTCATCACAGCCGAAAGGAACCCAAATGGAAGAAAAATCAAATGTTTCAAGATTCACTGTTTCTCTTTCAACCGAGGGGAACAATGCACTAAATGCAATTATGACCTTAACAAACCGCAATCCAAATCGCGAAAAAAGCAATGTAATCGATGAGGCTATCCAATTTTACTTCTCATATCTCTCTGGTCAGCTCAACATGGATTATGTTTGCGGCATCTACGGCAGACAAGTCGAAGCACTTGTGCAGCGGGCAACAGACCGCATATCTTCGCAGCTCTTTAAACAAGCTGTTGAAACAAACATGCTAACACGTATCGTCGCATTCGAATACGAACTATCGAAAGATGAGTACGATAAAATGCGCAGCAAAGCTGTTGCAGCCGTAAAACGTTCCACCGGCCGCATTTCTCTGTTCGATACAATGCAGGACAGCGAGGAATAAAGCCTTGAAATGCTTTCACGAACACTGTATAATGGAGGTGAAAAATTAGAACATGGAAAAATTGATTCGAGTGTTGGAAGGTATTACAGCCACTTTGTGGGCAATAACCATTCTATATTCTATCTTTTTCTTTTCACTGGGAGGTTTTCTTTTGAACGATATTTTTCAAGAGATTCTAATTGGCTTAATAACTGGTGCTATTTCTTCTCTTGTTTTTACCTCGATTTCGTATTTTGCATTCTTACACAAAATTCCTGAAAAAACATATGAAAAAATAGAAAAGCTCTTAAATGATCGATTAGGCTACGAAACTACAAATCATAACGCTGTAATGGGTGCTCTTAATCCAAATAACGAAGTTTTGCTTAATTTAGTTTCAAAAGACCATCGAGAATTAAAAGTGCTTACGGGCGAGACCTTACAGCATCTACGTATGGAAAAAGCCGCTAAAGAAAATCGCGAGCATATATTGACCAACGCAGAAAAAGAAATCGATAAACATATTGAGAGTTTACGCGCTTTTTCCGACATCATGGTAAAGCAACAAGAAAGAATTGTGCATTTAGAGAAAGAAAATATGGAACTCAAAGAGCAAATTCAAAATTTAAATGCACAGCTAAATCAGCAGCATGAACAAAGCCAATATCACAAACACGAAAATGAACAAGATTTTGGAATGTATCTATAAGCAACGCTTTAGAAATAAGGAGGTGTCGCCATGCACTACACATTGATGCACAAAGAAATACCCGTAGTCGATATTGAACTGGACGATGCGTCCGGCGCGATTACTCGTGTGGATGACGTGCATAATGCTGCGCACATTCCAATCGGCATTGCGTACAAGAACGACATTCTCGACCGCAAGGCACTCAACAAATGGTGGTATGGGCGTTCCATTCCGGCAAGCCGTCAAGGCATCCAACAAGCGCTCGCTATTCTGCGTATCGGCAGCACGCAAGAGCTTATCGATAAAAGCTACGGACTTAGCCTTTCGGATCAGTATTGGATTAAGGAGAAAGGTTCCTCGTTGGAATGGGCTGAGATCAATTTTTTCACAAATGATTTTTCCCGTGACATCGGTGACATTCTTTTTGGCGGTCACAGCTCCAGTGCGAAAATCGATTTGATGTCCCCGGACAACACCTCCGATGGTTGGCTACGCAAAAAGTGGACGATCATCGACGGCAAGCGCTGCCTCATTAAAGGCGGCAGTGGCGTGAACCAGCAGGAGCCATACAATGAAGTTATTGCTTCTGAGCTGATGGAAAAGCTCAACATCCCTCATGTTCCCTATCGGATCATTATGCAGGGCGATTATCCTTACAGCGTTTGCGAAGACTTTATCGATGCGGACACAGAACTTATCTCTGCTGACTACATCATGAAGTCTCAAAAGAAAGCAAATCACCTCACGACATATCAGCATTACCTTAACTGCTGTGCCGCCTTCGGCATCTCTAATGCACAGCAAGCCGTAGATCAAATGATTGTCATCGATTATTTACTCGCCAATACTGACCGTCACTATAATAACTTCGGTGCGATTAGAAACGCCAACTCCTTAGAGTGGATCGGTTCTGCGCCGATCTACGACTCCGGTACATCTCTTTGGTGTAATACGCCGACCAAACTCATCCGTCCGCTGGCCTCTGATTTGCCTTCAAAGCCGTTCAAAGAAACGCATGAGGAACAACTTAAACTCGTATCGTCTTTCGATTGGGTTAACTTTGAAGCGTTACAGCACTTTGGAAACCGTGTGTGCGAAATCTTCGCAGAGTCCCCCTACCTCGACTCCGAACGCTGTGTTTGTCTTTCGAGCGCATTAGACCAACGTATCGAACGTCTTGAAGGTTTGGCGCTAACCATGAACCATGAACAGCACCACAGTCCAAAAATTGAAGAAGAATTTGAAATCAAGCTGTAAAACCGGAAGTACTTCCGGTTTTTCCTTTTCTCATTGAAATCAAATTAAAAAGCTATTATAATATTCTATATGAGGAGTGAACGACTATGAAGAAAAAGATCACAGCAATATTGATGGCGACGGCGCTTACGGTATCGCTTGCGGCGTGTGCAGGCAGCAATACCGAAAGCGCCGTAACGGAGAGCTCCACATCCAGTGCGGTAAGCAGCACGGTATCGGAAAAGAACGATGCGAGCAGCAAACCAGCTGCAAGCTCGAGCACCGCGAGTGCAAAACCCACGGCGACACCGAGTGCAAAAACGGAAAGCAGCAAAACCGAGAGCTCGAAGGGAAGCAGCTCGTCTGCCTCGTCTAAAACGGAGAACAGCACAACGAGTAAGCCTTCGTCTTCAAGTTCTACCGGCAGCACAGTATCGAAGCCGAGTGCAACCGCAAAACCGTCGGCAACAACGAAGCCCAGCTCCGGCAACAATACTGTGAGCAAACCGTCTTCCGGCAGCAGCGCGACTGCGAAGCCTTCTGCCACAGCAAAACCGACAACTGCGTCGACAACTAAACCCACGGTGGCACCGACAGCAAAGCCTACCTCTAAGCCGACTGCAACGACTAAACCTGCCACGAAACCCACAACCGCTCCGACGGCCAAGCCTACGGCAGCTCCTACAGCCAAGCCTACACCGGCTCCAACACCAAAGCCTACACCTGAACCGACTCCAGTGCCGACGCCAGAGCCGACTCCCGAAGAGCCTTACATCACGGGTGGGTACATTAGTGATGGACTTTTCGATAGTTCTTACGATGCTGCTGTGTATGCTGAATCTGTGTGGGGAGATAAGATAATTAACGAGGGAGTTACTGGTTACAGAATTTTGGATGTCTATTATTCTGATGGTAGTGCGAAATACACAGTCGAATGGTACTGATACAAAAAGTCCGCGAATTGAAAAAATCTACGGACTTCCACATAATGAGTGAGTAAGGTTTGCTGATAGACGGCAACCCTCGGTTTTAGCTAAGAAATAAGCCGTATCCGTAGTAGGGGCGGCTTATTTCTTTTTATAGCAGATATTAAGGAGCTGTCAACAGAGCCTAACTCTGCGCAAAAAATAGAACTGGAATTAGAGAATTGATTATATCAATTCTCTTTTTTTTGGTGGAATTCAGGTCGCATACAAACGTTATGCTACCTTTTACATAAATATTTCTAGGAAAGGATTTGAGAGAGAATGAAAAGATTGAGGAAGCCGATCGCATGGATTCTATCGGTAATGATGATCCTCACAACTCTTCCGATCACAGCTCTTGCAGACGAAGTTACGTTAAGTGATAGTAGCTCATCTACTCTAACGGTAACATCTACGCCAGAGCTGGAAGTAACGCCGACTCCGGAACCGGAGGTAACGCCGACTCCGGAACCGGAGGTAACGCCGACTCTGGAACCGGAGGTAACGCCGACTCCGGAACCGGAGGTAACGCCAACTCTGGAACCGGAAGCAACACCAACTCCGGAACCGGAAGCAACACCGACTCCGAAGCCGGAACAAGTTCCTGGGTATGAGGTGACAGAAAACGACCGAAATGGTGATTTTCTGTGGCCGGTCCCCGGATACGGCACGGTGTCGCAAGGATATGACGCGACAAAACACACCGGAATAGACATCAGTGCAGAACAAGGTATTGCTGTAATTGCAGCTGCGGATGGCACCGTAAGCCAAGTACAGACGTGGGATGGCAGTACAACCACAGGCGATCAGTCCTACGGGAACATGGTTCAGATTACCCACGCCGACGAGAGAACAACTCTATATGCGCATCTCTCCAAGGTTCTCGTATCCTCTGGTGACTCCGTTAGTGCCGGGGAAACAATTGGATATGTCGGCAATACCGGTAACGCAGACGGCGCATACCTGCACTTTGAAGTGCGGCAGAGCGGACAGACGGTTGATCCTCGTCCGTTCATAACCGGAGGGAACCCGGAGGATCCGCAGAAAAAATTCGAGGAACTGCTTGAAAAGTATGGTGGCTACATCGCAGAAGATGGGCAGCTGCGTACGTTAGATGGCCGTGAAGCCATTGACAAGCCTCTCGCAGAGATCGAAGCAGAAGCCGGGCTGAATCGGCCTGTATTTTACGCGGCGAACGTCACGGTATCCGAGCCACGTTCCACTTACCTGATGAACATCGGGTATACGACAAATATTGAGGGAACGACAAACGGATGGGGCGGAAAACGCATTAACGGAAAAGTCGCTTATTGTGTAGAGCATGGCATTGCCCTCGGTTTGGGAGACAACGGCGGCTATACATCCCGAGAATTGACTCAAGAGCAACTTAACAAACTTACGCTCATCGACTATTGGGGACGTTATAAAAACATTGCCAATATCAAAGGGTGCAGTGCTGTAAACTACAATTGGGATACCATCGAAGTGTCCGCTGAATACTTGACTGAGTTTTACTGCCAGCTGCTGATTTGGGAGACAATCAACAGCTTCGGAGGCGACTTTGTGGGTGCTTCGAGCGTATCGATTCAGAGTTCGATAGGCGGCATGGCGAACATTGCTTCACAGTCTACTTACAACGGATTTAAAAAAGCTGTTCTCGCGAAAGTAGACCAGTTCTACACAAAGCCGAGCATTTCAGGTCAAACCGTGACGCTGAAAGTCGGTGAGTCCGAGACTCTTACAGATACTACCGGTGCTCTAGCCAGTTATAGGGATACTCCCCTTGTAAACACTACGGGTATATCTGTGACGAAACAAGGCAATAAGGTTATACTTACTGCAACTGGAAATCCTAATCCTACAGGAATCGTATCTTTTGCCTACAATGTGGATCTCAACTATTATAAAGATGAACCCGGTTATTATTATGAACACGCAGTTAGCCAGGATGTTGCTACCTGTGGCTTTGCTGGCAGAGACCCTACCTCCGTAACTTTTAATGTTAAAGTCGAGCTTGACGGCTCTATGAAGATCGTCAAGACCTCAGAGGACGGCAAGGTTTCCGGTGTGCGGTTCCGTGTGACAGGTAATGGCGTGGACACAACTGTGCAGACTGGTACAGACGGCACAATCATTGTTCCAAACCTGAAGGCCGGCAGCTACACGGTGACCGAGCTTGATGTGCCCGATCAGTACGTGCAGCCAAAGTCTCAGACGGTCACGGTTAAAGCCAACGAAACAGCAACGGTAAGCTTCACGAACGTGCTCAAAAAGTGGAAAGCAACCATCACAAAGGTGGACGCGGAAACCGGAGCCGCACAGGGCGGTGCCTCCCTTGCCGGTGCAGTGTACGGCGTGTATCATGGCAGCGATCTCATTGACCAGTACACCACAAACGCCAGCGGACAGTTCACGACGAAAGAGTACGTATGCGGGGATAACTTGTATATTCAGGAGATTTCGCCGTCCAGCGGATACCTCTTGGATACTACGAAATACCCGGTCGGCGCTGAACCGGACAAGTATACGCTGGAGCATAACCAGATTCCAATCGGCGTTAAAGAGCAAGCCATCAAAGGCAAAATCCAGATACACAAGCAGTACGAAACTCTAGAAGGTATGCCGAAAGATGAGGCTGCCGCAGAATTTCAGGTCTACTTGAAATCCGCAGGCAGCTATGACAAGGCTAAAGCTTCTGAACGCGATACGATCATAACATCGGCCAGCGGCTATGCCGTAACAAAAAACATGCCGTATGGCACGTACATCGTCCACCAGACCAAGGGTGGTGCTGGCCGCGAATTTGTCGATGATTTTGAGGTCGTGATTTCAGCAAACAACCAGACTTACAGTTACGAGCTTCTAAATGAACTCAAGAACGGCCAGCTGAAGATCATCAAGACTTCCGACGATGGTAAGGTTGAGGGCATTCAGTTCCGCGTAACGCGCCTTGCAGACAACTACAGCAAGGTATACACGACGGATGCCAGCGGCCTGATTCTGACCGAAACCCTCCCGATCTTCGAAGATAACGAAGGCAAAACCAAGTATCAGTACCGCGTGGAAGAACTCGATACAAAGGAAACCTTTGGCTATGCTCTCCCCGATCCGCAGATCGTCACACTGGAAGAAGGCGACATTGCCGAAGTCAACTTCCACAACGTCCCGCTGGAGATCGGCACGATGGCAAAGTTTGAGGATGGCACGAAAGATACGCAGAGTGCGCAGGACATTGTGCTGGTGGATACCGTGCGCTATACCGGCCTGCAGGTCGGCAAGGAATACAAGCTATCCGGCGTTCTCATGAATAAGGCAACTGCCAAGCCGTTCCTTGATTTTGATGGGAATGAAGTGACCACCGAAGCGACCTTCACACCGACGGATGCAGACGGCACAGTAGATGTGACGTTTATGTTCAGCAGCTTGCACCTCAAGCAAGACACAGAGGTAGTCGTTTTCGAAACGCTCTATCGTGAAGACATCGAGCTGGCAACTCATGCACAGATTGATGACGAAGGACAGACCGTTAAAATCCGCGTGCCGGAGATTGGAACGACAGCGACCTCTGAGGATGGCCACCGCGTCGATCCGCTCGGTGAGGTAACGATTTTTGATGAAGTATCGTATACCAATCTCAAGCCTGAAAAGGAATACACCGTATCCGGTGTACTCATGGACAAGGCGACCGGCAAAGCGTTTCTGGATGCCGATGGCAAAGAGATCAAGGCTGAAACCACCTTTACGCCGACGCAGCCGACCGGCACAGTGACGGTTGAGTTTGTATTCAACGCAACCGTCTTGCATGGCAAGGAAGTCGTGGCCTTTGAGACTCTTTACTATGAGGGTATCGAACTGGCAACTCATGCGGAGATCAACGATGAAGGGCAGACGGTCGAGCTGAAGAATCCTGAAATCGGAACAAAGGCAACAGCAGACGGCAAAAAGGAAATTACAGCGGATAAGATCACGATTACCGATGTTGTGAGCTATAAGGATTTGACCCCCGGTAAAGAATATAAGCTTACCGGTGTGCTGATGAACAAAGCCACGAACGATAAGCTGCTTATCGATGGTAAAGAAATCACGGCAGAAGCTACCTTTACGCCAAAAGCTCCTACCGGCGAAGTTGAGATGACGTTTACTTTCGACGCGCGTGAGCTGACAGCCGAAACTGAGGTCGTAGTTTTTGAAACGCTTTATCGCGACGGTATTGAAATTGCAGTACATGCAGACATCGAAGATGAGGGTCAGACGGTGAAGATTCTGCCGCTGCATGGCTCCATTATGACCACCAAGGTAAACGCAGACAACCCGACAGATAAAATCTCCGGTGCGATGTTCGGCGTTTACTCCGATGCAGACGGTGACGGCATCTTCAACGCTAAGACCGATAAGCTCGTTGGCACGCTTCAGGAAGGCGACACCGGCGTTTATACGCTGGATTCCCTCCCTTACGGAAAATTCTTCCTACACGAGGACAAGGCTCCTGAGGGCTTCGTACAGGACAACATCTACTATCCGTTTGAGATTAAAGAAGACGGGCAAATCGTAAACTTTGAGACTGTTCCCGGCAAAGATTTCCCGAACAAGCCGATCAAAGGCACTGTCACCACCACAAAGGTGGATGCTACCAACCCGCAGCACAAGCTTTCCGGTGCAGTGTTTGAAATCTACCGCGATGCAGACGGTGATGGCCGCTACACAGAGGGTGTAGATACGCTCATCGGCCGTATGGATGAAATAGAAACCGGCTTCTATTCCCTCTCCGACCTTGTTTACGGAAAATACCTGATTTACGAAGCACAGGCTCCGGCAAACTTCGTGCGCGATACGATCTACTATCCGTTCTCTATCACAGAAGACGGCCAGACCGTGACGTTTGAAACGATCCCGGGCAAGGACTTCCCCAATAGCCCTGTTCCTAACCGCCCGAAGACCGGCAGCAGCCGCAGTGTTCTTCCCTACATTGCTTTTGCCGGTTCTGCTTTAGGTTTGACTACCGTACTTCTGGTTCGCCGCAAAAAGAGCAAATAAATTTTGAATAGCATTGCAAAAAGCAAGAGCGACCGGATTATCCCGAGCGCTCTATGTGCAATGCAAATCTAGTATTTACTTTTTTGTATTTTCTTTATTTTGCTGTTCCTTTTTATTCGCAATTCTTATCAGAAAGGAACTCTATTATGCACAAACTATTTATATACGCAAAGCTGTTCCATATTGGCCTATTTATTATAAATCTATCTTGCCTCATATTCAACATCTATAAAATCTTCACTCACACTTCAACCAGCAACAGTATTTTCATCTACTTATTAGGAGCTATAATCTGCGCGCTCGGAACACTCATAACTTTCATTTTAATGATTCGGGAATTACTAAAATAAATTCAAACAACGATGCACATAGAATACACAATCACCCCAAGTGCCCTATACCAGATTTAATTTGTCTTCAATTCAATTTTACCCATGCAGAGCGAAAAAACCTACTATCTCACTTCAGTCTCCCGGATAGCAGGTTTTTTTAATGCAGGAAGACCGGTCGCAACCCCGGCGGGGCCTGCTAATTTAGTTTTAAAGGAAGAAACCCCATGGTATCAAAAGAGTTTTTTGAATTTATATCGTCACACTGCGGGAACGTAGTTGCATGGCTACTGGTTTTACTGCCATTTTTTCATCTGACTTTTATAATTGGTCGATTTATTTGCTATTTATTTCGAGAGTATAAAATTGTATCACAGGTGATAGGGCATGATAGCGATACACCTCTTTGGATGGTAGCTTTTGAGCTATCCTGTATGGATATTTACCCAAGCATTATGCTATATGCTCTGCTTTCTATGTTTTACTTTGATGTTAAACTCGGTGCAATACTGACAATGGTTTCGGTAATTGTATTTTTAATTTTCCTACTTGATAAAGCCGTAACAGCGAAAAAGGATGTCGGGTTTTATGTGAGTTTCCTTATAATAGGAATGGTAGTCGCGACGGGAATTCTTTATCACTTTTTTGGTTCATAATTTTCATCAATGCGATTGAGTATATCCGCAACAGGTATAGTAGCTCTAAACGAACAATGAGGGCAAGTAAATTCCATGCCAAAGTTTTTGCCGTCTTTGATTTTTAGTGGAGTTCGAAAAGTTGTTTTGCAATGTGGGCATGGTAATGCCTTTATTTTATAGGATTTTTTTCGATCTCTACTGTAAATACATGCACCTAGATGCCGTGCTTTATGTAACGTAATTACGTTCCGAAAAGCTGAAAAACTTACAGCTCCAAAACAAATTATAGCTATCAGTTCTGCGATTAAGAAGTAGTAGGGAGCTGTATTGTGCTCAATAAAAGCCTCATGTAGTATTTTCCCAAGTTTTAAAACTGCGTTTTCACCTAATCGGTTAAAAAGAAAATCCACAATAGTGACACCAGAAGCTACTGCTCCCAAAACAGCAAAAATTTCCTCACGTTTCATAAAGTTAGTAGACTTCCCTTTTTCAATTACATCGCTTGCGCGATATTGTCGAGAACCATTGTCATTTGAAATAGCGGTATTTATAACGATTTGTCCTGAATTTTTAATGTTGTTTAAGTCGTTTTTAATTTGATTTTTCATGTTTTACCTCGACCCCTACAATCATAGTATTTTGAAAAATTATCATAGATATTGTAGCGCACTCGAGTTTATAAATCAATATATATTTAAGAAGCCCATGCAGAGCGAAAAAGCCTACTATCTCACTTCAATCTCCCGGATAGCAGGTTTTTTTAATGCAGGTAGACCGGTCGCAACCCCGGCGGGGCAACCTGTAAATTCAAAAGAAAGGATGAGCAAATGCAAAAAAGAAAAAAACTCGCCGTGATCGGCACACTGCTTATCGTGTTGGTCGCCGGTGGTATTGTATGGCAGGTCGTCGATGTCAATCGCACCGGGCGTTCGCCGGTATCAGCTCTATTTAAAAATGAAGGACAAGAAACTTCTTCCAATGAACCGTCAGCTGATCCCGTTACAATCGTCTTGCGTGAGGAAGTGCCGACGCCAACACCATCCCCTACCCCATCGCCAACACCTACTTCGGCTCCAACACCGATGTCGACACCTACTTCTGCACCGGCAGAATCGTCAAAAACCGGAAGTACTTCCGGTTTTTCGACTGAAAGTCGGCCATCGGGTTCGCAAGCAGGCAATCAAAACACTGCTGAAGAACCCAAAACAACGCCAAAACCAACGCCAAAGGTCACGCCTACGCCTCGGCCGCAGGTCATTGAGGCAACGCCGGAACCCACTCCCGTCCCGGAGGTGCAAAACATCTCGCTTGATACATACAGCATCGATATTTTGCCCGGAGACAGCTGGCGCATCAACATTGCCGCAGCACCTAGTGATTTTTACAGCATGGGTGCGCAGTGGGTGTGCAGCAACTCCGCTGTTGTCTCTCTCTCAGGTTCCGATACTTCCGGCGTCACCATCACGGCCGTAAGCACAGGCTCGGCCACCGTCACCGTGTACAGCCGCAGCACCGGTCAATCCGCAAGCTGCACCGTCAACGTAAATTAAGAAAAGAGGTAACTTTATGAACATCTTAAATCAGCTCTATCTTCTCGCTATTTCACATTTACCGGCATCCACCGTCGCCACGATCTCCGGTGCACTCGAAAGTGCTTTTAACAACAATGTTAAGCCGGAAATGAAAGCTATTGGAAATATTATCATGTATATTATCTCCGGCGTGCTCATCATCGCGTTCGTCGTGAAAGGCGTTTTCGTGTGGAGAGACTATCGTCATAACGGCGGAGAAATTCAATGGAACGTACTGCTCGTTCTGTTTATTTGCCTTGTGGTTGTTGTTTCCGCGCCCTCGTGGATGTGGAGCGTCATTGGGTGGTGATGACCTATGTTTGCAAGCTCATCGCTCGAGGAAGTTTATCACTATGTGTACTATCAGCTCACCTCTGTTGCCCTCACTATGCTCGATGATGTAAACGGACTATCCATCAACTTCTTCAGCAACGAATTCATACAAGCTATTGTGAATTTCTTTACCCTGTTTGCTTGGGGGTTGGGATTGACCGGCGCAGCCATTGCTATAATGGACTTTGCCGTTTCCTATCAGACCGGTGGAGGCGGCAGCTTTACCGGAACCGGCATGAACATGCTGCGACTTTTAGTCGCCCTGCTCACCTTTTCGAGTATTCCTATATTGCTGTTTCAAACAAGCATGGATATTTACGGCACGGTGCGCAGCGTGGTCGTCGGATCAATGGACGGCGCAACCGTCGGCATAACCGATTTGGTCAAAGGCGCTGTGCAAAGTATGTTTAAATCTGTTTATGGCACACTGCCACCGGTTAAAATCGCAAACGGAATTTGGGAATTCCTCAAAAAGCTTACAGACGGCTTCCAAGCCACCGATCCCGCCGATGCCGCACTTTCCTCAAATGCCGACTGGTGGGCGCTTATTCAGCTTATCATTCTGGTGTGGGCAATCTTCAAGATTTTCTTTTCCAACCTCAAACGCGGCGGTATCCTTCTCGTGCAAATTTGTGTAGGATCAATGCACATGCTTGCGCTTGCACGCGGATATACCGACGGCTTCGGAAGTTGGTGCAAACAGGTTGTAGCTTTGTGCTTTACTGCTTTTGTACAAAACCTGCTCTATCTGCTCGCCATTATCATGATGCAGGATGCAGCCTCCTCAAGCCTGTATTTTTCGCTCGGCCTGCTGCTTGTTGCTGCCGAAGTACCGCGCATTGCGCAAATGTTCGGTCTCGATACTTCCGCAAGGGTCTCACTCGGCAACGCTGCACACAACGTCTCCTCCGTGGTGTCGTTGGTCAAGCAATTCGCATAAGGAGAAAACATATGAACGACGATCAAAACTATTTTTTCTACCCGGAAAATCTCAGTGAAAAGGCATTGTTTTTCGGTTGGACGGGTATAAACCTTGTTATCATCGCAGTGGGGCTTGTGCTCTCTACCCTTATCTTTTTCTTCTCTTTTGTCTGGGTTCCGCTGTTGATAACCCTGCTGTATATGGTGTTGACTTTTACAACCGACAATCAATCACTGCTTAAAGTCATACAGAGATATATCAACTATCTGTTTTTAGACCAGCTCGAGTACTTCTGGGGCGAGCCTAAATATTAAATTGGAGCAAAAAATGAAATCAAACAAGAAAAACGACAAAAAGGAATCGGCAACGCAACAACTGCTGAATCTGAAGCAATTTGTACCCCTCCAAATCGGAGATAACGGTGCGGTAGCCATTGAAGGTGAAGACGGTATGCTGTACACCTACATCATGCTGCGGCCGGACAACATCTCTGTTCTTGGTCGCAGTGAGGTACTTGCAAAAATCCGCAATCTTCAAAATATCCTTTCAGATGTTGCCGAGCTGCAAATGCTGTGCATGTCCTCGGCGCAAAATTACGAGGATAACAAGCGTTACTACCGACATCTCGCAGAAACCACCGAATCCCCCATGGTAAAGCAGCTCTGCTTGCAAGAAATCGCTTATCTGGATGAAATCAACATCGCGATGAGCACAAGCCGCGAGTTTGCAATGATCCTGCGTCACCGTGCAGATCGTCTGGATGACGCTCGGCGCAGCATTATGCAAACCCTTAATCTCATCCGCGAACACCAGTTTCACGCTCGCATCGCAACAAAAGACAGCTTCAAGCGTCTGCTTGCTATTTACTACGTTGGAGACATTTACACAGAGCATGTTCCCGATTTTGACGGAATGCAATATATGGAGGTCAACAATGCCACTGTTTAAGAAAAAGGCTGAAATGCCTACACCGGAGGAAATTGAAGCAGGCAAAGTCAAATCCTACAAAGATTTAATCGCGCCCTCTGTAGTCTCCTTCAGACGTTCGCCGGGGTATTACATTCTCGGCAATACGTATCGCTGCGTTTGGGCGATACGTTCATACGCAGAAACCGTTGAAAAAGATTCACCGGAAATCGCTTTGCTGCGCGAGCTCGGTGAATCTGACGGTATAACGCTGCATATCTACACACGTCATATGCCGACCGTAGAGCGCGATGAGATCTTTCACCGTGCCCAAAACCGCACAAATATGCAAAAACGCTCATCCTACAAGCTGCATGAACAGATTGAAGCCGATGAGCAGCTTACTACGCTTTCCCGCATGATCCGCGAAACACAGCGCACGAAAGAAACTTTTGTGTACTGCGCCGTTTTCATTGAACTGATTGCAGACAGCCTCGAGCGTTTACAATCGAAGCAGATCGAAACGCAAAGCATCCTAACGCACCATAAAATCTTAGTGGATAAGCTATACCTACGGCAGCTTCAAGGCTTTGAAAGCGTTAAGCCCAACGGCAAGAACGCTTTCGGCACAGAATTTGAGCGTGTTTTCCCAGCAAGCAGCGTTGCAAACCTGTTTCCTTTCTCCTACTCCGGCAAGAATGACAAAAACGGATTTTACATCGGCCGTGACCAGAACGGCAGCAACATCATTGTAGATTTTGACCGGCGCGCCGAAGACAAAACCAACGGACATATCCTAATCCTCGGCAACTCCGGCGAGGGCAAATCTTACTTGATGAAGCTCATCATCACAAACGTCATCATGGCAGGCAAAAAAGTATATATCCTCGACCCGGACAACGAATATGGAGAGTTGGTTAAAAACCTCGGCGGTACGTATCTGGATATGATGGACAGCAAATACTACATCAACGTGCTCGAGCCGAAAACATGGATTGACCCGACGCAGGAAATCAATGAATTTGATGACTCTC